>Ga0307509_10005061_pt1 | contig 18554 bp, 20 predicted proteins | sample 10_EM_MG_FD_202245 | JGI IMG/M metagenome (GOLD analysis project Ga0307509, IMG submission 202245) | Populus trichocarpa ectomycorrhiza microbial communities from riparian zone in the Pacific Northwest, United States - 10_EM | ecosystem: Host-associated > Plants > Roots > Unclassified | place...
GGACACCAACACCGAACCCGGCTTCGAGCGGAACCCGCCGCGGCCGCCGACCGCGACGCCGCCGCGGGGCGAGGAAGCCCCGACGGTCCGTCCGTTCCGCCCGGCCGCGACCACCGAGACGCCGGTCAACATGCCACCGAAGGCGGCGGCCATGCCCAGTCTGGCCGAGCGGATCGGCGGGCTGGCCGGGGACGTCGAGGTCGAGGAGGACGAGCCGATCGCCGTGCCGGAGACCGAGCGTGCGGCGGCGACGCCGGCCCCGGTCGCGCCGGCGGCGAAGCCGATGACCGCCTCACCGGCGCACGCCGCGCCGACGCCGGACAACGAGCCGGTGGTCCGCAACCTCATGTCGGTCGGCATGCCGGAGCCGATGGCCCGGCAGATCACCGGCGCCGACACCTATGCGGGCGTGCTCAGCGTGCTCGCGGCCCGGCCGTCGGCGCCCGGCATCCCGGACGGCCCGGGCGAGATCCTGGTGCTCGCCGGGGACGTCAACCTCGGCGTGACCATCGGCCGGCACCTGCTCGACCAGATCGGTGTGCCGGAGAACCACCTGCTGGTCGCCGCCGAGTCGACGGCCGGCACCGGTCTGCACTCGTCCCGGCTGATCTCCACCCGCGAGGGGGCCGAGACCCGGGCGGAGAAACTGCACAACGCCGACCAGGCGTGGGTGGTGGTGATGGACGCGCCGGTCGGCGGCACCGACCCGCTCTGGGTCAACGATATGTGCGACGCGATCGGGGCCACCGCGGTCTGGGCGATCGTGGACGCCACCCGCAAGACCGCCGACACGGGCCGCCACCTGCGGACCCTCGGCGAGGTCGAGGCGCTCGTCGTGCACAGCGTGGAGATCACCGCCGACCCGGCCTCGGTGCTCGGGCTCGACCTGCCGATCTACTCGCTCGACGGCAAACCGGCCACGCCGCACGTTTGGGCCGCGATGCTCTGCGCCCGGATCGCCACCGACGTGATGCCGGTGTCGGCGCCGCCGCGGCGGCCGGCCCGCGCCGTACGACAGTGATCCGTCCGTCGGTCCTGCTGTTCGCGTTCGTGATCAGCGCACCGGCACTGTACCGGTACGTGCTGGACCAGCTGGACCTCACCGAGGTGCTGCTCCGCTTCATCGTGGCGGTGCCGATCGCGGCGTTGCTGCTGGCCGCGCTGCGGTTCGTGACGGCCGGGTACGGCCGTACCGAGGACGAGGGGGAGGCCACGGCGGTCACCCCCACTCCGGTGGACGTGCACGAGGTGGAAAAGCCCGCCTGACAACGACGAAACGCCGGTGGACATGGGGAAGATGTCCACCGGCGTTCGGGTGTGTCAGGCGTGTACGTCCAGCCGGCTGCTGCCCGGTGTGCGGCGTACCGTGCGGCTCGGCTCGATAGTCGGCGCGGCCGGACCGGCCGGCTCGGCGTCGCGCCGGCCCGCCGGGGCATACCCCGCCTCGGCGAACTGCTGCCGGGCCCGGTCCTGCTGCGCGGTGCCCTGCCGCAGGTCGAGCGTGCAGTTGGCGAAACCCGAGTCGGCGAGCTCCCGGCGCAGGTCGCCGAGCGCGTCGCGCAACGCGTCGTGGCCGGCGTCCGTGGTGCCGGTCAGCTGCAGGCTGATGTCCCCGTTGCGAACCTCGGCCACCACCTGCACCGGGCCGAGGTCGGCCGGGTGCAGGTGCACGGTCAGCCGGTGCACGCCGTCCGGTTCCAGCCGCAGCGGCGCGATCCGCATCGCCATCTGCGCGGCGGGCGGCGTCGGCGAGGCCATCGTGGCGGCGGGCGCCGGTCCGGCCGCCGGGGCGGCCGGGGCGGTGGGTTGCGGTCCGGCGACTCCGGCCAGACCCGCCTGACCGAGTACGCCCGGCGTCGCCGTCCCGTCCGCGGCGACTCCCGGGGTGACGGCCGGGGCCGGTGGCAGGCCGGCCGGCTGCGGGGTCGTGGCGTCCGGCGTGGCCCGCTGGGTCGCGGCCGGGGCCGGGGCCGGGGCCGGGGCCGGCTGGTCGGCGGCGCCGGGGGCGGGCACCTTGGCGGCGTCCGGCGTGGCGGCTGTCGTCGTCGGCTGCGTGGCGGCCTGGTCGGACCCCGGCGCGGTCTTCGCCGGGGCGGGCGCGGCAGCCGCGGCGGCCGGGTCCGGCTTGGCCACCGGCGTCGCGGCCGGCGGCTGCGCGGGCTTGGCCTCGGTCATCGGCGCGCCGGTCTTGGCCGCGTCGGTCGCGGCGGTCGCGGCGGATTCGGTCTTCGCGGGGTCGATCTTGGCGTCCTTGGCCGCCGCCGGCTTGCCGGACGCGTCGCGAACGATCGGGCCGGTCGGCGCGGCCGTCGCGGCGACGGCGTTCGCGCCGGGGCTGGCCGGCGTGGCGGTGGCCGCGGTGACCGGCTGTCCGGCGGCGGCCGGCGCGACCGGCTGCGCGGTAGCGGCCGGCTGACCCGGGCCGCCCGGCAGTGCGACGGCGACGGGCGCGGCCGGAGCCGGGCCGGCCGCGGGCGCTATTCCGGAGACCGGCGCGGCTTTCTGCTTCTCGGTCGGAGCCGGCGCCTGGGCGGTGGTGGCGGGCGGCGTTGCCGCGGGCGGCGGCGCCGCGACCGGCAGGCCGGCCTGGCCCGGCCCGGGCGGCGCGGCCTCGCCGCCGGCGGCCTTGGCCTCGACCGGCTTCGCGCCGTCCTCGGCCTTCTTGCCCGCCTTCTTGGCGTTCTTGTCGTCCTTGGTCTTGTCCTTGACCTTGCCCTCGGTCGCGTCGGTCTGGCCCGCGTCGGTCTGGCCCGCGTCGGTCTGGCCCGCGTCGGCCGGCCCGGCGTCGTCCTTGGCCTCGGCCGCCTCGGACCGCTCGCGCGCGGCATCCTTGGCCTGGTCGGCCCGCACCTCGTCGTCCCCGGCCTGGTCGGCGCCGTCCCGGTCGGCGATCCGGCGGCTGTCGGCGGACGCCCGGTCATCGGCCTGGGCCTCCTTGGCCCGCGCGGCGTCGGCCCGGGCCTCGTCGGCCCGGGCCTCGTCGGCCCGGTCGTCGGCGTCCGCCCGGTCGGCGTCCCGCCGCAACGCGTTGCGGTCGGCGGCACGATGCGCGGCCGCCCGGTCGGCGGCGGCTCGATCGGCCGCGACCTTGCTCGCCGCCTTGGTGTCCGCGGCTTTCGCGTCGGCCGCCTTGGCGTCGGCCGCCTTGGTGTCGGCGGCCTTGGCGTCGGCCGCCTTGGTGTCGGCGGCCTTGGTGTCGGCGGCCTTCACGTCGGCCGGGTCGTCGTCGCGGCCGGGGCGGCTCAGCTCGGCCGACAGGGCCGAGCCGAAGTCGTCGCCCCCGTCCCCACGTCGGCCGGTGGCCCGGCGCCCGGCGTCGGTCGCGCCCGCGCGCTCCGGTCCCGTCACGGAAGTCGGCATCTTCATGCGGTTCTCCTGTCAGTCGTGGGGGAACGCCGGGTCAGCCGCCGAGGGCGGCCAGGGCCTTCTGGACCTTCGGCACGTACGCCTGGGTCTCGGCGAACGGCGGGATGCCGCCGTACTTCTTCACGGCGCCGCCGCCCGCGTTGTAGGCGGCCAGCGCCAGCGGCAGCGACTTGAACTCGCGCAAGTTGTGGGCGAGCAGCTTGGCCCCGCCGAGGATCGCCTGCTCGGGGTCGAAGGCGTCGTCCACCCCGAGACCCTTGGCGGTCGACGGCATGAGCTGCATCAGGCCGCGGGCGCCGACGCCGCTGACCGCCCGCGGGTCGTAGCCGGACTCGACCTTGGCGACCGCGGCCAGCAGCTTCGGCGAGACGCCGTACTTGGTGCCGGCCTTGACGAACAGATCGCCGTACGGCACGCCGGCCAGCCCGCCGGTGCCCTGCAGGACGGCCGGCCGGACCGCGGCCAGGTTCTGCGCGGCGACCGCGGCGGCGTCGGTCACCACCCGGCGGATCGCGGCCGGCTGCTCGTACACCTTCTGGATCTTGACGTGGTCGCCGGTGTGCGGCGCCGCGATCATCTGGTTGTCGCCGAGGTAGATCCCGACGTGGTGGACCGGGGAGCCGAAGGCCAGGATGTCGCCCGGCTTGGCGTCGGCCAGGCTCGCCACCGGCTGACCGGCCTTGGCCTGCTCCCACGAGTTGCGCGGCAGCTGGATGCCCAGGTCGGCGTAGGAGCGCTGGACCAGCGACGAGCAGTCCAGGCCCTTGCTGGGGTCGGTGCTGCCGAAGACGTACGGGATGCCGAGGTACTTCTTGGCGTCGGCCACCACCGCGTCGCCGGTCACGCCGCCGCTCACGTCCGTCGACTGCCCGCCGTTCGCGTTGTCGAGCAGCGAGGCGAAGGTCGGGTCGGTGCCACCCGGGCCGGTCGTCGTAACGGTGCCATCCGGGTCGATCGGGTTGGGGTTGAACTGGTTCTGGATGTCCTGGATCCGGGAGAGCACTCCCGACACGCCCATCAAAGTCACGCGGGGCTCCCTTCCACCAGGTTGCGGGCCATGTTCCGGGCCTTGGAGGTGATCGTCAGCTCGTCCAGGGCGGCCTGGTCGACCCGCAGGTCGTGGGCGCGCACCAGCTCGGCGTGCCGCTCGGCCATCAGCTCGACCGCACGCCGGCGCTTGGCCGCGTCGGCCAGCACCGCGAGCCGCTCCCGCTCGACGTCCTCGGCGTCCGCGATCATCCGCTGCGCGCCGAACAGGCTGGCCGCCAGCGACTGCCGGGCGACCAGCGAGGCGACCATGGCCCGGGCGGTGCCCTCGGTCGGTGCCTCGGCGCCGACCAGGTCCAGGTGGCGGCGCTTGGCCAGGGCTTGGGCCTCACGGATCTCGGCGCGCGACTGGTTCACGGCGCCGCGGGCGGCGTCCTCCTGCGCCTTGCGGGCGCGAAGGACCGGGCTGAGCCGGAAGAAGCGGTTCAAGGTTTCTGCCTCCTAGCGCGGGCGGGCGGAGCCTTCCCTCACATGACCGGTTCGGCCCCGCCCTCCGATCGCTGAGTCCGCCGAGATCCTGCACCCGACCTGCACCTGCGCTGGCTGGCTCCGCTTCGCTCCGCGGGCGATCGCCCCTGCGGAGGCTGATGAGGAGGGAGGCGGTGCGATCGCGGGCAGTTCTGTGGTTCGGGGTTCACAGTAATTTCGCGTTGGGTAGCGCCGTCACGTTGCCGTGGCGATCGCGTGCAGGGCCGCCCAGGCCTGTTCCGGGGTGACTCGTTCGTCCAGGTCCTGGCGGAGGAAGGCGGTGATGTGCGGCCAGATGGCGTTGGCCCGGTCGGCCTCCGGGTTGGTGCCCGGGACGTACGCGCCGATCTCGACCAGCTCGCGCACCTCCCGGTGGGCGGCCATCAGGCGGCGCAGCTCGGTCGCGTCGGCCCGCTGCTGCGGTGTGGTGATCCGGTTGGCCACCCGGGAGATCGAGTCGAGCGCCTGCACGGCCGGGAAGTGGCCGGCGGTGGCCAGCTTCCGGTCGAGCACGATGTGCCCGTCGAGGATTGAGCGGGCCGCGTCGGCGATCGGCTCGTTGTGGTCGTCACCCTCGACCAGCACCGTGTAGAGGCCCGTGATGCTGCCCCGTGCGCCCGGCCCGGCCCGCTCCAGCAGCGAGGCGAGCATGGCGAAGACCGACGGCGGATACCCGCGGGTGGCCGGCGGCTCGCCCACCGACAGGCCGACCTCACGCTGCGCCATCGCCGCCCGGGTCACGCTGTCCATCAGCAGCAACACGTCGGCGCCCTCGTCCCGGTAGTACTCGGCGATCCGGGTGGCGACCGCGCCGGCCCGCAGCCGGACCAGCGGCGCCGCGTCCGAGGTGGCGATCACCACCACCGAGCGGGCCAGACCCTCCGGGCCCAGGTCGTGCTCGATGAACTCGCGTACCTCCCGGCCCCGCTCGCCGACCAGGGCGACCACGTTGACCTCGGCCGAGGTGCCCCGGGTGATCATGCTGAGCAGGCTGGACTTGCCGACGCCGGAGCCCGCGAAGATGCCGATCCGCTGGCCCCGGCCGCACGGCACGAGCGTGTCCAGCACGCGTACGCCCAACGGCATGGGCGCGTCGACCAGCTGGCGCTCCATCGCCGACGGCGGCGCCGCCTCGATGCCGACCAGTTCGCCACGCAGCGGCGGCCCGCCGTCCATCGGCCGGCCGAGGCCGTCCAGGATCCGGCCCCGCAGGTCCGGGCCGACCGGCACCCGCAGCGGACCGCCGGTGCTGGTCACCGGGGTGCCGGCGCCGATGCCGGCCAGCGGGCCGAGCGGCAGGCAGGAGAGCCGCTCCCCGTCGAGGGCGGCCACCTCGGCGAACAACGCGTCCGGGCCGTCGCCCAACCGCAGCAGGTCGCCGACCCGGGCCTCGAGCCCGCTCACGGTCACCCGCAGGCCGACCGCGCCGGTGACCTTGCCGCGGGCGAGCGGCTGCGCCGCCTTCACCGCCGCGGCCATCCGATGGCGGAACAGGTCGGTCATGGTCATGCCCTCCAAACTCCTCAGAGGCGCAATGCCTCCCGGGCGCGGGCCACCGAGGCCGCGATCGTGGCGTCCACCGAGGCCATGCCGGTCTCGGCGGTGGCGTCGCCCGGCCGCAGCGCGGCGTTCGGGCGCAGGCTCACCTGGCGTCCCTCGTAGTCGAAGTCGTCCGGGCCGTCCGGGCCGACCAGTGTCTGGTAGTCCTCGGGGCTGAGGCTGACCACCAGCGGGCCGGTCTCCGGGGCGGCCGCCATGGCCCGGCGCAGCGCGTCCGCGGTCCGCCGCTGCGGATCGTCCAGCGACCGCCCGACGATCGCCTCGGCCAGCTCGAAGGCGTGCGCGAGCAGCACCTCCTGGAGCTCGGTGAAGGTCGGCATGAGCTGGTTCTCGAGCGCGGTGACCGCCCGGCCGAGCGCGTTGACCGCCTGCGCGAGCGCGGCCGCCCGGCGCTGGTCGTGCGCCTGCTCGGCGATCCGGGCCCGGGCGGCGGCCTCCTCGACGGCCACCGCCGATTCCCGCTGGCCCTGGGCCCAGCCCTCGGCGTACCCGGTCGTGCGGGCTTGTTCCAAGGCTCGCTCGATGCCCTCGGCGCTGTCCGCCGGCGGCTCGGGGCGAAGGTCCTTGACGAACTTCGCGGCGGCCGCGCTCTCCGCGTCCGCGCCCCGGATCACCGGGTTGCGCGGCTCAGGCGATGAGCTCATCGGCCTCGCCGCCGCGCTGGACCTCGATCTGGCCGGAGTCCTCGAGCGAGCGGATCACACTGACGATCTTGGCCTGGGCCTCCTCGACCATCTTGACCTTGACCGGGCCGAGCAGGTCGATCTCCTCGAGCAGGTTCTCCCGGCCGCGCTCGGACAGGTTGCGGGTGACCTTGTCGCGAACCGTTTCCGGCACGCCCTTGAGGGCGGTGGCCAGGTCGGCCGGCTCGACCTGCCGCAGCACCAGCTGCACGGCGCGGTCCTCGAGGTTGACGATGTCCTCGAACATGAACATCCGGCGCCGGATCTCCTCGGCCAGCTCGGGGCTGCGGGCGTCCAGGGCCTCCAGGATGAGTCGTTCGGTGGTGCGGTCGGCGCGGTTGATGATCTCCACCAGCGGTTGCAGGCCGCCGACCGTGGAGAGCTCGTCGGGCTGCAGCACGGTGGAGAGCTTGCGCTGCAGGGCTGCCTCGACCTGGCGGATGATCTCCGGCGAGGTGCGGTCCATCACCGCGATCCGGTGCGCGACCTCGGTCTGCACCTCCAGCGACAGGCCGGCCAGGATCGACGAGGCGAGCGCCGCCGGGATGTGCGCGAGGACCAGCGCGATGGTCTGCGGGTGCTCGTACTGCACGTACGAGAGCAGCTGCCGGGGGTCGGCGTGGCTGAGGAAGTTGAACGGGATGTCGTTCATCGAGGCTTCGAGGCGGTCCAGGATGAGCGCCGCGCGCTCCTTGCCCAGCGACGCCTCGAGCAGCTCGCGGGCGTAGTCCATGCCGCCCGACCCGGCGTACCGGGTGGTGGCCATCGCGTAGAACTCGTCGAGCACGTCGTCGACGACGATCGGGTCGAGCTTGCCCAGCCGCGCGATCTCGGCCGAGATCATCTCGACCTCTTTCTCCGACATGCTGGCCAGCACCTGCGCGGACTGTTCCTTGCCGAACTGCACCAGCATGATCGCTGCCTTGCGCACGCCCGTCATCGACAGCGTGGTGAGTTGCGGTGTGGTCAACGCGTACTCCCTCAGCCCCGGCCTAAGCCCATCTTAATCCGCATAACGCAGCAAAACGGGCGGCCGGCAAAAGCCAGCCGCCCGTCCGGGCTCAGTGGGTAGCGTCGGCGGCCAGCCAGCCGCGCAGCAGGACCGCCATCTCGTCGGGCTGGTCCTTGACCATCTGCTCGATCTCGCGGACGCGCTCCTCGCGAGCTTCCCCGTCCGGGTACATGTCCGGTGCGGCCTCGAGCATCTGGGCCGGGATGGCCTCGTTCAGCTCGATCAGGCGCTGCTGCTCCAGCGCGGCCTGCATGTCCTCGAGGTGCTTGCGCTCCTCCGGGGTCAGCCCCTTGCGCTTCTTCGACCGGCGGCTGGCCCGCCAGGCGAGGAAGATCAGCGCCAGCACCACCGCGCCGAGCGCGCCGGTCTTGATCAGCGACATCTGCTTGGCCGACTGGTCGGCCGCCGCGGCCGCGTTCAGGGCCTGCTGGGCCGCCTTGGCCGCGCTGGTGTCGAACGGCATGGCGCTGACCGCGATGGTGTCGCCGCGGGTGGCGTCGATGCCGGCCGCCGCGCTGACCAACTGCTGCACCTGGGCCGGGTCGATGGTGCCGGCGGTGGTGCTGTCCAGCAGGACGGCGACGTTCAGCTTCTTGATGCTGCCCGGCGCGCGCTTGCGGAGCTCCTGGGTCTCGTTGATCGCGTTGTTCTTGACGGACTGGCTGTTCTCGTACTGGCCGGTGCCGGTGGTGCCGGTGGTGCAGCCGGGACCGGAGATGTTGTCCGGGCCGAGCACGCCGCCGGCGCAGTTGCCGGCCCCGTTGTACGCCTCGCGGCTGTTGCTCTCGGAGAGCGCGGGCAGCGACGGGTCCGAGTTGTAGGTCTTGGTGGTCGTCTGGGTCTGGTCGTAGTCCATGTCGGCGGAGACGGTGACCACCGCGTGCCCCGGACCGACCACGCTGTCCAGCATCGTCTGCAGCGAGCTGTTCATCCGGTTCTGGAACGCGACCGTCTGCGCCTCGTTGCCGTTGTCCCCGCCGGTGCCGACCGCCTCGCCGCCGCCGGTGGACAGGATCTTGCCGTCCGCGCCGGCCACCGTGATCTCGGTCGGGTCGAGCCCCTCCACGCTGGACGCGACCAGGTGCACGATGGCCTGCACCTGCTGGCCGCTCAACGGCTGGGTCTCCTTGGAGGCGACCAGCACCGACGCGGTCGGCTTGTCCTGGTCGTCGGCGAAGACATCCTTCTGCGGGATGACGAGGTGGACGGTGGCCGCCTCGACGCCGTCGATCGACTTGATGGTGTTGGAGAGCTCGCCTTCCAGCGCCCGCTGGTAGTTCGTGTGCTGCATGAAGTCGCTGGTGGTGATGCCCTGCTGGTCGAGCAGCGCGTACCCGGTGCCGGCGTCGCCGGGCAGGCCCTGGCCGCTCAGCGACAGCCGCAGGTTGTTCACCTGGTCCTGCGGTACCAGGACGGTCTGCCCGTCGTTGGCCAGCTCGTACTTGGTGCCGGACTTCTGCAGCGACTCGACGATCGCGCTGGCGTCCTTGGTCGACAGGTTGTTGAACAGGATCGAGTACGTCGGCTGCGACGCCCAGGTGGCGAAGAAGTAGGCGCCGACGACGAGGGCGATCACCGCCGCGAACGTGACGGCCTTCTGGCCCGGCGTGAAGGACCGGAAGGCGTCCGTAATGCGGCGAACCGGAGCGGGAAGGCGGTCGGTCATGTCAGGCCTGCATCCTCATGATCTCCTGGAAGGCTTCCACGGCCTTGTTGCGGACGGCGAGCGTGAGCTCCATGCCGAGGGACGCCTCGGTGGCGGCCATCGTGTATTGCGCCGGGTCTTGCAGGGTGCCGTCGGCGACCTGGACCGCGAGGTTGTCGGCCTTGGACTGGGACGCCTGCACGCTTTCCAGGCCCTTGCTGAGGATGTTGCCGAAGTCGGTGTTCGGTCCCTGCGTCTCGGCGGTGCCGGTGTTCGCGGTGATCCCGTCGAGACCCTGGACGGCGTCGAGGCCGCCGACGGCGGAAAGCGCGCTGATCGGAGAAGTCATCTAGGACTGCCTCACTTTCCGAGGTTGATCGCGGCGGTGTACGAGTCCTTGGCGCGGTCGACGACCGCGAGGTTCGCCTGGTAGGCGCGCTGGGCCATCATCATCTGGGCCATCTGGCCGCCGAGGTCGATGTCCGGCCGGCGGACGTAGCCCTTGCTGTCGGCCAGCGGGTTCTCCGGGTCGTAGGTGAGGATGCCCTGGGCGCTGCCGAAGGCGACCCCGCCGACCTGCGCGCCGTTGCCGTCCGCCGCCTCCTGGGCGACCACGTACCGGGCCTGGAAGGCCTTCTCGCTGGTCCGGCTGACGTTGTCGATGTTGGCGATGTTGTCGGACACCGCGTCGAGCCACTTGCGGTAGACGGTGACGCCGGACCCGGCGACCCCGATCGCGTTGAAGGTGCTCATCTATCAGGCCCCCTTGATCGCGTCGCGCAGCAGGCCGTACTTGCTGTCCAGGGCACGCATGGTGAGCTGGTAGCGCATCGTGGTGTCGATGTGCGACAGCGACTCCTCGTCGAGGTTCACGTTGCTGCCGTTGAGCCGCGTGGGCTCGAGGGAGGCCTGCGTGCTCGGCGAGACCGAGGCCGGCGAGTCGCCGTGGGCGATCGCACCGTGCAGGGCCTGCTCGAATTCCACCTTACGGGCCCGGTAGCCGGGGGTTTCGATGTTCGCGATGTTGTTGGCGATGGCGCTCTGCCGGGCGGCCAGACCCGCGGCGGCGACGCGCAGGGAGGATGACGAGATATCGTCGAACACAGCAGCTCCTTGGGCTTCGTCAAGGGCGCCGATCCGTGGCTTTTCCTCTGAGCAATCCGTGCTCGTACCATGCAGTTCGGCCCGACCCGCGATCCGCTGAGCGTGTAACGGTTGCCGCGAGGTTGCACGCAAAAAGGTCCCGGAGCCCCCTTGGTGGGAGTCCCGGGACCTTCTCGTTGATTCACATGGCGCGGTCGACGTAGACGGGCCGCTTGACCGCCTCCCCGGTCTCGATCCGGGCGGTCACCGCCATCTGCTTGCGGTTGGCGGTGAGCCGGCGGGCGATCTCCTCGGCGGCCCGCAGCTGGCGGGTAAGTATCTCGTCGGCCCGCGGCTTGAGCTCCAGCGGCAGGGCGCCGAGCTCGGTGGGCGGCCGCCAGAGGTCGGCCGGTGGCGTCTCGGCGTTCCGGTGCTCGTCGGCCAGCATGGCCTCGATCATCGAGACGTCGAGCTCGAGCTCGTCGAGCGCGGCCGTCCAGGCGCCGCGCCAGTCGCCGGTCATCGGCTCAGCCGGCGACCGCCGCGGCGGCCGCCTCTCGCCAGGCGTCGCGCAACGGCTCCACCAGGGCCCGGCAGGCGGCGACCCGGTCGGCGTCCCGTCCGATGTTCGCGCCGATCAGCTCGGTCAGCATCCAGCCGTAGAGATTGGCCAGGGCCGGCGCTCCGGACCAGGCGTCGACGTCCAGGCTGGTACGCAGCTCGAGGACGATCTCCTGAGCGTGGGTGAGCCGCTCGTTCGACTCCTCCCGAGCGTCGGTGCGCAACGCCTCCTCGCCCTTCATCAGGTCGAGGACCAACCGGTCGTAGAGCATCAGCAGGAGCTTGCCGGGCGAGGCGGTGTTGATCGAATCCTGCAGGTAGCGGTCGCGGAGGTGCGGGGCGGTCATCGGACTCCTCGGTCAATGCTGGGGCGTCAGGGCCGGATGGGCGTACGGGTCAGGAGAGGCCGGCGAGCTGGCCGGAGAGCCAGCTGGACTGGTCCTTGAGCTTGCCGAGCGAGACCTCGAGGTCGGCGTACTGCTTCTGCAGCGCCTCCCGCTTGGCCGCGAGCCGGACGTCCCAGTCGCTGATCTGGTCGTTGAGGCCGCTGATCTCGTTGTTGCGTCCGGTGATGATCGAGGTGAGGCTGGTCGTCATCGCGTCGCCCATCGACTCGACCTGGTCGCCGAACTGGATTCCGGCGGTCTGGATCGAGGTGGGGTCGTTGGCGTACGCGTCGTTGAACTTGGCCCGGTCGAAGGTCAGCTGCCCGCTGCTGTCCAGCTGGATGCCGATCTTGGCGAGCGAGCCGAACTTGATCTTGGGAAGCGGATTGTCCGCGGTCGAGGCCGGGTCGTCGTAGGAGAGGCCCATGCTGATCGAGCTCAGGATCTTCTGCGACATCTCGCGCACCGAGAAGTCGCCGGTGAGCGGCTGACCGGTCTTGGTGGAGGCGTCGTAGGCGGTCTGCTTGCTGATCTCCTGGAGCGACGCGTTGGCCGCGTCCACCATCGCCTGGAACTGGTCGGCGATCGAGCTGGTGTCGTTGGCGACGTCGACCGTGACGTCGTTCTCCTCCTTCGACACCGTCAGGGTCACGCCGGCCATCAGGTTGGTGAAGGTGTTGCTGCTGCTGCTGACCGAGTACGTGCTCCCGCCGCCGCCGTTGACCTGCAGCTGCGCGTCCTTCGCGCTGGTGGTGGCCGGCGAGTCCCCGTTCAGGCCGGCCCCGTCCAGCCCGGTGATCTGGAAGCCGTTGGCCGCGCCGGTCTTGGCGCTGGTCATCTGCAGGACGCCCTGGTTGTCCCCGGTCTTCAAGACGTACGCGGTGACGCCGCAGTTGGCCGCGTTGATCGCCTTCGCGATGCCGGCCGCCGATTTGTCGCCGCTGATGTCGATGTCGACGCCGGTGGCGGACCCGGTGAACGCGCCGTTCTCGTCGTAGGAGCCGGTAGTGACCGTGATCGTGTCGCCGGCCGGCAGCGGGCTCGGGTCGTCGACCTTGCCGTCGGCGTCCTTGGCGTAGAGCGTGGTGTCCACCGCCATCGTCGTGTACTGCTTGCTCGCCAGCGAGGTCACGTCGAAGGTGAGGCTGCCGGTGGCGGCGTTGATGTTGGTGGAGGTGCTCGCGGAGACCGTCGACGAGCTCGACGTCGCCTTGATCGCACGCCACGTGCTGAGCTGGCCGAGCGTGTCGCCGGCGCTCTTCAGCGCGGAGACCTTCGAGTTGACCGACTGGTAGGACGCCACCGCGGTCAGTGCCGTGGTCACCTTGGTCTTGAGCGCGGTCTGCGGCTGGGCCTCGATCGTCATCAGCTGACTGATCATGGAGGAGGTGCTGAGGCCGCTGACGAGTCCGTCAACAGAGCTGGTCACAGTGGCCTGCCTTTCGTAGCAAAAGAAGCGGGGGCAGCCGGCGCCGTCTGCCAGCTACCCCCACCTGTTCGGCTGTGAGTGCTACGTATTCAGTTCGGCCGGGTGGTAACTCGGTTAGCGGAGCAGCGAGAGCACGTTCTGCGCGGACTGGTTCGCCTGCGACAGCATCGACGTGCCGGCCTGGGTCAGGATCTGCGCCCGGGTGTACGACACCATCTCCTGGGCCATGTCGGTGTCCCGGATGCGCGACTCCGACGAGGACAGGTTCTCGACCGCCACGTTGAGGTTGTTGATGGTGTGGTCGAACCGGTTCTGGTACGCACCGAGCGAGGCCCGCGAGTCGGAAACCGACTGCAGCGCCTTGTCGATCGTCGTGATGGCCGCGTCCGGGTCGCTGGTCAGGTCGAGCGCGGCGGTGCCGAGGCTCTCCGAGTTCACCGCGCCGATCTGAATGTTGATCTTCTGGTTGGCGTTCGCCCCGACCTGGAACGCCCCCTTGTTGCCGCCGGTGCTTTGCAGGTCGGCCGTGGTGATGTCGATGCCCAGGCCGCCGGCGCCGATGGCGGTGCTGCCGTCCGTCATCCCGGGCGCGGTAGCCAGCACGCCGTCGGTGTCGGTGACCGCGAACTCGCCGGCGCCGCTCATCTGGAACGTGGTGACGCTCTGGCTGTCGACCTTGGCCGACATGGAGACCTCGTTGCCCTGGTAGCCGTTCTGCTTGAGGGCGGTCGAGATCGCCGAGTTGACCGCCTTCGCCAGGTCTTGCGGTGACGCGTCATCGGCCACGCCACCCACCGACACGGTGATGCCGCCGGCCGGCATGGCAGTGCCGTCGGGCAGCTTGGTCGAGCCGGCCACCTCGGTCAGCTTGAAGGTCCACGGCGTGGTGCTGTCGGTGGCCTTGTCCGGCAGGGTCGGGACGATGCCGTTCGCCACCCCGTTCGCGTCGGTCGTCTTGATCACGTTGGGGACAGCGGGATCGACCTTGGTCGTCACGGTCGCGCCGAACGTGCCGTCGAGCAGCTTCTGCTTGCCGAAGGCGGTGGTGCTGCCGATCCGGTCGAGTTCCGCGTTGAGCTGCGACATTTCCTTGTTGGCCGCGGACGCCGCGTCCGAGTCGGTGGCGCCGGAGTTGGACGCCTGCACCGACAGGTCGCGCATGCGCTGCAGGATCGAGGTGACCTCGTTGAGCGAACCCTCAGCGGTCTGCGCGACGCTGACGCCGTCCTGGGTGTTGCGCACCGCGACCTTGAGGCCGCCGATCTGCGCACGCAGGCCCTCGGAGATCGAGAGGCCGGCCGCGTCGTCGGCCGCCCGGTTGATGCGGAAACCGCTGGACAGCTTCTCCAGCGACTTCGACATCTGGCCGTCGGTGATCGACAGGTTCCGATAGGCGTTCTGCGCGGCGATGTTCTGGTTGATGCGGAGACCCATGTGCTTTTCCTCCTTGAGGGGTCATACCGGCCCATCCGTGAGCCGTGGCGTTGCGCCGGGCCCGATCGGCGTGGCGCCGCCGGTCATGAGCAGTCTCCGAGATTTCTTCGCCCTTTTCCGGCGAACCGGAAGAAAGCCCGGGAACGCCCGATCGGGGGAAATTCCTCAGCGGAGCGGCGGACGTGCCGACCTGTCCGAATGAGCGGGCATGTCGAGGGGGCACGCCCGAGGTGAAGCGAGACGGAGGACCAGGGTGAGCCTGACCGACCTGGCCAGCGTCCTGTGGCGATCACGTGAGCTGCTGGAGATGCTGCTGTTCAAGCTTGAGGAGGAGCAGTTGCTCCTCGCGTCCAATCGCTCCCGCTGGCTCAGTCACGCCACCCGCGAGGTCGAGGTGGTGCTCGACCAGATCCGGCAGACCGAGGTCATCCGGGCCGCGTACGCCCAGGACGTCGCCGTCGAACTCGGGCTCAACCCGGAGGCGTCGCTCGGCGAACTGGCCGACGCCGCGCCGCCGCCCTGGGCCGACCTGCTGCACCAGCACCGCAAGGCGTTCCTGATGCTGACCTCCGAGATCAGCGCCCTCGCCGACGTGAACCGGGACCTGCTCACCGCCGGTCAGCGCGCAGCCCGCGAAACCATGCTCGCGTTCGCCGAAACTGTGGAAACGTACGGACCGCAAGGCCAGACCGTTTCCGGCGGCGTCCGCCGCTCCAGCCTGGTTGATGAGGCGATCTGATGGCGAGCACATTCGGCAGCATCAACACGGCGCTCACCTCGCTGTATGCGCAGCGCCGCGGCCTGGACGTCACCGGGCAGAACATCGCGAACGTCAACACCGAGGGCTACACCCGGCAACGGGTCCGGATGCAGGCGCAGACCGGCAGCCTGAACCCCGGTGTGTACGCCACCACCGATCAGGTCGGCACCGGGGTCACCGTTGCTGAGGTGGAACGCGGAAGAAATGTCTACCTCGAGGAGCGCGGCCGCACCGAGCACGGCAACTCGGCCTATTTGAGCAGTCAGAAAGCCTCGTACGACCAGATCGAGAGCGTGCTGGCCGAGCCGAGCGACACCGCGCTGCAGGCCCGCCTGCACGACATGTGGGACTCCTGGAACGACGTGGCGAACAACTGGCAGGACCCCTCCACCCGGACCGCGCTGATCGAGCGCAGCAACACCGTGGCGACCACGCTTAACGACACGCACACCGCGCTGGCCAACCAGTTCGCCTCGCAGAACGCCGAGATGGGCGCGTACGCCGACCAGGTCAACGCCCTGGGCGGCTCGATCGCCGAGGCGAACCACCAGATCGTCATCGCGCAGCAGGCCGGCCTGCCCGCCAACGAGCTCCAGGACGAGCGTGACCGCAAGGTGATGCAGCTGTCCGAGCTGGCCGGGGCGAGCGCGCAGGCGACGCCGGACGGCGCGGTCAACGTCTACATCGGAAACACCGCGCTGGTCGAGGGCTTCAACGCCCGCTCGATGACGCTCACCGGCCCCACCACGCTCGACGGCATCACCGCCACCGACAAGGTGGTGTTGCAGTGGAACGACTCCAAGACGGCGGCCACCCCGGGCGGCACGATGGGCGCCATGCTCGACACGATGAACACCATCATCCCGGGCATCACCTCCGACCTGGATGGGGTGGCCAACGCGATCGCCACCACGGTGAACACGGCGCAGGCCGGCGGGTACACAAAGGACGGCACCAAGGGGGCCGACTTCTTCACCGGCGCCACCGCCGCCACGATCAAGGTGGCGATCACCGATCCGGATGCCGTCGCGTTCTCCAAGGGCAACCCGACCGACCCGACCGCCCCGGCCCTCGACCACAACGTCGCCGACCAGCTCGCCGACATCAGCAACTCGACGGACAGCCCGGACGCGACCTACCAGGCCATGATCGGCCAGCTGGGCGTCTCGGCGCAGGCCGTGGGCCGGCGCAGCGAGATCCAGGACGCGGTGCGCGACCAGGTGGACACCTCGCGCAACGCGGAGTCCGGGGTCAACCTCGACGAGGAAATGACCAACATGCTGACCTATCAGCGCGGTTACGAGGCGGCGTCGCGGGTGCTCACCACGATCGACTCGATGCTCGACCAGCTGATCAACCGGACGGGCCTGGTCGGCCGGTAGCAAGGGGTAGCGAACCATGACGATTCCCAGCCGGGTCACCGAGACCAACATGGTCGGCAAGGCGCTCGGCGACCTGCAACGGTCCCTCCAGCGTGGACAGAAGCTGCAGTCGCAGATCTCCAGCGGCAAGCTGCTGAGCCGGCCGTCCGACTCGCCCACCGGCACGGTCACGTCGCTGCAACTGCGGGGCGAGGTGCGCGCCACCCAGCAGCACGGGCGCAACGCCGAGGACGGCCTCGGCTGGCTCGGCACCATTCAGAACACGCTCGGCGACGCGTCCACGTCGATCATCCGGGTCCGCGACCTGACCGTGCAGGCGTTGAACACCAGCAACACCGACCAGTCCCGGGGCGCCCTGGCCGTCGAGATCGACAACATCCGGGACACGCTGATCAGCCAGGCCAACGTCAAGTACATGAACCGGCCGGTCTTCGGCGGCACCACACCGGGCTCGGTGGCGTACGCCGACGACCCGGACAACCCGGGGCAGATGAAGTACGTCGGCAACTCGGACCCGACGACGCGGACGGTAGGCCCGAACGCCAAGGTGCGGATCGACACCACCGGCCCGCAGGCGTTCGGCGATCCGGGCAGCTCGACCGAGTTGTTCACCGTGCTGAAGAACCTGTCCGACAGCATTCGGAGCGGCGACGACGACGCCGTCAACGCCGGGCTGGAAAATCTCGATACCGCCCATGAAACTCTGAAATCCGCTCTTTCGGATGTAGGTGCCCGATATAATCGGGTTGAGCAGATGAAGCAGTCCTCCGATGACCATCTGCTGTCCGTGAGGTCGCAGCTGTCCGACGTCGAGGATGTCGACCTGCCCAAGGCGATCATGGACTTGCAGATCCAGCAGACCTCGTACCAGGCCGCCCTGGCCGCCACGGCCAAGGTGATCCAGCCCTCGCTCATCGATTTCCTGAGGTGACCATGAGTACTCGCACCGCGTCCCGTCCGATTGAGGCCACGATGATCGACCCGTCGCTGGGCCTGCCGACCATTTCGATGGCGGTACCCATGCCCGGCTTCCCGGCACACCGGGACTTCGTCCTGGTGCGGCTCAACGACGACGGACTGCTCTACGCCTTCACGTCCATCCAGGACCCGGAGCTGCGCTTCCTGGTGGCCCCGCCGGAGCCGTTCTTCCCGGACTACGCCCCGGAGATCGAGAACGAGGTGTTCGCGGCCCTGAACACCCGGGACACCGACCGGCTGCTGCTGCTGACGGTGATCACCGCCGGGGTCGAGGAGACCACCGCCAACCTGCTCGCGCCGATCGTGGTCGACCGGGACTCCATGCGGGCCATGCAGGTGGTACTGACCGGCTCCGGGTACCCGGTCCGCGCGATCATGCACCGGGCGTACTGACGACCGGTCGCCGGCGCGGTCGCCGGCATTCCGACGGCGATGCTGTCCGTCCACGGATGGAGGAGGGCACCGGACGATGCTTGTGCTGACCCGCCGGGCGGGGGAGAGCGTGATGATCGGCAACGATGTGATCATCACGGTGCTCGAGGCGCGTGGTGACGTCATCCGGCTGGGCATCCAGGCGCCGCGCGACGTTCAGGTCCATCGCGAAGAGGTGTTCCGGGAGTTGCAGGCGGCCAACCGCGAGGCGGCCTCGCCCACCGAGGACGCGGTCCGGGCGGTAACGGAGATGCTGCAGACGCCGGAGGAGTGAGGTGGCCTCGCTTCTCCGGCGTTCCGCATTTTCCCGGAGAAAGAACGCGCGGCA
>Ga0307509_10005062_pt1 | contig 18552 bp, 10 predicted proteins | sample 10_EM_MG_FD_202245 | JGI IMG/M metagenome (GOLD analysis project Ga0307509, IMG submission 202245) | Populus trichocarpa ectomycorrhiza microbial communities from riparian zone in the Pacific Northwest, United States - 10_EM | ecosystem: Host-associated > Plants > Roots > Unclassified | place...
CCGTCTGGGCGGCGGTCTTCAACACCGCGCAATTCGGCGACAACATCGAGCAGTTCAACTGGGCGCAAAGCCTGGAGCTCGGCTACCACAAGCACCCGCCGCTGCCGTCGGTGGTGCTGGGGCTGGTCATCAGGTTGTTCGGCCCATCCGTCTACTGGGCCTACACGCTGGCCACGCTGTGCCTGCTCGGCACGCTGTGGCTGACCTGGTTGATCGGCCGCGAACTCGTCGGCGAGCGACTCGCCGCCGCGGCCGTCGTGCTGTGGGGGCTGAACCTCAGCTTCTCGCAGCGCGTGCAGCTCTACAACCACAACACGGTGCTCGTGTTGTGCATCGCCGCGACCGTCTGGTTCGCGATGCGCGCGACGCGCACTGGTTCGCGCAGCCCGTGGGCGTGGTGGGTCGCGACCGGCTTGACAGCCGGCGCCGCGATGCTGTCCAAGTACCAGGCGCTGGTGCCGCTGGCCGGGTTGCTGCTCGCGCTGGTGCTGACCGGCCGCCTGAAGCGCCCCACGCACTGGGCCGGCGTCGGGCTCGCGCTGGCGGTGATGATCGCGGTGTTCGCCCCGCACGCGATGTGGGTGGTGCGCAACGACTTCACGACCTTGCGCTACGCGTCAGACGCGGTCGAATCGGCAACGCTGTGGATGCGGCTGCGCTTTGTCATCGCCTTCCTCGCGAACCAGATCCGACTGGCCTTCCCGGCCCTGCTCACGATCGCGATCTGCTGGGCCTGGATGCGCCGCGCCAGGCGCGACGCGGTGATCGCCAGCGACGCTGCGGTCACCCCCGACTTCGGCCGCTGGATGACCGGCCTGACCTGGGCCCTGCTGGCCGTGCTGGCCGTGATGGCGCTGGTCGGCGGTGTGAGCTTGCGCAACCACTGGGGCGTGCAGGCGCTGCAGTTCTTCCCGCTGTGGATGGCGGTGGCGTGGGACCGCCGCATCGCGATCGACCTGCGCGCGCTGGTCGTCACCGCACTCGCGGTGCAGGCGCTGAGCCTCACCTACTACGCCGTCGAGCACCGCGACCCGAACGCGGTACTGTCGACCCGCCGCATCGACACGGCCTACCCGGCCCGGCGCCTGGCCCGCACCGCGGTCGCGCACTGGGCCAGCGCGACGAACTGCCCGCTGCACTACGTCGAAGGCTCGGTGTTCGACGCCGGCCTGGTCTCGCTGTATTCGGGCGGCCACATCCAGGTGTTCGATTCGGACCATGCCACGCCCTGGCTGCGTCCCGAAGACCTGCAGCGCGACGGGGCGCTGTTCGTGCTGGACGAAGGCGACCCGGTTCCGCCGGGTGTGACCAACCTGCTGGTCTTCGACCTGGTGCCGAGCAATCGCCTGGGCCTGAAAGGCAAGACCCTGACACTGGGCGTGCGCCTGCCCGCCCGGCCCTGCCCCTAGACCTGCCGGGCTACTGGAACGCCACCTCGGCAAAGCTGCGCAGCTTGCGGCTGTGCAGCTGGTCGACGCCGGATTCGCGCAGCAGCTCGATCGCGCGGATGCCGATGCGCAAATGTTGGTCGACACGCTCGCGGTAGAAGTGGTTCGCCATGCCCGGCAGCTTGATCTCGCCGTGCAGCGGCTTGTCGCTTACGCACAGCAGCGTGCCGTAGGGCACACGGAAGCGGAAGCCGTTGGCCGCGATGGTCGCGCTTTCCATGTCGAGCGCGATCGCGCGGCTCTGGCTGAAGCGGCGCTCTGGCGTGCTCGCCGCGTGGTGCGAGGGCAGCAGCTCCCAGTTGCGGTTGTCGGTGCTCGCGACGGTGCCGGTGCGCATGATGCGCTTGAGCTCGTAACCCTTGAGCTGGGTGATCTCTTCGACCGCCGCCTCGAGCGCGACCTGCACTTCGGCCAGCGCCGGGATCGGCACCCACAGCGGCAGTTCTTCGTCGAGCACGTGGTCTTCGCGCACATAGCCGTGGGCCAGCACGTAGTCGCCGAGCTGCTGCGTGTTGCGCAGGCCGGCGCAGTGGCCCAGCATCACCCACGCGTGCGGGCGCAGCACCGCGATGTGGTCGGTGATGGTCTTCGCGTTGGCCGGGCCGACGCCGATGTTGACCATCGTGATGCCGCTGCCATCGGCGCGCACCAGGTGGTAGGCCGGCATCTGCGGCAGCCGCGGCGGCGGCGCGCCCAGCGCGTCGCCGGGTTGCGGCGGCAGGCCGGCGCGGCGCGTGACCACGTTGCCGGGTTCGACGAACGCGACATAGTCCTGCGCCTTGGCCGAGCTCGCCATCGTCTCGTGGCCCAGCCGCACGAACTCGTCGATGTAGAACTGGTAGTTCGTGAACAGCACGAAGTTCTGGAAGTGCTCGGGTGCGGTGCCGGTGTAGTGGCGCAACCGGTGCAGCGAGTAGTCGACGCGCGGCGCGGTGAACAGCGCCAGCGGCTGCGGCGCCCCCGGCGCGGTTTCGAAGGTGCCGTTGGCGATGCCGTCGTCCATCGCGTTCAGGTCGGGCAGGTCGAAGCGGTCGCGCATCAGCATGCGCCGCTCGGCCGACAAATTGCCTTCGATGTGGTCGTTCTCGGCGAGCGAGAAGTGCACCGGGATCGGGTGCGTGCTGGTGCCGACCTCGAGCGAGACGTTGTGGTTCTTCAACAGCAGGCGGAACTGCTCGGCGTAGTAGCTGCCGAACAGGTCGGGCCGCGTCAGCGTCGTCTCGTAGGTGCCGGGGCCGCTGACGAAGCCGTAGCTCAGCCGCGAGTCGGCCCGCGCCACGGTGTCGGTGTGCACGCGCACGAAGGGGTAGCAGGCGCGCACGCGGCTGGCGAGCTCGTCGCCGGCGACGAAGGTCTGCAGTGCTTCGCGCAAGTGGGCGATGCTGCTGTCGTAGATGCTGCGCACCTGAGCCAGCGCGGCGGCGGCATCGTCGAAACGGGCGGGGGCGATGTAGGTGGGAACGATGGGCATGGTGGTCCTGAAGTCTGGCGACATTCTCGCTGTTTGCAAGATTCAGGCGCGCGGCCGCGCGGCGGCACGCCCGGCGCCCGGCGCGGCGTCCTTGTGACATGCCAGGGGCCGCCCCCTGCGCAGCACAAACACGCGTTTTGTGGTCCGCGACCGGGTCTTTGTTGGGTTCCTGCGCGGCGAGCCGGCCGTGGCCTGCCTCCTGCTTACACTGCCACCCACCGCTTGAAGGTCGACTGGAGAACTCGAAGATGAAGGTACTCGTGTTAGGGAGTGGCGTGATCGGCGTGAGCTCGGCCTACCAGCTGGCGCTCGCGGGCCATGACGTCACGGTGGTCGACCGTCAACCGGCGGCGGCGCTGGAGACCAGCTACGGCAATGCCGGCGAGGTCTCGCCAGGCTATTCAGCGCCCTGGGCCGGCCCGGGCGTGCCGATCAAGGCGGTGAAGTGGTTGTTGATGCACCACCGGCCGCTGGTGATCCGCCCGACCGTCGACCTGAACCTGGTGCGCTGGGGCCTGGCGATGCTGCGCAACTGCACCAGCGCGCGCTACGAGTTGAACAAGGGCCGCATGGTGCGTCTGGCCGAGTACAGCCGCGATTGCCTGAAGGAACTGCGCGCCCAGACCGGCATCGCCTACGACGAGCGCATGCAGGGCACGCTGCAGCTGTTTCGCACCCAGGCGCAGCTCGATGGCACCGCGGCCGACATTGCGATCCTCAAGCGCTACGGCGTCGGCTTCGAGCTGCTGGACCGCGACGGTTGCATCCGCCACGAACCGGCACTCGCCGCCGTGAAAGACAAGTTCGTCGGCGGCCTGCTGCTGCCCGGCGACGAGACCGGCGACTGCTTCAAGTTCACGCAGAACCTCGCCGCGCTCGCGGTCAAGCAGGGCGTGCAGTTCCGCTACGGCACGAAGATTCAGAAGCTCGTGAAGGCCGGTCAGCAGATCGATGGCGTCGTCACCGATGCCGGCACGCTCAAGGCCGACGCCTACCTCGTCGCGCTCGGCAGCTACTCGCCGCTGCTGCTGAAGAACGTCGGCATCCGCATCCCGGTCTACCCGGTCAAGGGCTACTCGATCACGGTGCCGATCACCGAGGCCAGCGGCGCGCCCGAGTCGACCGTGATGGACGAAACCCACAAGGTCGCCGTGACGCGCCTGGGCGACCGCATCCGCGTCGGCGGCACGGCCGAGCTCGCGGGCTACACGCTGAAGCTGCACGATGCGCGCCGCCAGACGCTGGAGCATGTCGTGACCGACCTGTTCCCGCGCGGCGGCGACGTCAAGCGCGCCGAGTTCTGGTGCGGCCTGCGGCCGATGACGCCGGACGGCACGCCGGTCGTCGGTGCCACGCGATTGCCCAACCTCTACCTCGCGACCGGCCACGGCACGCTGGGCTGGACCATGGCCGCCGGCACCGGCCGGGTGATGGCCGATGTGATCTCGGGCCGCAAGGCGGGCATAGCCCTCGACGGCCTGACCGTGGACCGCTACCCGAACGCCTACGCCTGATTCACGGTCTCGGCGGCCTCAGGGCCGCGCCGTCAGCAGCGGCGTCAGCCGGTCTTCGACACCCGGAATGCGCTCCAGCTTCGGGTAGCGCAGGCCGCCGCTGTACGCGATGGTGACGGTCTTGTAGACATCGCCGTCCTTCAGCAGCAACGCGATCGGTGCCTTGCTGGTCTTCGCGTCGGTGATCGCGCTGTTCAGGCGCTCGACCGAGTACGCACGGCCGTCGACGGCGATCAGCTCCTGCGCCGTGTTCAGCCCCGCGTCGAACGCCGGGCTGCTCCAGCGCACGTTCCGAAGCGCGCCGCCCTTGCCGACATCGAAGCCCAGCGAGTAGCCGAAGTCGTCGAACTTGCGCTGTGCCGCAAAACCCTTGCTGGCGTTGTTCGGTGTTTCGGCCCAGCCCAGCCGCCAGCCCGCGCGTGCCAGGCCCGCGAGCGGCGGTTTCGCGTGCGAATCCAGGCGGGTGCGCAAGAATGTGGCCCAGTCATTCGGCTGGACCTGGTTCAAGGTCGCGACGATGTCCTCGAAGCGGTAGGTCAGCGGGGCCACGCGGCCGGGTTCGACACCGAAGAACGCGCGTGCGAAGTCGTCGAGCGAGCGTGCGCCTTTCGAGGCGTCGCGGATCAGCATGTCAGCTTCCAGCCAGACCATCACCATCTCGTCGTAGTAGTCGGCACTGCGCTGCCAGTCGCGCCAATCGGGGTGATCGAGCTTGGCGGTCATGATCGCCTCGTTCGTCGTGTCCTGAAGATTGCGCCAGGCGCGGCCCGCACGCGCCTCCTGCCACGCCGCCACGTCCGCGAAGACGTCCAGCGTGTCGGCCAGCGGCACCAGGCCGGCACGTGCCGCGAGCACGTCGCCCCAGTACTGGGTCTGGCCTTCGTACATCCAGAGCAGGCTGTCCTGCATCGGCGTGTTGGTGTTGGGCGTCCACAGGTCGGCGGGACGGCGGAACTTGCCGTTCCACGAATGCGTGAACTCGTGGGCCAGCAGGTCACGCCCGGTCGACGCCTTGGCCCACTCGGTGAAGTAACCCGGCGGGACGCCGTTCTCGCTCGACTGGTGGTGTTCGAGCCCGATGTAGCCGAAGCGGTCGCTGAGGGCGAGCAGGAACTCGTAGCGCGCGAAGTGGCGCGTGCCGAACAGCCGGTCGGCCTGCGTCACGAGGGCGCGGTGCGCGGCGAGTTGTTCCGGGCTGATCACCAGCTCGGCCGGCGTCTCCGCCATCACGTTCAGGTGCATGGGGGCGCGCCCGTTGGCCACGGCGTCGGGGTCGAGGTCGACGCGCGTCATGTGCCGGCCGGCGTAGAGCGGCGAGTCGATCAGCGTTTCCACGCTGACCGGCTTGAACTCGACGACGGCGCCGCGCTGCGATTGCGTGTCGAGCGCGGTAGCGAAAGCCCAGCCTTCGGGCACCCGCAGCGTCGGCTGGATGCGGATGCGCGAGTCGAAGTGACCGGCCGGGTACAGCAGCACGGCGTTCCATTGCACGTTCAGCATGTCGGGCGTGGCGACGACGCGGCCGCTGTCGCCGTGGACCGGCGAGAGCTGCTGGAACTCTATCTCCAGCGTCTTGGCGCCCGCGGGCACGTCGAGCGCGAAGGCATGCGTGTCCAGCGGGTCGCGACGCCAGGCGACCGGCTGCCCCGCCGCCTTGATCGTCAGCCCTGCGAGTTGCGCGATCACGCCGGTCGGGCCGTGGTTGCCGGGCAGCCAGCGTGGATAGAGCAGTGTCAGCGGGCCGGGCTTGTCGACCGGCAGGGTTTCCTTGACGCGGAAGATGCGGCGGTCGAGGTCGGTGGCATCGACCTGCAGCAAGAGCGTGCCCGGGTAGGGCGTGTCGACAGGCGCAGGGGTTTGCGCGGGTGTGAGCGGGGCCAGCAGCGCGAGCAGCAGCGGCCAGACGCGGGGGATGAACTTCATGGGTTCGGGTCGTCGGACGGTGGTCTTGAAGGGGCGAGACGATAAGGCATCCCGCTGTCGTCCAAGTTTCAGATGGTGTGTCGAACTCGTTACAGTGGGACGAGGAGGAGACACGCATGCCCCAGGACAGGATTCACGCGCCGATGGCCTGCACGGTCGTCGAGGTGCTGGTGACCAGTGGTCAGGCGGTTCGCGCCGGCCAGCCGCTGCTGATCGTCGAGGCCATGAAGATGGAGCACGAGCTCTGTGCCGAGGCCGACGCGCAGGTGCTGGCGATCAGCGCGCGCGCTGGCGAGCTGGTGGCCGAGGGCGATCTGCTGGTGCGGCTGGGCGCGGTGCCCGCAGCGGTGCCCACCTCGGTCGTCAGCGCAGTGCCGACGGCGCGCGCGACCGAACCGACCTGCCTGCGCGCCGACCTGCAGGAGGTCGTCGACCGCCACGCCTTCACGCTCGACGCCAGCCGCCCCGACGCGGTCGCGAAGCGCCATGCGCTGGGCCTGCGCACCGCGCGCGAGAACCTCGCTGCGCTGTGCGATGAGGGCAGCTTCATCGAGTACGGCGCGCTTGCGCTCGCCGCGCAGCGCAGCCGCCGCAGCCTGGACGACCTGGTCGCGAACACGCCGGCCGACGGCATGGTCACCGGCATCGCCAGCGTCAACGCTGCACTGTTCGGGGCGGAAGCCTCGCGCTGCGTCGTGATGGCCTACGACGCGACCGTGCTCGCCGGCACACAGGGCATGCGCAACCACGCCAAGACCGACCGCATGCTGGGCATCGCGTTGCAGCAGAAGCTGCCGGTCGTGCTGTTCGCCGAGGGCGGCGGCGGCCGGCCCGGCGACACCGACATGCCCATCGTCGCCGGCCTGCATGTCACCAGCTTCGCGAGCTACGCGCGCCTGAGCGGCCAGGTGCCGGTGGTCGGCATCGTCGCCGGCCGCTGCTTCGCCGGCAACGCCGCGCTGCTCGGGTGCAGTGACGTGATCATCGCGACCCGGCGCAGCAACATCGGCATGGGCGGCCCGGCCATGGTCGAGGGTGGCGGCCTGGGCGTGTTCACGCCCGAGCAGATCGGGCCCAGCAACGTGCAATCGGCCAACGGCGTGATCGACGTGCTGGTCGAGGACGAGGCCGAGGCGGTTGCCGTCGCACGCCGCTACCTGTCGTACTTCCAGGGGGCGGTCGTCGACTGGGCCGAGGCCGACGCGGCGCTGTTGCGCAGCGTGCTGCCCGAGAACCGCGTGCGCGTCTATGACATGCGGGCCGTGATGCAGGGCGTGGCCGACACCGGCTCGCTGCTCGAGCTGCGCGCCGGTTTCGGCGCCGGCATCTTCACCGCGCTCGCGCGCATCGAGGGCAGGCCGGTCGGCCTGATCGCGAGCAACCCGGCCCACCTGGGCGGGGCGATCGACGCCGACGCGGCCGACAAGGCGGCGCGCTTCATGCAGCTGTGCAACGCGCACGGGCTGCCGCTGGTGTCGCTGGTCGACACGCCGGGCTTCATGGTCGGGCCCGAGGTCGAGACGCAGGCGCAGGTGCGCCATGTGAGCCGCATGTTCGTCGCCGCCGCGCACCTGCGCGTGCCGTTCTTTGCGGTCGTGCTGCGCAAGGGCTACGGCCTGGGCGCGATGGCGATGACCGGCGGCGGCTTCCACGCGCCGGTGTTCACGGTCGCGTGGCCCAGCGGCGAGTTCGGCGCGATGGGGCTGGAGGGCGCGGTGCGGCTCGGCTACCGCAAGGAGCTGGAGGCCGTGCCCGAAGGCACCGAGCGCGACGCGCTGTACCAGCGTCACGTCGACGAGCACTACGCGAAGGGCAAGGCCATCAACATGGCCGCCACGCTCGAGATCGACGCGGTGATCGACCCGGCCGAGACGCGCGCGTGGCTGGTCCGCGGGCTGGCCTCGGCGCGTGTGGCGCCCGCGACGAGTCACCCGATCGACACCTGGTGATCCGGCCGTCGGCGCAGGCAGAATGAAGGCCATGCGCGCAGACCCTTCGCTCAGCGATGCGCAAGCGTCGACCGACCTGGCAGTCCGGCACTTCCGCCAGATCCTGCTGTGGCCGCTGCGGCTGATGCCGCTGGCGCGGGCGGGCGCCGGCGCACGGCCGCACCGCACGCCGTGGCAGATCCTGCGCGACCTCGGCGAGACGTCGCCGTGGCGCGAGGTGGTCGACGAATACACCGGCGACCCGGCGCGTTTTCACGAGCGTCACTACAACGAGTTCGTCAGCTTCCTGCCGTATGTGCAGCGTTTTCTGTACGGCGACGGGCGCGGCCGCCGCGATGCCGGCGGCCGCGATGCCGACGCGCCGATGCGCGTGTTTCGGCGCGAGGACGTCGCGAAGGTGCGCGTGCGCGCGCGGCCAGACACCGAGCCGTTCACGCTCGACATCGTCCACGTCGACCTGTACTTCTTCTTCGATGTCGACGTGGTGCTGCTCAACGTCGAGCTCGGTGCCAATGATCTTTCGCTCGCGCAGGCGCAAGAGCAGCTCTATCGATTCGGCCGCGGCTACCCGGCGGGCTGGGACGCGCAAGGCCTGGCGCTGCACAGCATGGCCAACGTCGAATGGCTGGACGCCGCCGGCCAGGTGCTGGCGGGGTCGGACGCGCAGCAGCGCGAGCTCTTCATGTCGCACGTCGCCGAGCACCGGGCGCCGCGCACCGCCGCGCACTGGGCCTTCATGCTCAAGCCGCTCGTGTCCGACCATTCCGACGATCCGGGCGAGTTGCGCTACCGCCAGATCGAGTACTACCGCATGCCGGTGATGGGCTACCTCGCGCTCGACGACCCGCGCGCGCTGACCCGCAACGACTTCATCCGGCTCGGCCTGGTCACCGGTGCGGGCGGCAGCGACAACGGTGGGTTGAACGACGTGCGCGACACCCGCGACCTGCGCGACCTGCCCTATGCCGCCGACCACGTCGCCGACTTCGAGCAGCGCTACTGCTACGACCGCTTCTGGGCCAACGCCGGCGCCGCGCCGAACACGCGCTACCTGTGCAGCGGCCACGCGCTGATCGTCGTCGGCGACGCGCGCAGCGAGTTCTACGGGTGTCGCGACCGCGGCGTGCTCGCGCAGTTCCGGCACCAGCACTTCATGCTGTTCATGATCAACCACTTCCAGAAGGCGGCGCTGCTGATGTCGTCAGACCGGCTGGTCGAGGCGCTGAAGAACCTCGATGTCGGCGACGCCGCGAGCGTGCGCCGTTTCAAGCGCTCGATCCGTGCCAGCTTCGAAGGCTTTCTGCGCTTCACGCACCGGTACTGGTTCCACGAAGTCTCGGAGCAGGCCCAGGTGCGCGCGCTGTCGCACCTGTGCGCGACCCATCTCGGGCTGGACCCGCTGTACCGCGAGGTCAAGGAGCGCATCACCGACATGAGCGCTTACCTAGACGCCGACAGCCTGCGCCGCCAGGCCAACACGGTGGTGCGGCTCACCGTCGTCACCATCCTCGGCCTGATCGGCACCGTGACCACCGGCTTTCTCGGCATGAACCTGCTGGCCGAGGCCGATGCGCCGATGGAACGCAAGCTGTGGATCTTCGCCGTCGTCTTCGTGCTCACGACGGTGCTGACCTTCTACACGATGGGCAAGTCCAAGGGCTTGTCGGACTTCCTGGACGCGCTGTCGGACGAGCGCTTGTCGGTGTGGCAGAAGCTCAAGGTGCTCGCGGCGGTGTGGCGGAGGTCGTCCGACTGATGGTGCCGACCGACCTTTCGGCCAGCGCACTGTCGGCCGCGATCCACGCCGGGCAGCTGTCGTGTCGCGAGCTGATGAGCGCGACGCTGGCGCGCATCGCCGCCGTCAACCCGGTGCACAACGCCATCGTCAGCCTGCGCGACGGCGACGCGCTGCTGCGCGAGGCCGATGCCTGCGATGCCGAGCTCGCGCGCGGCGCGTCCCGCGGCTGGATGCACGGCCTGCCGCAGGCGATCAAAGACCTGGCGCCCACGGCCGGGCTGCGCACCACGCTGGGCTCGCCGCTGATGCGCGAGTTCGTGCCCGAGCAAGACGGCCTGATGGTGCAGCGCATGAAGGCGGCCGGCTGCATCGTCATCGGCAAGACCAACACGCCCGAGTTCGGGCTGGGCTCGCACACCTTCAACGAGGTTTTCGGCGTGACCCGCAACGCGTTCGACCCAGCCAAGTCGGCCGGCGGCAGCAGCGGTGGCGCCGCGGTCGCGGTGGCCACCGGCATGTTGTCGGTCGCCGACGGCAGCGACTTCATGGGCAGCCTGCGCAACCCGGCGGGCTGGAACAACATCTTCGGCCTGCGACCCAGCCAGGGCCGCGTGCCGATGTTCCCCGCGCCCGACGTGTGGGTGACGCAGCTCGGCACCGAAGGGCCGATGGGTCGCACGGTCGAAGACGTGGCACGCCTGCTCGACGTGCAGGCAGGACCGGACGCGCGAGTGCCGCTGTCGCTCGCGAAACATGCGTCGTTCGCAGAAGGTCTTGACGGGCTGGATGCCAAGACCGTGCGCATCGGCTGGCTCGGCGACCTGGACGGTCATCTGCCGATGGCGCCCGGTATCCTCGAGGTGTGCGAACAAGGGTTGCACCGTTTGCAGGGCATCGGCTGTGCCGTCGATCCCACCGCGCTCGGCTACCCGCCCGATGCCGTCTGGCAGGCGTGGTTGGTGTGGCGGCGCTGGCTCGTCGCCGCGCGCATCGCGCCCTTTCTGCTGAAGCCAAGCAACCGTGCGCTGATCAAGCCCGAGGCCCTGTGGGAACACGACCAGGCGGCCGGATTGACCGGCGCGCAGGTCTTGCACGCGAGCGCGCAGCGCAGTGCGTTCTACCAGCACCTGCTGACGTTGTTCGAGCGCTTCGACGTGCTCGCGCTGCCGACCGCGCAGGTCTGGCCCTTCGACGCGGCGCTGCGCTGGCCGACGCACATCGCCGGTCGCGAGATGGACACCTACCACCGCTGGATGGAGGTCGTGATCTACGCAACCTTCGCCGGGTTGCCGTGCATCGGCGTGCCCGCCGGGTTCAATGCCGACGGGCTGCCGATGGGTTTGCAATTGATCGGTAGGCCGCAGGGCGAGGCGGCGTTGCTTCGGTTGGCGCGGGCCTATGAGCAAGCGGCGCAGGAGGTGTTGGCGGTCAGACCGAAACGAGAGGCAAGCACATGAATCAGCGCATTCGTGTTGGCATCGGCGGGTGGACCTTCGAGCCCTGGCGCAACAATTTCTACCCCGCCGATCTGCCGCACAGCCGCGAGCTTGAATACGCGAGCCGCCAGCTCACCGCGATCGAGGTCAACGGCACCTACTACAGCTCGCAGAAGCCCGCGACCTTCGCGAAGTGGCGCGACGAGACGCCGGACGACTTCGTGTTCTCGCTGAAGGCTTCGCGCTTCGCGACCAACCGGCGCGTGCTTGCCGAGGCGGGCGAGTCGATCGAGCGTTTCGTGAACCAGGGCATCGCCGAGCTCGCGCACAAGCTCGGGCCCATCGTGTGGCAGTTCGCCCCGACCAAGCGCTTCGATGCGGCCGACTTCGAGGCGTTTCTGAAGCTGCTGCCCGAGAAGGTGGCGGGGATCGCGCTGCGCCATGTGCTCGACGTGCGGCACGAGACCTTCATGACGCCCGAGTACCTGGCATTGGCCCGGCGCTACCGCGCCGCGACCGTGTTCACCGACTCCGACGACTACCCGTCGTTCGCCGACCTCACCGGCGACTTCGTCTATGCGCGCATGATGCGCACCGAGGCGTCGCTGCCCGAGGGCTGCACCCCGGCCGTGTTCGACCAGCTGGGCGCGTGCGCGAAGGTGTGGCGCGACGGCGCGGAACCGGCCGGCGTGCCGCGCGTCGAACCCGCACCGGCGCCCGCGGCGCCGCGCGACGTGTTCATGTACTTCATCAGCGGCGCCAAGGAGCGCGCGCCGGCGGCCGCGATGGCGCTGATCAAGCGCCTCGCCTGAGAACATCACCGACAGCGACAGGATTCCCCTTCATGCAAGCCAGCGACGTCGTCTCTCCACCTGCGCCTTCACCGGACGCGCGGCCGCCGCGCGCGTCGGCCACGCTGGTCGTCGTGCGCGACTCGCCCGAGGGCATCGAGGCGCTGCTGTCGCGCCGCGCCGAGCGCGGCGACCACAACAGCGGTGCGTGGGTGTTCCCGGGCGGCATCGTCGACCCGGGCGACGCGCTCGCGCACGATGGCCGCACCGGTGTCGACGCGGCCACGGCGAACGCGCGCCTCGGCCTGCCGGACGGCGCGTTGAGCTACTACATCGCCGCGGTGCGCGAGTGCTTCGAAGAGTCCGGTCTGCTGTTCGCGACCGATGCGAGCGGCGAGCTGGTGCGCCTCGACGACGATGCCCATGCCGCGCTGCGCGCCTGGCGCGGTCCGCTGCACCGCAACGAACGCACGATGGGCCAGCTGTGCCGCGAGTTCGGCCTGACGCTGGCGCTCGACCGGCTCGTCTACCTGAGTCATTGGCTCACGCCGTTGGGCCGCGCGAAGCGCTTCGACACGCGCTTCTTCATCGCCGAGGCGCCGGCCGCGCAGACCGCGGCCTTCGACGGCACCGAGATGGTCGAACAGCTCTGGCTGCGACCCGCGGATGCGCTCGCCCGAGCGGTCGAACTCAAGCTGATGACGCCGACGCAGACCACGCTGAAGCTGATCGGCAAGCACGCTTTGGTGCGCGACCTGCTCGCGTGGGCCCGTGCGCCGCGCGAGATCGGGCTGATCATGCCGCGCGTCGGCTCCGGCCACGAGGGCATGCGCCCGGTGCTGCCTGATGAGCCGGCCTGGGCCGAGATCGGCCGGCTCGACCCGGCGGGTCACGGCACGAGCTGCTACGACATCCAGGTCGGAACAAAGGTTCGGCTGTCGCCGCGCGTCATCCGCGTCACCGCGAACAACGGCAGCATGATGACCGGGCCGGGCACCAACACCTACCTGATCGGCGGCGGGCCGCGCAACGAATGGGCGGTGATCGACCCGGGGCCGCTGGTCGAGTCGCATGTGGCCGCCATCCTGGCCGCGGCGCCGGGGCCCATCCGCTGGATCTTCGCGACTCATACCCACAGCGACCACTCGCCGGCCTGCGTGCCGCTGAAGGCGCGCACCGGTGCGCTCGTGCACGGGCGCATCGCCGCACACCCGCAGTGGCAGGACGCGAGCTTCGCGCCCGACGTGGTGCTCGAAGGCGGCGAGCGCTTCGAGCTGCCGGCACCCGACGGCCTGACGGCGACGCTGCTCGCGATCCGCACGCCCGGCCACGCCTCCAACCACATCTGCTACCTGCTCGAGGAAGAGAAGCTGCTGTTCACCGGCGACCATGTGATGCAGCAGTCCACCGTCGTGATCAACCCGCCGGACGGCGACATGGCGGCCTACATCGCGTCGCTGCGCGAGCTCAGCCACCGCGACCTCGAATGGCTCGCGCCGGGGCATGGCTTTCTGATGGCGAACCCGGCGCAGGCGATGCAGGGCATCGTCGCGCACCGGCTGCGGCGCGAGGCCAAGGTCGTCGCGGCGATGCGGGCGCTCGGCCCGGCCGATGCCGATGCGCTGCTCGCCCGCGTCTACGACGACGTGCAGCCGCGTCTGCACGCGATGGCGCTGCGCTCGCTGACGGCGCACCTGTGCAAGCTGCGCGACGACGGCACCGCGCTCGAAAGCGACGGCCGCTGGACGCTGCGCTAGCCGAGCGCGTCAGCCGCCCGACAAGGCCTGCGGATCGTCGCGGTCGTTGCCGGCCAGGTGATCGGTCGAGTTGATCCGCGACGCCAGGTGCGGCGGTGCCGCGTCGAACACCGTCAGCCCTGTGTTGCCGAGGTGGGCCGGCTGCACCACGCCGGCCGGCAGCCGGATGTGCGAGGCCAGCATCGCGCCCACGACCAGGCCGTGGCTGACGACGGCGAGCGCGCCGGGCGTGGTGGCTGCGCGTTGCACAACGAGCGCAAAGGCCTGCGCCACGCGGTCCGCGAACGCAGCACCGGACTCGCCGCCAGGCGGCGCTTCGGCCATCAGCAGGCGGTCGGGTGGCAGGGCGTCATAGGGCTGGCCGCGCCAGTCGCCGAAGTTGCGCTCGCGCAGCAGTTCGGTCGTCTCGATGGGCGCGCCGGTCGCGGCGGCGATGATCTCGGCGGTGTGCCGCGCGCGCGGCAGGTCGCTCGCGAGGATGGCGGCGACGCCGATGCCGGCGAGGTGCTGCGCGAGCGCCTGCGCCTGTTCGATGCCGCGTGCGCTCAGCGGCGTGTCAGCAGGCTGCAGGATGCGCGCGACGTTCAGCGCGGTCTCGCCGTGGCGGATCAGCAGAATGCTCACATGCTGCGCCGATACTGCCCGCCGACCTCGAACAGCGCACTCGTGATCTGACCGAGCGAGCACACGCGCACCGCGTCCATCAGCACCTCGAACACATTGCGGTTCGCAATCACCGCCTGCTGCAGCCGCGCCAGCATCGCCGGCGCTTCGCCCGCATGCCGCGCCTGGAACTCGGCCAGGCGCTTCAGCTGCGACTGTTTCTCGTCATCGGTCGAGCGCGCCAGCTCCAGCGTGTCGGCCACCGGGTCGCCGTGCGGGTTGCGGAAGGTGTTCACGCCGACGATGGGGTACTCGCCGGTGTGCTTGAGCATCTCGTAGTGCATGCTCTCTTCCTGGATTTTGCCGCGCTGGTAGCCCGTCTCCATCGCACCGAGCACCCCGCCGCGCTCGGCGATCTTCTCGAACTCGGCCAGCACCGCCTCTTCGACGATCTCGGTCAGCTCGTCGATGATGAACGCGCCCTGGCTCGGGTTCTCGTTCTTCGCCAGGCCCCACTCGCGGTTGATGATGAGCTGGATCGCCATCGCGCGGCGCACGCTGTCTTCGGTCGGCGTCGTGATCGCCTCGTCGAACGCGTTCGTGTGCAGCGAGTTGCAGTTGTCGTAGATCGCGATCAGCGCCTGCAGCGTGGTGCGGATGTCGTTGAACTGGATCTCCTGCGCGTGCAGGCTGCGGCCGCTGGTCTGCACGTGGTACTTCAGCTTCTGACTGCGCTCGTTGGCGCCGTAGCGGTCGCGCATCGCGACCGCCCAGATGCGGCGCGCGACGCGGCCGAGCACGGTGTACTCCGGGTCCATGCCGTTGCTGAAGAAGAAGCTCAGGTTGGGCGCGAAGTCGTCGATGTGCATGCCGCGCGCGAGATAGGCTTCGACGAAGGTGAAGCCGTTGCTCAGCGTGAAGGCGAGCTGGCTGATCGGGTTCGCGCCGGCCTCGGCGATGTGGTAGCCGCTGATGCTCACCGAGTAGAAGTTGCGCACGTCGTGGTGCACGAAATACTCGGCGATGTCGCCCATCACCTTCAGGCTGAACTCGGTCGAGAAGATGCAGGTGTTCTGGCCCTGGTCTTCCTTCAGGATGTCGGCCTGCACCGTGCCACGCACGTTGGCCAGCACCCAGGCGCGGATCTTCTGGGCTTCGTCGGCACTCGGCTCGCGGCCGTTGTCGGTCTTGAACTTGTCCAGGTTCTGGTCGATCGCGGTGTTCATGAACATCGCGAGGATGGTCGGCGCCGGGCCGTTGATCGTCATGCTGACGCTGGTGGCCGGGTTGGTCAGGTCGAAGCCGCCGTAGAGCACCTTCATGTCGTCCAGCGTCGCGATGCTGACGCCCGAGTTGCCGACCTTGCCGTAGATGTCCGGGCGCACCGCCGGGTCGTTGCCGTAGAGCGTGACGCTGTCGAACGCGGTGCTCAGCCGCTTGGCCGCCATGCCCGAGCTCAGCAACTTGAAGCGCGTGTTGGTGCGGAAGGCGTCGCCCTCGCCGGCGAACATGCGCGTCGGGTCCTCGCCTTCGCGCTTGAACGCGAAGGTGCCGGCGGTGTACGGGAACGACCCCGGCACGTTGTCCAGCATCAGCCACTTCAGGATCTCGCCGTGGTCTTCAAAGCTCGGCAGCGCGACCTTGCGGACCTTGCTGCCCGACAGCGTGGTGTGCGTCAGCGCGGTGCGGATTTCCTTGTCGCGAATCTTCACGACGTACTCGTCGCCCGCGTAGGCGCTGCGCATGTCCGGCCACATCGCGAGCAGCTTCGCGGCGCGCGGGTCGAGCAGCGCTTCGCGGACGCGGGTGAGGTCGTCCACGGCCTCGACCGCACGGTGGCGTTCGGGCTTCTCGGTCTGCAGCATGGCGGCGGTTGCGCGCAGCTGCTGGATCTCGCGCGCGACCGCCGCCTGCGCATGGGCGTGCCGCTTGTAGCCGCGCACGGTGTCGGCGATGTCGGCCAGGTAGCGCACGCGTGCACCCGGCACGATGGGCACCTGGTGCGTGCTGTGGCGGGTCGCGGCGATCGGCAACTTCCCGGCGGCGGTCGGCATGCCCAACTCGGCCAGGCGCGGCAGCAGCGCCTGGTAGAGCGCGGTCACGCCGTCGTCGTTGAAGCGGCTGGCCATCGTGCCGAAGACCGGCATCTGGTCGGTTTGGGTCGTCCACGCTTCCTTGTTGCGCTGCACCTGCTTGGCCACGTCGCGCAGGGCATCGGCCGCGCCCTTGCGGTCGAACTTGTTGATCGCGACGAACTCGGCGAAGTCCAGCATGTCGATCTTCTCGAGCTGGCTGGCGGCGCCGAACTCGGGCGTCATCACGTACATCGGCACGTCGACCAGCGGCACGATGGCCGCGTCGCCCTGGCCGATGCCCGAGGTCTCGACGATGACCAGGTCGAAGCCGCCGGACGCCTTCACCGCCGCGAGCACGTCGGGCAGGGCCTGGCTGATCTCGCTGCCGAAGTCGCGCGTGGCGAGGCTGCGCATGAAGACGCGCTGACCCTGGTCGCCCACGGCGATGACATTGGATCGCGCCCATGGCGCGATGGCGTTCATGCGGATGCGGTCGCCGAGCAGCGCGCCGCCGCTCTTGCGGCGCGACGGGTCGATGCTGATCACGGCGACAAACAGCGCATCGCCCTGGTCCAGCCGCAGGCGGCGGATCAGCTCGTCGGTCAGGCTGGACTTGCCGGCGCCGCCGGTGCCGGTGATGCCGAGCACGGGGGTCTTGGCCTGCCGGGCTGCGGCGTGCAGTTCGGCCTTGAGCGCCTCGCCGACCTTGCCGTTCTCCAGCGCCGTGATCAATTGAGCAAGCGCGCGCCAGTGCGCCTCGCTGCGCCCCTGAATCGCCGCCAGCGCCGTGGGCGCGTGCACCGACAGGTCGTGGTCGCCCCGCATCACCATCTCGCCGATCATCCCGGCCAGGCCCATGCGCTGGCCGTCCTCGGGGCTGTAGATGCGCGCCACGCCGTAGGCCTGCAACTCGGCGATCTCGCTAGTCACGATCACGCCGCCGCCACCGCCGAAGACCTGGATGTGCGCGCCGCCGCGCTGCTTCAACAGGTCGACCATGTATTTGAAGTATTCGACGTGGCCGCCCTGGTAGGAGCTGATCGCGATGCCCTGAGCGTCTTCCTGCAGCGCCGCGGTAACGACCTCGTCGACCGAGCGGTTGTGTCCGAGGTGCACGACCTCGGCGCCCATGCCCTGCAGGATGCGCCGCATGATGTTGATCGCGGCGTCGTGGCCGTCGAACAGGCTCGCGGCGGTGACGAAGCGCACCTTGTTCGTCGGGCGGTAGTTGGCCAGCGCCTTGTACTCGGCGGACAGGTCGGTCATGGTCTTGTCTCCTGCGGTGGTTCAGACCACCTTGATGTTCTTCAGTGCCGGGTCGGGCGGCGGGTAGCGCAGTTTGAGCTTCTCGAACACCTGCTTCATCACGGTCGCGATCATCAGGTTGCGGTGCGTCTTCGAGTCGGCCGGCACGATGGTCCAGGGCGCCCAGGCCGTGCCGGTCGCGGCCACGGCATCGCCGTAGGCCTTTTGGTAGGCGTCCCACTGCTTGCGGGCGTCCAGGTCGCCGGCCGCGAACTTCCAGTTCTTGGCCGGGTCGTCGAGCCGGTCTTGCAGGCGCGCGCGCTGCTCGTCCTTCGAGATGTGCAGCATGAACTTGCAGATCACGGTGCCGGTCTCGGTGAGCAAGCGCTCGAAGTCGTTGATCTGCGCGTAACGCTGCGCCGTCTGCTCGGGCGTGATCCAGCCGTTGACGACCGGCACCAGCACGTCCTCGTAGTGGCTGCGGTTGAAGATCATCACCTCGCCGGCGCCCGGCACTTGACTGTGGATGCGCCAGAGGTAGTCGTGCGCCTTCTCCGGCTCGGTCGGCGCCTTCCAGCCGATGGTGTGCACGCCCAGCGCGC
>Ga0307509_10005063_pt1 | contig 18552 bp, 17 predicted proteins | sample 10_EM_MG_FD_202245 | JGI IMG/M metagenome (GOLD analysis project Ga0307509, IMG submission 202245) | Populus trichocarpa ectomycorrhiza microbial communities from riparian zone in the Pacific Northwest, United States - 10_EM | ecosystem: Host-associated > Plants > Roots > Unclassified | place...
CGATCGAGGGGTTACGCGATCGGAATAGAGGCAACCGCGAACGCGGTCTGTCGTTCGTACCGTCATCACGTGTGGGGCCTGCAAAGCTCCATCTAGAGGAACCCGATGCAAGCACTCCGTTCTCTCCTGTTCGCTGCTGTGGCCGGCTTCGCGATCGCACCGTCGGTCGCGAGCGCTGCGCCGAGTGGAATCCCGACCGATGGCTCGGTCGCGGATACCGCCGAGAAGGTCGTCGATAGCGTCGTGACGATCGCGACGTCGGCGACGATGAAGCTGTCGCCCGAGCAGCAGTTCTTCATGCAACAGATGGGTGGCGACGACAGCGCGCTCACCCAGCAGGCGCAGGGCTCGGGCGTGATCGTGACCGCGAGCGGTCGCGTGCTCACGAACGCGCACGTCGTGGCGGACGCCGAGGACATCAAGGTCACGCTGCCAGGTGGCACCGAGGTCAACGCGAAGGTCGTCGGCAAGGACGTCCACGCCGACCTCGCGGTGCTCCAGCTCCAGGGCAAGCTACCGCCGCTCAAGCCGATCACGTTCGGCGACTCGTCGGCGATGCGGCTCGGCGACATCGTGCTCGCGGTCGGTAACGGCCTCGGCGTCGGCAAGTCGGTGTCGATGGGCATCATCTCGGCGAAGGGTTTGGCGAACCTCGGGATCGAGGAGTACGAGGATTTCATCCAGACCGACGCGACGATCAATCCCGGCAACTCGGGTGGCGCGCTCGTGAACTTGAAGGGCGAGCTGATCGGCATCAACACCGCGATCGCGTCGAAGAGCGGCGGCTCGCAGGGCATCGGCTTCGCGATCCCCACGAACATGGCGCGGCCGATCATGGAGGCGCTGATCAAGGACGGGAAGTTCTCGCGCGGCTACCTCGGCGTGAACATCGGCACGGTCACCCCGGCGATGTTGAAGGAGGTCAAGCTCGGTGCGAGCGAGGGCGTCGTCGTCGGTGGCATCCAGCCTGGAGGCCCCGCGGCGAACACCGGCCTGCGGATGGGCGACGTGGTCGTCGGCATCGCGGGCAAGGCCGTGAAGACCGACCAGGAGCTTCGCACCGCGATCGCGGCGTCGAAGCCCGGCACGGCGATCGATCTCGACGTCGTCCACCAGGACGGCAAGAAGCAGACGGTCAAGGTCAAGCTCGGCGAGCTACCGGAAGAGACGCGCACGGTCCGCCAGCCGCAGATGCAGCGCCGGCACCGCTAAGCCTTGAGCTTGCGGCGCTCGCAGACGATCGGCAGTAGCTGATCCTTGCGCTTCACCGTCAGCGTGACCGTGGTCCCCGGCTGGCCGCGGATCCGAGCGACCGCGCCGCTGACGCCGAGGTCGACCGTGGATGCACCGTCGATGGCGGTCACGAGATCGCCGGCGACGATCCCCGCGGCCTCGGCGCCGCTGCCGGCAAAGACCTTGTTCACCACCAGCCCTTCGGCGGCCCCGCCGAGGGCGATGCCGATGCCGACGAGCTCGAGCGTCGGTTCCTCGCCGGGCTTCAGCTTCGTCAGGCCGATGGTGATCGGGCCGATCGAGCCACCATCGGTCGCGGTCATGCCGCCTTCGATCTTCGGGTGGTACTCGCCGGCGTCGATCGTGATCGCGACGCGACCGGGCGGCAGGCCGGTGAGCTCGAACGTCCCGTCGCCGCGCGTGACCGTGCCGGAGTTCGACGGCGTCGCGCTCGAGCCGCCTTCGTACGACGCCTCGAGCCGGACCCGTGCATAGCCGAGGCCCGCGTTGGTCGCCGCGTCGACAACCGTGCCGGTCAGCGTCGCGCCCGTCGACACGACGATCTTCTGGGGCGGCAACCCCGGCTTCGCGTCGAGCTTGAGCGGCGCCGATGGTGCCCAGCCACGCGCCGCGGCGAGGATCTCGATCTCGCCCGGTTGGACGTGAACCTCGAAGTGGCCGCGCGGATCGACGACCGACTTCGCCATCTCGAAGCCGCGCTGCGCGCCCTGGCGGCGAAGCACGGTGATCGCGAAGGCGGGGATCGGTTCACCGCTCGATCCGACGACCGTGCCGGTGATCACGACCCCGGTCGCCATCGTGACCGTGACGTCGCGCGCACCGGCGTCGGCGCGCTGGCGGACGTTCGCGCGACCATCGGCCTCGACGAGCAGGTCGTAGGTCGCGGTGGCGAGGTGGTCGAGCGCGAACGTGCCATCGGGGCCCGAGGTCGTCAGTGCGGTCGCACGCGGTGCGGCGTTCGGGTCGGTCTCGACCGGCAGGCCGCGGATCAGCGCGTCGGTGATCGGCTTGCCGTCGTCGTCGACGACCCTGCCGGTGATCGTCGCCTCGCGCGCGGGCGCATCACCGATCTTGATCATCATCACGTGGGTGAGCGCGACGTCGCCGCCGAGCCGAGACCAGCCGCGCTTCGTCCCTTTCGTCGCCTCGAACACGGCCTCGTCCGCGGCGTGGAACGTGAACGTGCCGTCCTTCGCGGTGGTCCACTCGGTCGCGAGCTTGTCGATCTGCTGCTCGCCCGCGGGCGTGCCGAGCATCTTCACCTTCGCTCCCGCGACCGGTTGGTTCGCGGTGTCGACGACGACGCCGCGGTAATCGAGCGCGGGGAACAGGAACACGGTGAGCCCGCTGATCGAGCGACCCGCCGAGAGCGCGACGCGGATCGGCGAGTGCTCGTACTCCGGTGCATACGGCAAGAACCCGGGCGCCGCGATCGTCGCGAGCGTCACGACGATCGGTTGCGGCGGCGCGAGCTCGAACGCGCCGTCCTCCTTCGCGTGCACCGTGACGACCCCTTGCTCGCCCGCGAACGCGAGATCCGCGCCGGCCACGCCTTCACCGGTCGACCAGTTGATCACACGACCGCGCAGCACGCCGCCCTCGGCGGTCGCCTCGTCCGCGACGATCGTACGCCCCTGACCGGGTGACGGCGCGGCGATCGGGTGCGCGGGGTCGGTGTGCATGACCACGGCGGGCTTCTTGGCAGGTGTCGCCGCCGTGGTGGTCGGTGCGACGACCTCGGCGCTGCGATGAAGGGCGAACCACGCACCGCCGCCGCCGAGCGCCAGGAGGATCACCACGAGAATTGCGATCTGGGCTTTCACTTTCACGATCACCGCTCCTTTCGCGAGCGCCGGGATGAACGGGACGAGTGCGTGGCGCCAGCGCGGCGTGCTGTCGTCGAGCGCGGCGCGCAACCGCTCGAGCCCGGTCTTGATCCGCCAGCGCACGGTGCCCGCCGGTACGTCGAGCGCGCGGGAGATCTCGGCGGCGGACTCGCCATCGAGGTAGCGCCGCACGATCGCGGTGCGATAGGGCTCGTCGAGCGCGACCAGCGCCGCGGACAAGCGCTCGAGGATCCGCGCGCGGTCGATCGCCTCGGGCGCGGCCTCGCCCATCGCGACGCGCCCGCTGCGCGCCGGTTCTCCGGTTGCTCGCGCGGGGACGGCGATGGCATCGGCGCCGGCGATCGCGGCGAGCTCGCGCTGGCGGCGCCGTTCCTCGCCGCGGCGGTCCATCTTGCGTCGGTTGCGCAGGACCACCGCGAGCCACGGCCGGACCGGGCGGTCGAGCGCGGGCGGATGCTCGAGGGCCGCGACCGCGGTGTCCTGGACGAGGTCATCGGCGTCGGCATCGCCGCGGACGAGTGCCCGCGCGAGCGTGCGCAGCCCGTCGAGCTCGCGGACGATCGCCTCGGGACTTCCTGCCACGCTGGAACCATGCCGCAGCTGGTCCGAGTGTTGGCGAAATTCGCTGCGAGGTCACTCCGGTGCGGGATACGGCGCCGGCGGCGACGCAGGCGGTGGTGTGCCTGGTGGCGGTCCATATCCCGGCGGCGGCGCGTACGCGGGCATCACGTAGTGGTTCGCGTAGGCGCTGCGGCACTGACTCGTGCGCACGAGGCCGTACACCGACGACGCCGCAAGCCCGATCGCCATGACCGAGCCGATCGCGACCGCGCCGTCGTTGTGGTCGCCGATGCTCGCGATCCCCGCCGTGAACAGCGACACGACCGACGCGAGGACGTCGACCGCGATCGGAAACCGCGATTGCATGCAGTCCGGGTCGGCCGGTGGTGCGCTCGGCGCGCTCGTGACGATAAACGAGCAAGCGGGGAGCGGCGACATCAGGCATGCCGCGAGCGTCACGGCCACCGCGCGTGAAGACATCATGCATCCCACGGTACGGCACCACGCACCCGTCACGATCGACGAACGGAACTTTGCCCGGTGAGGGGAGCGTCAGACCGCGGTGGGCTATCGTTCCGGGGTCCGTGAGACGCCTCTCGACGATGCTCGTCGCGGTCGCGCTCGCCGCGTGTCGCGGCCCGAACTACCCGGTCGTACCCGGCGACACCGCGCTCGGCATCTCGGCGGTGACGATCGTCCCGCACGACGGCGAGACGCTCGCGATCGACTACAAGGTCCTGATCGGCAACCTCGGCCTCCGCGCAAAGACGCTGCTCCTGCCGCAGCGCGGGTGGAACCCGTACCGGCTCGCGGAAGATCGGCGGCGCGTCGAGGCGTACCTCGTGGAGCACGGTCGCTACGAGGGGACGGTCGACGAGCCGCGCCTCGCGTGGAACCCGGCGCACACGAGCGTCGCAGTGACGTGGCCGGTCCACGAGGGCCCGGCGTACACGATCGGCTCGGTCGAGCTGCGCGGCGCACCGGCGGAGCTCGCCCCGGAGCTGCACGAGGTCATCACGTTCGGGCCCGGCGATCCGGTCGACATGGTCGAGTATCGGCCGCTGCGGCTCAAGCTCGCCGAGGTGATGCAGGCGCACGGCTACGCGCACGCCCGAGGCTACAGTCGCGCGTTCGTCGATCGCGGCGCGAAGACCGTCGCGTGGTTCTTCTATCTCGACCCCGGGCCCCCGACGACGATCGGCACGCTGCGCGTCGAGGGCAACGACCACGTCGGCGCGGACGCCGTGCTCGAGCGGGCCGGGCTCGCGACGGGCCAGCCGTTCTCGACGACCGCGGCGCGGCGCGCGGAGCTGGCGCTGCTCGACACCGGATCGTTCGCGTCGGTCAACGTCGTGTCGGACGCCGACGTTCCGAACCTGCCCGAGTTCCCCGAATTCGGCGGCACGCTCGTGCCGGAGCAGATCAGTGCGGCGGGCACGCTCGTGCCGCGGCCGTTGCCGGCGAGCCTCGCGGTGCGGGTGGTCGTCGTCGAGGCGCCGCGCCGTCAGCTTCGCAGCGAGCTCGGGGTCGAAGCCGATCCGACCCGGATCGACGCGTACACCGGCGCGCGCGCGGTGCTGCGCGATCTGTTCGGCGCGCAGCATCACCTCGTGCTCGAGGGCAGCGTGGGCTACGGCTGGATCGTCGGAGACGATCATCGCGCCGAGGGCGTGTACGGCAGCGCGCTCGCGCAGTACATCCACTCGCTCGATGTCACCGATCTGCGGCTCACCGCGCGCTGGCGCGACGTGCTCTATCCCGACGCGTTGCTGCGCGAGCTCGTCGCCGGGCCGGGGTTCCATCGCACGCTCGCGCGGGGCATGTTCGTCGAGGGTGACGCGTTCCTCCGCTTCGGCCGCCAGCTCGATCAGCCGATGCTCGCGATGGTGCCGGCGGAGCTAGCGCTCGCGACGGAACGCGACTCGACCGGGCTCGAGCTGGTGGCGTCGGTGATCGCGGACCGCCGCGACGATCGGGTCGAGCCGCAGGCCGGGTGGTTGCTCGGCGCGACCGGGTCGTACTCGCCGGGCGGTCCGCTCGGCGATCATCGCTGGCTGGGGCTGCGCGGCGACGCGCGCGGGTTCGTGCCGCTCTCGCGTGCGTGGTCGCTCGGCCTGCGCGCGTCGGGTGGCTGGGTCGGGTTTGCCGGCGACGGCGGGATTCCGCTCGGGCCACGCCTGTTCGGTGGTGGCGCGTACGGGATGCGCGGGTTCGGGCGCGATCGGTTGTCGGCAGAAGTCGGCGGCGTGCTCGTCGGCGGGCGCAGCTTGGTCGAGACCAGCGCCGAGCTCCGCTATCTGCCGTTTCGCAAGCAGATCGGCGCGGCGACGTTCGTCGACGTGGGCGAGGCGGGCGCAGGCGCGAACCCGTTCGCCGAAGGGGTCTCGGTCGCGGCCGGCGCCGGGTTCCGGCTGCGGCTGTGGTACTTGCCGATCGCGCTCGACGTCGCGTACCGGATCGTCGACGCGAATCGCACCGGTCTCGCGTGGGACCGCGTGCTCGGGTTCGTCCGGGTGGGGGAGGCGTTCTGATGAAGCGCGTGCTCCGCTGGGCGCTGCGCGTGGTGCTCGCGCTGATCGCGCTGGTCGTGATCCTCGTCGCGCTGCTCCACACCCCGTGGGGCAAGTCGTTCGTGCGCGGCCGGATCGAGGCGAAGCTCGCCGCCGCGGTCGACGGTAGCGTTCACCTCGGCGGCGTCGACTACGGCTTCCTGTTCAGTCACATCGAGCTGAAGGATCTGGAGATCCGCGATCGCAACGGCAAACAAGCGATCGCGATCGGGAGCCTCCACGTCGTCGCGAATCGCCGCAGCCTTCTGCGGGGTGCTCCCGAGATCTCCGACCTCGCGATCGATGGGGTGGTCGTGACGATGAGCCAGGGCGCCGACGGGCGGAGCAGCCTCGCAGGGCTGTTCAAGCCGTCGGGCTCGCCGCCACCCGCGTCGATCCACGTCGCGAAGCTGCACGTCACCGGCGCGGCGACGATCGCGAGACCCGACGGCACGACGTTCACGATCACCGACCTCTCGATCGACGGTGCCGCCAGCGCGCGTCCCGCGGCGCAGATCGTCGACGCGACGCTGGCCGGGCTCACCGCGAAGGTCGCGATCGCAGTGCCGGGCTCGCCGGTCAAGCAGCTCGACCTCGCGCTCGGGCCGGTCGCGGTGAAGCGCGAGGGCAATGCGATCGACGCGAAGCTCGAGCGGATCACCTTCGGCGCGCTCGCGATCGGCGAGATCCGCGCGCAGCTCGACGTGGTCGCCGGCAAGCTCAGCGGTCCGCAGGCGATCACGATCGCGCACGGGTCGATCGATCACGCGAAGCTCCAGTCACTGCTCGGCCGGGAGGTGATCGCCGGCGACGCCGCGTTCGACGCCTCGCTCGCGGGCCCACCCGACAAGCTCGGCGCGCACGGCGTGGTGACGACGGGGCAGGCGAAGCTGACGCTCGACGGCACGGCGGACCTGTCGGACCCGGCGAAGCCGCGTTACCAGCTCACGCTCACCGGCAAGGGCGCGATCGCCGACGTGATGGCGAAGGCGCCGCCGAAGGTGCCGCCGATCGCGACGGAGATCCGGATCGGGCTCGACGGTCGTGGCGTGGTTCCGCCGGATCTCGACGCGGAGATCACGCTCGACCTCGGCAAGACGATGATCGGCAAGCTCGCGGTCGAGAGCGTCGCCGCGCGCGCGCATGCCCACGCGGGTGGGATCACGCTCGAGAGCCTGGTCGCGCGCGGGCTCGGCTTCGAGATCACGGCGAGTGGTGACGTCGCGTCGGACACGACGCTCCACGGCAGCGTCGCGGTGTCGGGCACGCCGCCGGAGACGATCAAGGTGCTGCGCGAGGCGGGGATCGCGGTGTGGTATCGCGTGCCCCCGATCCCGCACCTCGCGGTGAAGCTGAACGCACGCGGCAAGCTCGCGGGCGAGCTCGTGCTCGACGTGGAGCCTGCGACGATCCGGATCGCGGGAGGCACCCTGGCGATCGCGGGTCACGCGGTGCTCGATCACGAGAAGCTGCGCGACGCGACCACCGCGATCGAGCTGCACGGCCTCGACATCGCGGCGCTCGCGCGGATGGCGGGCAAGCCGCCGCCGAAGCTCCGGGGGGCGCTGTCGGGTCACGTCGCGCTCGCGCGAACCGCGCAGAGCCAGCGCGCCCGCTACGACGTCGTGATCGCGGCGCGCGAGCCGGCGGTCGCGATCGAGCTCCACGGCGCCGCGGATCTCGCGATCGCGGATGTTCGGGCCCGGGTGCTGCGAGCGTCGGATCATGCGGTCCTCGCGACCGCGACCGCGCACGTCGCACACGACGAGGCGGCGCTGCTTCCCCAGCGCGGCTGGCGCGTCGTGATCGATGCACCGCGCAGGTCGTTCGCCGAGCTCGCCGAGCTCGCGCCCGGGATGACGTTGCCCGAGGGGGACATCGCGCTCCACGCAGAGCTCACAGGCACGCCCGCGCAGCCACGCGGCACGATCGACGCGACGATCCACGCGACGACGCCGGCGGGGAGCGAGGAGGCGATCGTGCATGCGGCGGTGGCACCGGGGCCTCGAGGCATCGCCGTGACCGCGACCGGATCGCTCGGCGATCTCGCGACGCTCGCCGCGACGGTCGCGCTGCCGAGCCCGTTCGTCGGCCGCCGGATCGACATCAAGCGCGTGAAGGCGGGTGCGTCGTTCGAGGCGACGATCACCGTGCCCGAGCGCGAGCTCGCGAAGCTGCCGCTGATCCGGCCCAGGCTCGCCGCGCTCGGCGGGCTGTTCGGTGGCGAGGTCAAAGCGCACGGCACGCTCGCCGCGCCCGCGCTCGCCGCGACGTTTGGCTGGCACGGCTTTGCCCTCGCGGGCGGCGGTACCGGTGCGACGACGCTCGAGCTCGCGGCCACGCCGGCGCATGCCACGATGGCGATCGGGTATGGCCCGGAGGGGACCAAGCCCGTCGAGATCACGGCCGACGTCGCGCGCGGCGGCGGCGTGCTCGCGGTGGTCGCGAAGGTCCACGCTGCGAAGACGCCGCTCGCGCCGCTGTTGCCGGCCGGGCTGGTCCCGGAGATCCACGGCGCCGATCCGGGCACGCTCGAGGCCGACCTCACCGCGCGCGTCGCGCTGATCGAGCATGGCCTCGTGCTCGACGACGCGAACCTCGACGGCATGCTCGCGCTGCGCGGGGGTGCGTTCGCGTTGCCACACGGGGATCGCAAGTGGCACGGCATCGAGCTCGAGCTCGCCGGCGATCCGCAGGGGATCCGGATCTCGAGGCTGGTCGCCCACGAGACCGACGAGCAAGTCGCGGATCGCTCGCTCGCGGTTTCGGGCCTGGTCACGATCGCGAAGCGGCGCGACGCGACGGGCGCGCTCGTCATGAAGCCCGAGCGGGGCGAGCTGACGATCGCGCTCCACGACTGGCTCGCGCTCGGCAGCGGTTCGCCGCTCTTCAGCGACGCGCCGGTCGCGAGCGTCGACCTCGACGCGGTGGCCACCGCGGATCTCGCGGCGCCGATCCTCGCCATCGACGCGACGGTCGCGCGAGCCGACTTCTCGTCGCCCGATCGCCTCGATCGCTCGCACCAGCCCGAGAAGGCGCAGATCTCCGGTGACGTGATCTACCTCGACGAGACCTCGGCGCCCGCCGGCACGTTGCCGGTGTCACCGCCGCCGGCGCCACCGCATCACCGCCTGCCTCTCGACATCCGCGTCCACATCCCGGCGCCGATCCACGCGCTGAAGGCACCGATCGATCTGCTGGCGCGCGGCGAGCTCGTGATCACCGTGCGCGACACCGGCGTCGCGACGCGCGGCAAGCTCGAGGCGACCGGCGGTGAGCTCTCGCTGTTCGGGCGCGTCCATCCGATCGCGCACGGCACGCTCGTGTTCTCCGACGAGCACCCGCACGGCGAGCTCGCGCTCGCGTTCGTCCATCCGCTGCCGCCCGAGGCGATGCGCGAGCTCTCGCGCGCCGACGAGCCGGCGCGCGTCGCGATCACCGCGGCACCTGCGAAGCCGACGGTCGCACTCGGTGGGGCGTTCAACAGCACGCTCGAGGAAGTGCTCGGCATGTATCACGGCGGTCACCCGGTATTCCTCGCGCCGCCCGGCCTCTACCCGAGCAGCACCGCGGAGGTCCCGCGCGGCGATCAGTTCCTCGTGTTCGGCTACATCTCGAGCGCGCTGCCGCACTTCCTGTTCCTCGATCGGATCGCCGCGTGGGCCGACCCGAGCGAGCCGCGCGGCGCCTACGGCCAGATCCGCAACCTCGAGGCCGACCGCTACGCCGCCGATCGCAGCGCCCGGGTCCGCGTCGTGGGCCGCCCCACCGCGCCGGGCCGCAGCACCGCAGAGCTCCAGCTCGATCACCTGTGGGTCGACACCGGTCGCGTCCTGTTCGGCGCGGGCCTGCGCGCCGGCGATCGTCTCGGCGGTGGTCTCGGTCTGTTCCTCGAGTGGTCGAGCGCGCGCTAGGCGGCGCGCCGCATGCCGTACGCGCGCTCGAGATCCGCGCGCGACAGCACGCCGAGCAGCGCGCCCGCGAGCGTCACCACCACGTGCTCCGCGTGATGCGCGCGCAACGTCGCGAGCGCGCCCTCGACGTCATGCTCCGGCGCTAGGAACACGATCCGCGTCTCCATGATCTGCTCGGTCGTCGTCAGCCCGGGCGGCCGCTCGGTCGGCAGGTCGCCCGCGACCAGCACGCCGCACAGTGAATGGTCGCGATCGACGAGGACGACCTTCGCGAACGGCAGCTCCCACAGCGCCTCCTCCACGATCGAGATCGGCGTATCGGACGCGAACACCAGGGGCGGCGGCGCGTGGGCGACGAGCCGGCGAAGGGTGGCGAGCCTGAGGGTCGGGAGGTCGAGCATCACTGTATGAGTGCCCGCTCGCGGCCCCACGTTCCGTTTCGAACCGTTACGCGCGCGGCCCGTGGAGTTTCGCGGACATCGGGAGTGACCGTGGTCTCAAGGATCTGCGAGAAGCTCGCGCTGGTAGTCGGTCAACGCGCGGGCGTAGCGGTCGAACGCCTCGGGGCGGGCCGCATCGAGCGCAACGCCGAGCATGGCGGCCAACGCGGCGCGCGGGTGGCCGGCGGAGAACAGGGCGAGCGAGAGGAACGCGTGGAACGGCGGGTAATCGGGATCGTCGGCGATCGCTTGCCCGAGGATCGCGACGGCGTCGTCGGCGCGACCGACGTTGCGCAAGGTCGAGCCGTAGCCGACGAGGAACGCCCGGCGCTCGGAGGAGGGGACGCCGAGCGCGTGCGCGGCGTCGTAGTAGCGGATCGCGTCGCGCTCGAGGTCCGCGCGATCGTGCGCGTACGCGGCTTCGATCTGCGCGTCGATGCTGGTTGCCTCGGCCAGCGCGAGGGCGCGCGCGGCAACGAGATGCTCGGCGTGCTGGCCACCCGCGCGCAGGGCACGGACCTCGGCGAGCGTGAGTGCCGGCATCGCGATCAGCGCGGCTTCGCGGGATCGCTGGACGCGGGCACCGGCGTCGCAGGCGCTTCGGGCGCGGTGCCGTGCCACGACGCGCGGAGCAGGGCGCTCCACGACTTGGACTTCGGACGCTGCGGGCGGACCGAGGGATCGATCGCGATCCGGCTCGAGGCGTCGGGCGTCACTTCCGGGTCGAGCGCGTCGAGCGGTTTGGGCGGCTCGGCTGACACGTAAGACTCGTAACACGGTCCGGGGATCCGCGCTACGCCGCTCGACTGCCCGCGATCATCGCTTCTTGCGTGGTTTCGCCGTGGGCTTGGCCTTGGCCTTGGCTTTCGGTCTGGCCGTCGCTCGCGGCTTCGGCTTCGGCTTCGCGACCCGCTTGGCCTTCGGCGACTCGGGCGGTGGCTCGACGTGGCCGAGCTCGACGATGTGATGATACGCGGGCTCCTCCACCGGCTGGACGGAGAGCCGCCCGGGCTTCAGCAACACCATGTCCGCGAGCGCCTGGTCCGCGCGGATCCGGTGGAGCGACACGTAATACGGAAGCTTCTCGACGAACCGCACGTCGACACAATCCCACCGCGGCTTGTCGCGCGTCGCCTTCTCGTCGAAGTACGGGCTGTTCGGATCGAACTGGGTCTCGTCGATCACGCCGGTTCGCTCGACGGTCGCGAGCCCGGCGACGCCCGGCGGCTCGGTGCTCGAGTGATAGAACAGCACGCGATCACCGACCGTCATCTGCCGCATGTACGCGCGCGCGAACATGCTCCGCACGCCGCTCCACGGCTCGACGGTCACGCGTTGCAGATCGTCGATGCTGAACGAGTCGGGCTCGCTCTTCATCAGCCAGTAGCGCATAGGCGCCGGAGTCTAACGCCTGCGGCGGCGAAGCACGATCGCGACGCCCGCGATCATGACGAGACCGGACGGCAGATCACCACCCGACATGCTGCAGCTCGCGCAGGTGTAGAAGTTGGTCTTGTCGTCGAACGCGCCGTTGCCGCCGTGCGTGCCGGCGTCGTTGCCGGTGTTCGAACCGTTCGAACCCCCGTCGGAGCCGCTGCCATCGGACCCACTGCCGTCCGAGCCGCTGCCGTTCGAGCCCGAACCCGAACCCGAACCGGATCCCGAACCGGATCCCGATCCCGATCCCGATCCCGATCCCGATCCCGATCCCGATCCCGATCCCGATCCCGATCCCGAACCCGATCCCGATCCCATTCCCGAACCCGATCCGGATCCCGAACCCGCCGATCCGGATCCCGCCGATCCGGATCCCGAGGATCCCGATCCGAGGTCCGATCCAGATCCGATATCAGAGCCGGAGCCGGAGCCGGAGCCGGATCCCGAGCCCGCGTTCACTCCCCCATCCTGCACCTGCGCGGCCTGGTCTCGACTCTTCGTCTCCAACCCGCACGCGGCCCCGTAGAGCGACGCGACGACGACCGTCGTGAACAGAAGCCAGCGCGTCATTCCAACCTCCTACGCTATCCGATCGCCCGCCCTACCTCCAGCACCCCGATCGCCAGGTCGTGCGACGTCCGGTGGACCTCGTCGGCGAACCCAGTCAGGTTCACGTTGAACGACAGCTTCGGATCGCCAAGCGGCTGAAAGAAGTCGTCGAAGTGGCTCGGCACCACCAGCTTCGGTGAGAGCGCACGCAGCACGCGCTCGACGTAGCGAGGTGTGAACCTTCTCCCCGCGATCCCACACAGGAACACATCCACGTCGCGATCGCGGATCTCGTCCTCGATCAGATCCGCGCTGCCCTGGTGATAGATCCGCGCGCCCGCGACCTCGATGCAGATGCCCCAGACCTGACCGCAGCGATAGGCCTGGGGCGTGAGCTCGTCGAGGTGCTCGCACGTCAGCTCGCCACCATAGTTCACGCGCAGGCCGAGCTGCAGCTTGGAGTGCACGCTCGGCACGAAGTGAATCTTGAACGGGCCGACCTCGTAGTCGCGATGCGCATCGACCACGACCGCGCGATCGGCCAGGCCGTGCAGCCCCATCAAGTGCTCGAGCGAGGCCGACCCGTACACCCGACAACCGGTGTGCCGCGCGATCGCCGGCACATCGAGCGCGTGATCGAAGTGGGTGTGGCCCACGAGCACGGCGTCCGCGCGATCGATGTGCTGTGCGATCGCACTCTCGTTCGCCGCGATCACGCGCCGGCGCAACAGATCCGCGAATCGCAGCCGGGTCACGTACGGATCGATCCACACCACCGTGCCCTGATATGCGAGGCGAAATCCCGCGGTGCCGACCCACGTCAGCTCGAGTCCCGACGGGAGTGGTGAGCGCTCCGGCCACGCTAGTTGCCGAGCCGTTAGCCGATCGCTCGCCTGTTGGCGGCGCGCCGTCGCGACGTACTTCAATCCGGCGCCAACGTGGCCGAGCGGTCCCAACACCCTCCGACTTTATGCGGTACAACCGCCGCAGACAAAGGAGCTTTGCAATGGCCTTCACGCTTCCCCCGCTGCCCTATGCGAAAGACGCGCTCTCCCCGACGATCTCGGCCGAGACGATCGACTACCACTACGGCAAGCATCACCAGACCTACGTCAACAACCTGAACGGTCTCGTGCCGGGTACGAAGTACGAGAACATGTTGCTCGACGAGATCGTCGTGGCGACCAACGGTCAGGCCTCCGAGAAGAAGGTGTTCAACAACGCCGCGCAGGTGTGGAACCACACGTTCTACTGGAACTGCCTCGCGCCGGGCGCCGGTGGCGATCCGAAGGGCGCGATCGCGGGCGCGATCGACAAGTCGTTCGGCTCGTTCGCGGACTTCAAGAAGAAGTTCTCCGACGCGGCCGCCGCGCAGTTCGGTTCGGGCTGGGCGTGGCTCGTGAAGGGCGCCGATGGTTCTCTCTCGATCGAGACCACGTCGAACGCCGAGACCCCGTTCGCGGCCGGCAAGACGTGCGTGCTCACGCTCGACGTCTGGGAGCACGCGTACTACATCGACTTCCGGAACGCTCGACCCAAGTACATCGAGGAGTTCTGGAAGCTGACGAACTGGGACTTCGCGAACAAGAACTTCTAAGCGGCGAGTGCTCGAACCCGGCGCAGCACGCTGGTCGCGCGGCGCGGGAGTAGAGCGAGAACTTTCGGCGCGGCCTCCCGCGCCTTTTTTCGCGCCTGCTCCGCGAGGTCGCCGAGCCGCGGCACGACGCGATCGACCAGGCTCTCGGCCAGCCGCGTCAACAGGCGCGGCGCGGGCGGTGCCTTCGCGATCACGGGCGGCGTCGGCACCGCGAGCTGCTGGATGCGCGCGGCGGCGGCGGTGCGTTCCGCGGGAGTCGCACGCGCCATCGCACGGGCAAGTGCATCGGCGGCGGCGAGGATGTCCTCCTCCGCATCCACCACGGTGGCGACCACCGGGCAGCACGGACAGGTCGACGTCACCGCGAGGTTGTAGGCGTGGCTGCACTGCGGGCAGTGGAGGTAGCTCATGGAGTTGCCGGTGACCCAGGTTGACGATGAACGCCTACCAGGGGCAACTTTTCGCCCGAGATCTCATCGCAACATCGCGCAGTTGCAGGTGGCTCCGGCCTTGCTCTTAGGCTGGTCGTGCAGCGCCTCATCGTCTCCGCGATCGTGATCATCGGTTGTCGGCCCGCAGAGGTCAGCTATCCCGCCCTCGCGCGGGACTGCTCGCCAACCCGGATCGGTAAGGTCACCGTGCTAGGGGCCCCGGTCGCGGACGTCGCGCCGCTCGCGGTCCTCGAAGGTACGTTCGACGATCAGGAACGCACGGCCCGCGTCACCGAGGTCGCGACCGAGCTGCTGCAAGTGCGCGGCTATCCGCGCGCCCACATCGACGTCAAGCGCCATGAGGCGTGTGGCATCGAGCTCGCGGTCAATGTCGATCGCGGTCCGCGGTTCCGGATCACCCAGCTCGGGTTCCAGACCGATGATCGGTTCCCCGAAGACGAGCGCGTCGCGGCCGTCGCCGATGCGCTCGGCACGGTCAACGCGGTCGGCGGCGCGTACGTCGAGGACCGCATGGATCGCGCACTCACCGCGCTGACCCGGCGCTATCACGAGTCGGGATGGATCGACGCGAAGATCGGCCGGCCGGTCACGACCTACGACGAGAATCGCGGGTCGGTCGCGGTCGTCGTCCCGATCGAGCCCGGGCCGCGCTACCGGATCGGCGCGATCCACGCGCACGGCGGAGGGGTCGCATCGCGCTCGATCGCGATCAACGCACTCGGGATTCGCGGCGGCGACTGGTACGACGCCTCGCAGGTCAAGACCGGCATCGACCGTGCGCGCCGTCGTCTCGATCGCCGGATCGAGCTACGGATCGACGTCGCGCCCGACCACAAGACGATCGACATCGAAGCGCGCCTCGGAGAGATCCAGTGAGAGCGCTCGTCGTGGTCGGACTCGCCGCATGCGGCGCTCCGGCCAGCTACCTCGGCGCCGAGACGCCGAGCGCGTGCACGTCGAGCGATCCGGAGCGGTGCGCGAGCGCTCTCGCCGAGCGCGACCTGATCGCCGGCGAGCTCGATGCGTACGACGACGCGAGCCTCCGCAGCTACGTCCAGAGCATCTCGGATCGGCTGGCGCGGACGTCGCGCCTCGCTCGTCCTCCGCACGTCGTGATCTCGAACCACGACGGCACCTACGCGCCGTTCGGCAACGCGATCGTGATCGGTCGCGTCACGATCGAGAAGCTCGGCAGCGAGGCCGAGCTCGCCGCGGTCATCGCGCACGAGATGGCGCACATCGAGGGCCACCACGCGACGGTGTCGCTGTTCGGACCGAACGCCGACAAGCAGTGGCTCGCCACCCGCCGCGACGCCGAGGGCATCGCCGACGAGCGCGCGATCGCATTGCTCGAGCTGTCCGGGTACTCGCCCTCCGCGATGCCGCGCGCGCTCCAGGCCGAGCTCGACGCCGACGACGACGAGCACCCGCCGCGCGCCGATCGGATCGCACGGGTCGCCGCGCTGGCCTCCAACCGGTCCGGCTTCGAGGGCCGCGAGGAGCTGCTCCACCAGGTCGATCACATGGTCGTCGGTCGCGACACCCGGCTCGGGATCGCGGTCGGCAAAGCCTGGGTGATCGCGAACCTCGGGCTCGCGATCGAGCTCCCTTATGAAGACGACGCGCGCTCGCGCGGTGACGGCCTCGTGCTGCGCCACGGCGACGCCGAGCTCACCGCCTACGCGATCGGTGCGCCGTGGGCGCGCGAGCTCGCGAGCCAGCTCGAGCGGCGCGAGACCAGCGAAGGCCCGCTCGGCCGCGTCACCGTCGGCATCGCGCGCGAGCGGACCCGCCGCGCAAGCGAGCCCCTCGAGCGGCTCGAGGACGCGGTCCGCGCGACGCTGCCGCAACCCGTGCCCGGCGAGTCGGTCGTGATCATCGAGCGCTGCCTCGAGACCGTCGACTCCAACCAGTGCGGTGGGCTCGTGATCGAGCTCGACGATCGCGACGGCGCGTACCCCAAGAAGCGCTGGCTCGGCATGCTGCGCGACGCGACGCCCCGCGAGCTCCGGCTCGCCCAGCCGGCACGGATCGTCCTCGCGACTGCCACGCGCGGCGGCCGGATCGAACGTCTCGCCGCGGCCTGCCCGAACCCGGCGGTCGCGCTCACGCTCGACGATCCGGCGCGCCAGGTCGCCCCCGGCGAGCCGTTCAAATGCACCGACCGGTAGGGAACACGACGCGCAGGATCTCGTCGCGCTCGGGGCAGACGAGCAGCACACCGTCGGCGCCGAACGCGACCGAGTACTCGAGCAGCTGGCGGCGCGTCGCGGCGGTCGTGATCGACGGCGCCTCCTCGCCGGTCTTGACCTCGGCGACGAGCAGCTCGCCGCGCAGCTCGACGAGGTAGTCCGCGCGGAGCGGCGTGACGACCGGCTCGCCGTCGACGAGCGGCGCCCAGTCGACGCACGGCTGGCGCTCGACGATCGTGAAGCCGGCGGCCTCGAGCAGCACCGCCGCGCGATCCTCGCCGGCACCGGCGCGTGCGGCCCGGCGGCGCGCGCGTCGCGATCCGCGCCAGCGCCGCAGGGCCGCGGCGAGCCACAGCGCGATCACCGCGGCGGCGAGCGCGACGACGAGGTAGCGGTCCACGCGCGGATCGTCACCGATCGGCCTGACAGCGCCACTTCTTGCCGCTCCCTCCACGCTGTGGATCGGCGAATCGCGAGATAGTGAAAGGACATGCTGAAGCGCAGCGTCGTGGTCGGGGTCTTGTTCGCGAGTGCGGTCGCTCATGCCCAGCCGGGGGAGCCCGCGCCACCACCGCCCGAGCCAGCGCCCGCGCCCGTCGATCCCACCGTCGCCGCCTACGACGCCGCGTTCCGCCTCCTCGCCGACGGCCATCCCGATCAGGCCGCGACGCTGTTCGATCGGATCGCCGCGGAGTCACCGGACCCGATGCGCGCGCAGTCCGCGCGCGAGCTCGGCCGGCTCGCCCATACGCTGTGGGACAAGCACGCGCGCTACGAGATGGGCGATGCGAACGCGAAGCTGAAGGCCGAGCTCGAGGCCGACGACAGCGACGACGGCCGCACCTCGTTCATCACGTTCTCCACGCTGTACGGGCTCTACGCGGGCATCGTGGTCGTCGACGATCTGAACATCGACGATCTGCGCGGCGGGATCCTCACGGTCGCGGCCGGCACCGCGGCGGGCCTGCTCGGCAGCTACTTCGGGACGAAGGACACGCGGATCACCGGCGCGATGGGCGACGCCTACGGCATGGGCATGATCTTCGGCATCGCGAACGCCGCCCTGTTGATCGAGCCGATCGACAACGGCGTGTCGAGCGAAGAGGCGACGACCACGCTGCTCGTCGCCGGCGCGGTCGGCGGGATCGCGGGCATCGGCCTCGCGTCGGCGTACGAGCCGACCCGCGGTCAAGTCTCGTTCGCGAGCACGCTCGGCATCCTCGGCTTCGCATCGACCGGCCTCGCGCTCGCGATCACCCAGCCGAGCTCGGATGGCGACAATCTCCTCGTCGCGATGGCGGGCGGCATGGACGTCGGGCTCGCCGCCGGGGTGTTCCTCGGTCGCGACCTCGACTGGTCGGTGTCGCGCGGCCGGATCGTCACGCTCGGGACGCTGCTCGGCGGGCTCACCGGCGCCGCGGCCGGCGCGCTGATCGTCGGCGACGATCCGGGCAGCGGCGACGACGCCGCGCGCACGCTCGCCGCGCTCACGCTCGCCGGCACGTGGGGCGGGTTCGGCCTCACGACCCACCTCACGAACGGGATGCGTCCGGATCGCCGCTACGCACCGCAGCCGACGACGCAGCTCACCGCGCTCCCGATCCGCCACGGCGCCGGCCTCGGCCTGACCGGGACCTTCTAAGCAAGCCACTCGAGGACGGCCGCGGCGCGATCCTCGGAGAAGTCGACGCCGAGCTGCGCGGTCGCGTCCTTCGGGCCGTGCCAGTCCGAGCCGCCGGTGCAGGTCAGGCCGAGCTCGT
>Ga0307509_10005064_pt1 | contig 18550 bp, 30 predicted proteins | sample 10_EM_MG_FD_202245 | JGI IMG/M metagenome (GOLD analysis project Ga0307509, IMG submission 202245) | Populus trichocarpa ectomycorrhiza microbial communities from riparian zone in the Pacific Northwest, United States - 10_EM | ecosystem: Host-associated > Plants > Roots > Unclassified | place...
CCATGCTCGGCGGCCACCCAGTCAACGCCTTACTGATTTGCAGCAGGGGAGGTAGCGTCCGAACAAGAGGTGGGAGAAGCTGGCAGTTGACGAGGTTCCGTTGGTTTGTGATCCTAAGTTGGCGAAAGGTATCAGCGAGCCGTACTTTAAGGTTACACCAGTTACCCCAGCCAGAAGTGGGAGAACACGCCTGGGGTTCAGTGAGCGTCATCGGCACATCCAAGCAACTCTGGGCCAACTGGGACACCGACAATTTGGCCAGCGTGCTTGACGGCGTCGCCCTCAACTTGAGGAATTCGCAACAAACTCGGAGGCTCGAGCTGCCACACCATAGGATAAGTGAGTGAGGGATGCGAGCATACTCTGGTTAGCCTCCATATGGCAAAGAAAGTCGAGGAGACGACGACGTCCATGACGGGCTCGTCCTCGCCGCTAATGAAAGCGTAGCGTTTGGAAGGACTGGGATGATTGAGTAGGACGTTATGTGACCCCTGCATCCCCGAACTGCTGTAGGCCCTTGTTGAACATCAATTCGTGGTCCCCAAAAAAGTACCCAGCCCGGATGCAATTCGGATCGTCGGCAATATGCTCTGGCACTTTGAACCCGAACCACTCTTCGTCCTCGAAGTTGTGCCCTCTCTGCCTCAGAAGACCCCTGTACATCGTTCCAAAGTTTCTGAGCTTGACGGAGATCGAGCCGATAATCGCGACGTCCATGTCCTGCCCACAGACAGTGACCTTTGAAGAAAAAACCTGGTCTTCTGACATTTTTTGGCAAGATTGTCGAGATCACGTTCTCGCTCGGTGAGGCTTCCTCCGGCCGATCGAAGCGTGAGGTGGATCCCGCGGGGCCGGATCCGGGCTTGCGCCGAGACTAGGCGCTTCCAGGGTTCGCGCAAGTTCGTCAACAAAGTCCTCCACGTCGAGGGTGCCACTCACTTTCGACTTGATCGATGCACACCGAAACCTCAACTCATCCCAGGCGATGTTTCGCTTGGAAGATACAACAAGAACCCAAGGATGCGCGTTCAGAAGGCGGAGAACGTCAACCAGGCTCTCGAATTTATCAACTCGCGCGGCGTTAAGCTCACGAACATCAGGCCAGAAGGTTTGCCTCTCATCGGAAACACAATGCCAATCCCCTCACCCCGAGTTCGGATGTCATCGACGGAAACTTGAAGTTAATCCTTGGAATGATATGGACGCTGGTGCTCCGGTTTACCATCGCGGATATTGGGTCCGTTGCATATCTGTGCTCTCGAGGCTAACGATCGCTCAAGCAATTTCATACTAAAGTGAAGAAGGCCTCTCTGCAAAAGAGGGCCTGCTACTCTGGTGCCAGCGCAAGACGGCGTCATACAAGGAAGTGGACGTCCAAGACTTTTCTACGAGCTGGTCCGACGGGCTTGCTCTGTACGCATTTTTCCCCTCATCCGCCATCCTATATGCGTGTCCCCCGACTAAGCGCTGCTGTAGGTGTGCGTTAATTCACTGCCATCGATCGGATCTACTTGACTACGATAAATTGGATAAGGCGCGTTGTACGGTCGATCTGCCGTTTCATGGTCCTCATCACCCGCCCACAGGCGGATCGACGTGAGAACACCCGTCTCGCGCCCCAAGTAGCAGCAGAGCACCTAGGGATTCCTGTACGCCCCTCGATGACTCGTGCAGGCCTCGACTCATTGTTATCGTAGCAACTCCTAGAGGTTGAAGATGTGCGATTCGAATCGTCCCGACGAACGGAGTGTTATGACTTACGTTGCGAGCTACTTCCACGCATTTTCGACTATGGGTACGTGCTGCCACAGATAAAATTTCACACATGGTTGACCCTTCTGCAGATCAGGCCCAAACTGTGTCTCGGAGGGTAGAAAAGTTTGCCGAGCTCATGCAGTCAGTCTGGGTCAGCAGAAACGACTACGAACGCCGAGTTCGAGCGGTGCGTTTTTATCGCTGTATCATACGTCAGTATTGACTCGGTCATCGGGCTACTCCGCGCGCTCGAAGAGGCACAAGCAGGGTGGGGCACGATCAAATTTGAGGGCACCTATGCTGATGCCATGAACCACTCGGTCTAATTCTCTACCTACAAACAAACAATAAAGAGGAACTGGGTCACCGAGAAGCAAGATCTCGCGACCTTGTTCAGTAACGTCCAAACTAAACTGCGGACCTACAGCCTGAGAGAGTATTCACCACAACCGGGACTCGCGCCTGTGGTGTGTACCACAAGCCCTCTGATGTTCCTTTTCCTCCTTTCTCACTCCAATTGAACCGCAAGGATCTTGACAGCGCCTGGGCTTCCCTACTAAGTTCGGAGGCGAGGACTTCAAGGGCTATCAACGCCCGGATCCGAGAGTGAGCTTGTCTTCAAGCGCACAACTCCTTGTTAAATCCGTTTATAGGATCAAGGATTCACTACGGAGAGCGTACGCACATCTGGCCAATAGCTTCGAGAGAAGGTTGAACACGATCTCTACGGAGCTCGCGAACATCGGCGGCCCACTGGAGGTACTCGGCCAGATATGGTGCCCGGCACCGCTGTTGATCATCCTTCCGTAGGACCAGCAAAGGCACATCCGTAACCTAGAAGGTCGTACACCCGAACTCTCAGACACCCTGAAGGAGGTCGTCGAAGCAGAGGCTGCCTGCTGCGATACCAATATCGACGAAAATGATTACACGGTGTTCAGCTGTCAAGACCATAGGTTCGAACTTGAGCTGGTCATCCAGAACATCTCAAAGAAGATTGCGTTCCTCGATAATCAGGTTTGAACACTTGTTGCTCCCTTCGTCAACCTTGCCTAACCCCGGCGTGCAGATCGTGTCCCGCAATATGACCAACCTGACCCCAGCACAACTGGAACAATTCGAAAGCACATTCCGCTACTTTGACAAAGACGAAACCAACACTCTAAACCAGTTTGAAATGTCCGCCGCCTTGGCCAGCCTCGGCATTGTATATCCGGTGAGCTCGGCCCAATGACCCGAGGAACAAATATCTCATTCCATCGTACTCAGGACGAAGATATCGGAGTCCTGACTGCTTCCGCGTAGCGGTATTCGAGAGGAGGGAAGAACTCGAGGCTGAGTGGTTGAGTGGTTGAGTGGTTGAGTGGTGAGAGCTGGCTCCTCGATGCTGGCGTCCTAGGCGGTACGGTACGATCGTTCCGTTGTATGCGTTGTGATATCTCTCGAGTTCCAGATCTGTTAGTAGTCGAGGGCCCGCAAGGGGAACGATCACTATTCTACTGACCAATTAGCGCTCTGATTGTCTTTGATATTGCCCCCTTCCTGAGCTTGATGTTGGGGATAAAATCCATACGCTGCAAGGTCCTCCTGCGATTGACGCGGTTGGACAGCCTAAGGACCTCATGCGGTTTCTCACCCTCACAGGTCCCTCAGCGATTCCAACTATGGGGGTGCGTCCCTGGCTCGACGCCGAGCGAGTTCGACGATTTTGGCAAGTCCGCGGGACCGTTCGCCTCTGCGACACCCCGTGCAATCCTGTCCAATAGATTAGAGGGAGGGACTGGCCCATTGAATTGTGTGAGTGAATGGAACAGCGGCGCGTCCAGGGTCTGTTTCAATGTGAGAAAAACGGAGGGAAAGGTAAGACGCCCTCTTGGGGATGGGAGGGAGATCGCGTACCCGTTGGAACATCCGGATGGAGTCCTCTGGCTCCCGTTCTGTGATGGAATTGTCCCTGTGTATAGAGCTGTTCCAGCTATCTGAGCTTTTTCTGTCCGAATCGTCTGAAGACCCGGGTGGGGAGTGTGCGGCTGTGGTGGGAGGAAAGTCTGAGCTTCTATTTTTGGAGAACGAGGACGAGATCGGAAATCACGGGGCTTGAAACGAACCTCTTCCATCATCATGGTCCTAAAGTTCTACTTGTCCATCTTGCAAGAGCTCTCACCTCAGTCTCATGTCTACATTGGGGAACTTCAACGCGTAGTCGACGTGTCATCTATGAAAACCGTGGAAACACTCGAAGACGCCGTTCGAGGCCACCTCAAGTCGTGCCGGGAATTCAAGTTTTGGGGTGAGGGAGTTAACCCTATCGATTTCGTAATACATAAAGTGAGGTGACAACAGCCCCCGCTATTCTCATTAATGCCCCTAACTGTGAGTTCGTGTGGCCTACCCCAGGGCCCACAGGGATTGAACGAGCAGAGGTTATTGGAACTAGCCAACCGCGAGCTGATGAAGGATAGCGTGGTCGTACCTGGCGCTGTTCTGGAAACGTTACAGGACTCTCCGAGGCTCATCTTCGTCTTCAAAGCCCTGCGGTTCGGGTTCGTTTTGTTCGAAAGAGGTCCCTCACGTTATCCTTACATTGGATTTGGGGAAGTGGCGGGATTGTCCGAGGATCCAATCGATGTCATACAGCGAGCTGCTGCGGAACTTGCGAAGGAGATCCTATCCGCGGGATGTGATCCAACAGTAGAACTCCTCGTGGACCGCGTCACCGTGTATCAGGTACGAGGACACAAGTGCTCCCCGCTTAACCCGTTTTCAACGTCTCATAGCCAAAGCGCTCGTATGAGGAAGCATACGAGGGGGTACCCGAGAAGATGGCGAGCCTCACATTGGACAGCGACAAGCTGTCAAGGAACAGGAACCTTGTTTCTATGTTTACCTCTGAGGATCGCCTCAGGAGAGTGTCAAGTACGAATCTCATCATCGAGTGTGGTAGGTTAAGTTTTGCCATTCATCGGGGAGGATGCTGAGTTCCTTGGAGTCGTAACGCGGCGCCGCGAATTCCAATTTGACTATGTGCTGTTCGAACGCAAGCCCAGGCCCTTTGAGCTCGTTGGGGCCAGCTCGGTGAAAGTGTCATCTGAACAGACCACCCAAGCCATCTGGGATGCTGTCCGCAGCCGCATAGAATCACAACCTGAGCATAGCATGAACACGGGGCACCGGATCTGTGTGTATGTGGTATGTGGCTGAGTTTCCCGTTTGGGATATGGCTGATGCGTCGCAGCCCAGGAAAGTATTTGAGGCTGCATACAAGAAAAAAGCCTGCGAGCTGTATGACCTAAACTTGGAGGAACAGGACCTTCGACCCAGCTCGGCAAAATGCGCTGAGATTTTCCCTGGATTAACATTGTCGGATCTAGACAGTTCCCAACCTCTGATTGTCGTCTTTGGTGGGTTTGTTCTGACCGCGCTCCTATGGGTCAAATCGTACGGACCACTGATCCTTGACGCTTCTATTCCTCTCAGATCTCCCGCCCAGTCCCACGCCCACCCTCTTGGAGATGGTCTGTCAGATGAAAATAGCCAATGACGCACCATCGAAGGTCTCCAAACCGGAGATCTACCAGACCCTTCAAAAGCAATCCCAACAGCGAATCTTGGACGACCGGCCTCGCGCAGATCGCTTCATACCCCCGATATCTCTTCTTTACGACGGTTTTGGAATTTTTGACGACGTCTTCCACGAGGGCGGCCCGGTTCCTGGAGAGAGTAGTATCCTCAAAGTCGAACTGTGGAACGAGGTCAATACTTTTGCAGACCGGATGGCCGAATTCTACAATACGGAAGCCGAGCGGCGGGGCGCCGTCCTCGAGCACCTCGGACGGATCTTTCGTGCGTGTAGGGACCCCCAAGCCGTGGGAGGGAGCATAAGCGCCAGCAAGATCGGCTCGCGTCAAATCACCTCAGATGGCCATTCGGATGGGGCGCACGGGGCTATAGTGTTCTGCATCGAATGCAAAAATGAACTATCGGGCATATCTTGCGAGCCGTCCGCTGAACTTGTCTCGTACGTTGCCAGCTCATTCAAGGAGCGACTGAAAGGGGAGCACCGAGCCTTATTCTATGGGTGGAGGGTTCCAGCCTTGGGAATGACCCAGATTGGTGTGTGAATACCGTATGTGCCTCAGCTTCATCGCCTCACTGGATGTTTAGGCACCTTTGTTCAATTTTTTGGGATAGTAATGCTCGAGCCACACATGCGTGTCGCCCCCTTGACACCGATGCTGCCTCTCGCAACCCCAATCGATGACGAGGGATCTCGACGGAGGCTCTTCTTGGCATTCAAAGCCGCGTCCATCGTTCTCGCCAAGATCCAAGCTGATGTGTCAAAACTCGTTCAGGAAACGCCCCCAGGGATCCCCCAGGGATTGCGTGGGCTCCCAAGCATCACAGGGATCAACGCAGTCTCACCGTCGTCATCACCACCATCATTGCCACCATCGCGGATCAACTTCACGCTTCTAGGTCGATATGACACAAAAATCGAATACCGGAATCTGTACCATGCTGAGCTCAACCCGACAAGGAAGGAGATATATGTCAAGTTTACGCGACGGTACTCGCCCGCCTTGCACCATTACTGCGCCGACCGGAAGCTCGCTCCGAAACTCCTCGGGTTCGAACGACTACCGGGAGGATGGTTTGCGTTGGCGATGGAGAAGGTTGATGTCGTGAGCCTGTCGACGATGGAATCCTTCCCCGAACTCAACAACTGGAAGAAGGAGATTCAGAAGCTAGTCAAGGGTTTCCACGAGGGGGGGTTGGTTCACGGCGATCTGCGACTGGCGAACTTTATCTTCACCAAAGATAGCCCATGCAAGATGTTCCTTGTGGATTTTGATTGGGGAGGGTGGGTGGGGGAGGTCTGCTTCCCCCGTGGTGAGCTTGCCAAAGGATTGCGTGTGCAGGATAATCAGGATGACTATTTGGACCAGCCCATCACGAAAGAGGACGACAATCGGGTGCTTGCGGAGACGTTCAGACTGCTAGACCACTTCGCTGCTCTGCAGGGGGGGACCGACAAGGACTTGGATTCCATCGGGCGCGCTTGACATGTACATCCCGTCCCTCGCGCACGCGCTATTACTACTTTAAGCTTTAATAACTACCCTGTACTGGTTGAGGGAAAATTGATCAGCACAGATTCTCCCTACAGCACTTCAACTCCGTTGTTGAAAACTTGAAGGCGTTGGAGTGCGGATGGTTACCTGATTGATTGGTGTGCCAGGTTCATTATAATTACGGCGTGGTTCTCAAGATTATTACATCACCTATGCTGTTCCGTCTGTACAAAAAATGACTGTCGCCAAAATGGCGCTTTTCGTGCCAAAAACTTCGTCGCACGTTGAACATTGCGTGAAACCGACAGAAATCGTGGCGATGAAACTGACGAGTGTTCGTCCAAAAACGAGATGTACATTCCGGACGTATACATGCGGCGACTACACTGGCTAGCACTCTGCGTATGCAGCGGGTCGTGAACTATAGGCTATAGTCTAAAAGGATGGAGCACCGCATCGTCAGCGGGTCGTTCAGGCGATCAAGGGTGAGGTGTAGACACTTACAATTACGAAGAAATCCCCTCCCTCCGTTAGGGAAGCTGCGTTCAGGGTCCTGAGGGAGCACCTATGCGGTTTTTCCTGTTCTGGGCGATCTCCTCGCGTTTGAGGGCGATCAGCTCGTCGGCGCGTTGCTCCCATAAGTACTCGAAGTAGCCAACAGCCCCAAAGAATCCAGCAGCGAGAACATGACCGGTGGGGTCTGGAAGTTCGTTCCAAGGACAAAGTCGAGGTAGAAAGTCAAATGGTATAGATGGAAAGTTCACGAACGTGTTGCTTCAGGTCAGCTCGAGGTTGGAGGAATAATTCGTGAGTTGGGACTGGAGAAAAGCGGTCGTTTCTGGATTGTGAGCTGGCCGACGCGAGCGGCAAAGCCGAGCGCTGAAAACCCGAGAACGGTCGAGTCGAGAGCATCGTTTGGGAAAGCACACCTTCCATCACGACATCCCTCCGGCATAGGTATCCCCGGATCGGCTTTCACCGCTTTTGTCACGCAAACCACCCTCCCCCCTTCTTCCGTCCCTCACGTCTCTGGTGGACAACATGCCGTAATCCACACGGATCCAGGTGTAGGGGTGTCAGATCCGTCTGTCTTGTTTTCCTTCTTCCAGTCAAGAGGGAGATTTTGTGGGGCGCCGTCCAGACTGGGTCAATCATCAATGGACCATCGAAGAGTTTCATGACTCGGATGTTCGGATCCGCGCTCTTTACCGATATTGTCGGTGTCCATGTGATCTTTGGTTTTGTCCGATGCGCCGTCACTGAACCGTTCACAGGGGCTTTCGTTGTCGGGCTCATCATCCCACGGCAAGGTAGTCTCGCCATCGCGTTGACCGAGAAACTCGAAGACGTGGTTTCGATCATTTTCCTGCCTCTTGTATACGTCCCAGATCCGCCGTGGCTCTATCTGTGGCTCACCTCTCTGATAGTCCTTCACACTGCTTATGTTGGCAAATTCGGCGGGTGCTTTGTCGCGGCGCGAATCTACCAGCATCGGGACATCAATGAGCTGTAAAGGGTAAGGTCGACCCTTCATCCTCTCCTTTCCACATGTTCTCACACGTCGTTCACAGGCTGGTGGAGTTGATCATTCTCAACGTTTGTCTCTCAGCTGGCGTCCTCGATAAGGTAGTCTCCCCCATGTTCGTCCTTGAGGCGCTCCTTCTGACATTCGCGACAACCCCCATCGTCACCATGCTGTCTCCGTCCCACCTCGGGGTCCGAGTCACAACCACCAGGAGCGAATTTCAACGACATTGACGGGGAAGATGTGCGCAACCAAGTTTACCATTGTGTTGGACAAGGTCGCTCACCCACCTCATCCATCCTTCCCCGCCCCCGCCGCGTTCTTCCAGCTACAGTTCTACTTATCTCGAGTCTCAAGCCACCCGGCAGACGGGATGTCAACTGCGTTGAGGCTGATCGAAATATCAGATCGTGTTTCGGTTGCGATGAAGGGCTCCGCCACGGATAACCTGGTACGGACCAATCCCACGTTGGAGATCTACCGGACCTTTGGGGATATCAACGGCGTGGACGTCTCCACATCCCTTGCCATCGTTTCGACGATCTTGCTCCTGGCGTCGCGGATCGCGCGAGAAACCATATCTCTCACCTGGTCCCCTTGCCTTGGTTATCCCCCACCCATGACTTAGACCCGATGCCAGACTCACCCACCAACTCCGGGGCACCACCGTTCGAGCGCGAACCCGTTTGACGCGCCGCTCAAGACTACCCACGACGCGACCACTCCAACCCCGGCCGTTCACTCTTAGTTCGTGCGAGAAGTGGTCCCGCGGTGCCCCGATACCGACGTTGCGTTGTACATTGATCCTGTTGCTCGGTCCCCTGGAGATGTCTTCAGGAAATCCACAGCCCATCACCTACGGTCGTAGGGGTACGGAAGGGAGATATCGTGAAGAGGTTCCCGAACCTCTCGAAGCCATATCATGACTGCCAGGGAGAAGAATCGGGGAACCCCTCTGTTCGAACACCGAACTCACCACACCGCCACGTCTTTCACGGACACCATTTATTTTCAGCACGATGCCCACATGAGGTCGCAGAGCGAGACTGGATGACATCACCTGGGATCTCTCCACCGTAGGAGGGGAGCCGGACTGGTTGAGCGAAGTTGTGAAGGAGGCATTGACGGGGGTCGAGTTCGTGGAGATGGGAACTCCTAAACCGTTACACGCGATCGTTGGGCGTATGAATGAGATCGTGGGTGGGAGGAAGTCGAGAGTTTTGGTTATGGTTGGGACGTCAAAAGGGTAGGCGGTTGAGGATCACACCGCCGAGTTGGGGGAGGTGCCGCAGTACGGGAGGCCGGTTGGAGGGGATGGGAGGAGGACGATTGGGGATGCTGGAGCTGCTTTGGTGGTTTCCGGAGTTATGGCTGGGGTTATGGTTCTTCAGGCTGCGAACTTGCAGGTCTGATGGGTGCCGTGACACCGGATGGAGATGTACTTCAAGTGGGGCCGTTGGCAAAGATGAGGGTCGCGGACTTTTGATGGCCCCTCGGGCCTCATGGATTTAGACTTTGGACCGGCTGACTGTCTTCCAACACACACGTTTAACATAGATCACACCGCACCGTCCCCTCTAAACCGAACCCGTTCGCCCGGTGTGTTTACCTTCCCTCGACGTTGACGGAGTGGGGATGTTAGCTATCCTGGGTATCCCAACCTCGCCCTCATTCAGAATATTGGACTCAATTACCTACCACATTATGTATCTTGTGCCTTCTGCTCGATAATCTGCCCCTTTCCTGCTCGTCGTGAGAGAGGTAAGTATTTGTCGATTCACTAGTTGGGTTGTTTGATCGTGTTTGTCAACGACCCCATCATGTCCCGATTAGGTTGGCTCTCTTGTGACCTGCTCGCCGACATAAGTTGGGGGAACTGGTCTCCTCCAACGACCCCGTCTTTCTCTCCGTCGTCCAGCCCTTCCTCAGTTCATTTTTTTGGAAACCGGTACTCTGACCGCGAGGGAGAAACTAGCAACCCCCATCGAGGAAAATCGCCACTAAAAACGTGCTTCCGACATAATTCGCTTTTCTCGGCTTGCGCGTCACCGTGGAAGTAGTATTCGCGGAGGGTTGTATTAGTTTTGGCCATGCCAGAGGTAAAGTCACCTTTTTTTTTCCAACACTCCTGTCACCTCATGCCAGTCTTCAAGTCCGCAGCCACGGTACGCCGCGACTTTCTCACAGCGTTGGTGCCCCAATGCCATGCGTGCGGAAACGAGATCAAGATCGTCTTTGACAATGACAAGTGACCTGACGTGACGGCCGTGAAGGGGTCGTCTCTCTGCAACACTTCCGGTGAGTTCGTCATTTTTTCATTCGCAGCCTGCGTCCTAACTTGGCAGTAGATCCAGCTCTCTGGGGTCACCCCGATCAACCACCACCGGTTTTTACAAGTGGACTTTTGCCCGCATCCCCTAAGGGGACGAGCCCTAGATCAGCCGGAAACACGCAGGCGACTCCTCGACCAATCAGGATGACCTCAACACGACCCCTCCTCTCAACTCGGGCGTTCGCTCGATCAGTAGACCATGGCTAACCCCACCCGTACACGCCAGGTTGTTGTCCCAGGAATCCGGACCACAGCTAACACATCGACTCCGAGATCGAGACCGCGCTATCGACAGGATCAACGAGATCGCGACCGCTCGCCATCACTAGGATCGAGGTCCTCCTCGGACAGTCGCCAGGCCGGGTCAGCGGTAACTCCCCACTCCCCCACCTCCTCGGCACGGGGTTCTCGGTTTAGATTGCTTGAGCGAAGGCGACAGGATCGACTCGGTTAAATTCGGGGGGCGTGACGAGCTCATCTTCGAGGGCGTCGAGAACAGGTATTTCGGTGTGATCGCCCTCGTTGGTATGTCTGTCCCGTTTGCGTTCCAACCATTTTAAAACTGACGGCGTTCATATCCCCGTTTACGTTGGTCAACAGGTTGTCGCCACCTTGTCGACGAGTTGATCGACCATCGGGATTATGCCTCGGACAGCCGGGACACCTTGTCCGCAACCGACGATCCTGCCAACCCTCGACCCCTTCTTCCTCTACCTTATGCCGCTCTGCCTCTAGGTTTCCTGAAATTCAGGGGCTCCGACCAGTTTGTACCGGCTGGCTCTGTCCCGATTGTCGGAAACAGCTGCGCCCCCCGGGATGTCAACCGTAGTCCTCTCCATCCGTCGAAAATTCCGACTCGCTTGCCCTCTTGTCGCAAATCAATCCCCAAGGCCTCGACGTCGACACTTACTGGCAACCTCCTAAAGCAGGAATGAGCTAGTGGCTCCTGATGGTCTGTGATGCCTCGCGATCGAGGTAAGCGAAACACCCCTCCTGCGTTGCCTTTCGTCGACATTACAACCCTCGTTTTAGGCCCGGGACGTAGGTGTTTGAGGTGATATAGACTGGCAAATGCTGCTGTTGAGTGCCAAGGTTCGACGATGGCGTCTCACAGCGCGTCTCGATCTCGCCCAACCTTCTCCCCTCCCCCATACATTCCGTCACCATCGATCCGTCCCCAACGACCCCCCTCCTTAACCCTCGCAGTCCTTGTTTTGCAACCGTTGGGTCGTGAACTACCAGAGCCTATTATTCTGTAGCTAGAGGAGTTATTCGTGATCAGTATCTCCTTTACCTTTCGCGTGTATTTCCCTTATGTTCTCTTTCAAGTCCCGGTTCCGGACGCCAGCGTCACAGTCGCCGCATATTCTTCCAATTCCCGGCTTGGGGAACGAAGGGGAGAAATTGGGAAATTGCAAGCAGTATGATTATGCCCCCCCACGTCAACTCTGATCAAATATGTTTCGAGGTAGCCATGCGTGCGTGGATCCGCTCCAGTCCTGTCGTCCCCCGCCCTCCGTCGTGTGAGGCCATCGCGGGCAGAGTTTCACGCGCACGGATGGAGCAACAGCTCGGGATTGGACTTGAGTTTCCAGCGTGGGATTGCGCCCCCCTCAACCTTTCAACGTGTTGGAAGTTCTCGCCCTGACAGCAACCGTCCGCCGGTCAGCTTGCTGCCGGTGTTGGGCGGAGGGTCGTCTGATATCTAGCCGACGCATCACATAGGGTAATTGGTGACCGATATTCCTGCGACGGCAACGCGTTCGTTCAACGTTCGGTCACTCTCGACGAACCAGCCATCTACGCGAACTTCAACTACCGCGAGAATGCATTCGGTTGGCTCGCTGGAAAAGAAGCTCTCGCTGGAAGAGCCGCCAATCCCGGCCTGTACGATCGCGAGCTATTTCCACCAACGAACTTTAACGGCCTCGCTTTCGTTTTGCTCCCCCGACCCGGAGGCTAACACCTCTAGGTTACCAGAGAAGCCTTTCACGGCTTGGATCAAGACTTACATCGCCAAGTTCGGCGGAGATCCGAACAAACTTACTGTGAGCCCTTCGGGCGGAAGTTCGCGGAGATGATCGAAGGGCAAATGGAATGCGGACTTACAAGATATTGATTGGCGGCGGCCACAACAAGGCGGTGAGCTCTCCGGTCGCCTCCCACAACGTGAGCATGCCAGGAGACAAAATATCAAAACAATGGAAGACCATCGTTTGAACGGTGATCTTGAGTTGGCGGCCGATCAGAGAATTGGCGTACTGCATGATGTATCCCGCACGAATTGACGGAATATTAATACCATGAGCGTCCGTGGCTTGCAACCGTATGACGAAAGTCAACTTCTGCTCGAAATTCCACGAGGAGTGCTACATGTGCCACGCATACTTGACAACGCCTAGGAGGATCGTGTGAACGTGAGCTTATCGTGGTACACAAATCGCCATACCTCAAGTTGTCAAGTGCTCGTTATGAATCTGCGATTCGTTGTCTGCGACCCAACTTTCGAGCGCCCCCGCGATCTCCGGTAGCGGGAGACCTTCCACCTTCATACCCCGATGTCGGGCCAAGATATCCTCGATCCAATTGGGTGAGTCCTTAACCCCGGTGGACGTTTGTAGTACTTCAATTGGCGCGCGCACGCCGCGACAGGCAAGCGAAACTTGCTCGCGTAAAATATGGAGGCTCTCTGCTGAGGGCCGGGGTTTTACAACCTACAAATGCGTTTAGCAGATGCCGCTTCACGAACAGAACGAACAAGAAAAGCTTATGATATCCTCCGTCCGATTCCTTCTCGGTGCCCGTGCCGTCGTTGTCGCACTCACGGCAGCTGTGGCTCCACTTTGCACCGACGTGGCATGCAGCCTCACCCTGCCAGGGTGTGGGAGGGGCCAGACCCATCAGAAAGTCCCATGATGTCGGCTGATGCGGAATGATAGAAACGGCAGGTATGGACGACTTCGCGCAGCCTCATTGCGCTCAGAATGCATAGATAGCAACCATCCCTGGTCGGGAGACAGCTTCCGGATCGGCGAGGCAGTGGGGAACGGAACTCAGAGGGATTGTCGAAGTCAAGACGCCAGCGAAACAGCAAGTCCTCGGTACCCTCCTCAGCTAAGTCTGCATCGTCCTGGAATTTGTCGAGAAATGGGCTCAAAACGCGAGGGCGATCCATGACATGCACAATGAACGGCTGTGTCTCTGTGCCCGTGGAGGCTAGGGAATGTTCTCGAGAGGTGTCTGGGTTCGCGTCTCTGGAGGCAGTATCGAGAAAGTACGAAATCCGGAGACCAGTGGCGTGGCTCAACCTCATGGAGGTAGAACTCGAAACGGAAGAAGATCTTGACGGAAGAGTGGGGAAGAAGAGCCTTGAGGGGCGGGAATTGAACATGATCGCCTTTTCTGTAGCGCCAGCCAGCCGAAGCGACGAGACCCGAGACAGGGAGTGTCCTGGGGTACGCAGCAAACGAGGGGAATGAATCGATGAACGTTAACGAACACCGCGTTACTGGGGTCGAGCGGCTTGTCCAACTCCAAGAGATCTTCCTCTATCACACCATCCATATTGGCAAGACCTGTAGAGTATACTCAGGACAGCGGAAACTGGTCGGGTGTTGCCGGGAATGCGTCTCGAGTGATTCCGTCGAGATCGTGAAGAACAGCAGCGCCGTGGATAGGTTTCGAGTTGCGAGCGGAAATCGCGGACCGGAAGAGGCTCTGGATAAAGGGCGCAGATGAGAAGCTCTTGACGACGTCCTAATGCACGCGTTTGACTCATTGGGGACCGGCACTGGCCTGAACAGCGGGCCTCGACGTTTTCGACGTCCTGGGATAGACGGCGGGGATGGGGAATCGATCGCGAAGAGGAGAGCTTCCTGGGGGCTGGCCGGGTACTATAGTGTGTCGAGATAATCGTCGGGTTGGCCTCCGGGTTTATTGAGGCATCGCAACATCGAACGGGCTGAGTTACTGAAGAACTTCAAGGCACGAGGATCGGTTGGAGACACGACGGAGGAACCGTCGAGGCATGCACCCAAAGTGGGCAGCCCCTTGTTTCTTGACACGACCGGAGCGAGAGGCGATGGAAGAAACGGCTCGCAAGGCAGTATGGCAACGGGCAGAGGTGGAACTGGTAAAGATAGGAATGAGTAGACTGCTTGGTCACTAAACTGTTCAGAATCACACTGGGCTATGAAGACGTCGTCACAGACGTTCTCGAGACGAGCAAGACACTCGAAAGGGCCACCCCGGATGTGCACTCCTTGATCTCGACGGGTTTCGATCAACGCGAGGGAGAGTGGAAGTGGATACCACGTGGGATCTGTCCGAGCTCTAAGGACATCGAATCCGGTGTTGTGGGGGCCTTTGGGCTCGCGAGGGATCCGTGACATCGAAAGCGCGCAGCGAACGACGAGTTCCAAGCCGTTGGGGTCCTCTACTGCCATGGTGAGTTTGAGGACTTCGCGAGCTTGGAGCGCTTCGATAACTTCGAGAGGTTCGCGAACGTCGAGAACTCCGAGAGCTTCTAGGACTTCTAGAATGCTGAAGACTTCGAGTGCGAACCCGGCAGGAGAAGAGGAACCATTGTCGAGAGTATCTCCGGGTTCACGAGGACGTCGAGGTGTTGAACAGGCGCAGTGCAAAATAACTTCCGAGTGCCTGGAAATGTGAAGCGTGGAGATGGTGCCAGAAAACGATGGGGGAGAATTCGACGTGCGGAAGGAGCGGGATGGACTGAGTCGGGGACCAGACGGAAAGATCTCGAAGGAATCAGAGGTGGCATCCAGGTGAACAGGAAAGCCGTTGAATCGTATCGCGACGGCGAGAGACTGATTGTGACAAGTGGATCTTCGTTCCCATCAACCCTGGCTTCTGAGACATCGCGTTCTTCCTCAAGGTGACCGCCGGGGTTGCGAGGACGTCGCGGGACGGAGCCAGCACCCCGCGCAACAATTCCTGAACTCCTGGGGTCGTTCGTAACGACGGTATCTTGATCTTCGAGGCGCGGGTAGACAGTGATCGGGGCGCTGACCTCTGGGTCCGGGGAAGGTGCTGGCCATGGCGGGAGCGTCTCGAGGGCGTGTGAAGATTGAAACGGCGATGGGGGACATGAAAGAAGTGAATTGAGACTGAAAATAGAGGTGCAAGCAGGAATCGAGGCAATAGGAGTAGGAGAGAGATCGCGTTTGAACACACCAGCAGCGAGCAGCTAAAAGAGAGGTCGAGCTCGCCTGCCACGGCCCCCGCGGTGACGGGGATCAGGAATGGGTGTGGAACACCGACCGAAACGCAGGAACGACCTCCAAGCTTCGCACGAGAGGAGAGGATGTGGGGCGGTCACTAAGTGGCTTGGTGAGGTTGGCAGTCGACACGAGGCCAACGTTTCGAAAGACCGCCCTGAATAAAGGCGCTGTTCAGCGGATGGCTCAAACTTCTCGGTCTCATCGGGACCCTTTGAGGGCACCCTGGGGTGTCGCCATGCACGCACTCTGGATGGAAACCACCTTCAGGGACACCGATCTAAACGGAGCCTGAGTGTCAGTCTCGTTCATGTGCCACATTACGGTGTGGCGCCCACACCTAGAGATCGGGACAGGACAACTTCGTGCGGGATTTTGGAACCAACGTAGTATTAGGTGTGAGTATAACGGTCATGCTGTCAGAAGATAAGGCAAGAAATGAGGCTTCGCCTCAGTGGCCGGATATTGTTTGTGTATCAGCGTCATTGCCCTACCATCACCGCCCCTCCCGCTCTTGGAGTAGCTTGATGGTGGAGTCTAACTTCTCTTCGATGCCATCGACCCTTTTGTTCAAAGCGTCCATCCTCTTGTCCAGTCCACTCAAGATTGTGGCGACTTGAACGTCCGATCTCAGCGGTCACACTGATTGCCAAGACAGTTGGACACATACCATCGTGGTCTTTGGGAGCTCCTTGATCAACTCAGTGAACGGTATCTTGCGGATAACCAGTCCTCTTTCGGCATCCTTACCGGTTACCGTTGGGTCCCTCGCATCTGGAGTATCGTTCGAAGCAATCGTGCCGCTAACCCAGTCCCTCAACCAGACATTGCGATTCGGGTCAAACGCAGCCTCGAATAGGGTGATGCATGACATGGGAATGAAGAAGAGAACGCCCATAACATATCGGTTGAGCTATGAAAGTCATCAACACCACGAACAAAACCAGGGACCGGACCTCACCTCAATGTATTGCTCTCGGTTAAGGCATATCCTGAGAAAAGGCGCGGTCAAATGGGGAAGGGGTAATCCAAGTACGGCATCACTAACTCGAAAGGTGCGATGAACACCTCGACGATATTGAACGGAACGGGATACACAGATTCATCCGGCGCCCTGATCAAACCAACAGTTTTATCCGCTAAGAATGTCAGGAACTCCGCCTCGGCACCCTCGACAATCTATGAAGGATCCGGCTCAGTGTCCGGGGGGCAACCAAGGGAGGACCGACGTACGTCCGAATAGGCAGACGAGAACAGAGAGATAAGCAACATTGAGCAGGATCACTGCGGTCACGACGTTCCAGCTGCATCGAGTCAGGAAGCAATCCTTGCCACCCTTCGCCAAGTGTGCTTCAGGTAGTATAGAGCCAAACTGGCGGGGCTACTTGGAGCGTTAGTCACGGGTCAAACCATGTAGGGTTTTCGTTACCTGGGTTTGAATTTCTCGTAGTCAGGGGCTCTGAAGGCGGGTGGATCAGCAAGCGTATAGCTAGGAGCATATCGACTCACTGTAGTAGGGATTGTATAAGCAGATGCTTAGAGACCATCAATAACTACACAGGACCCGTTGGGTTGCTTTCACTCACTATAACCTACACACAATGATTAGTGAGTCGACCACAGGGTCATTTTGAGACGTACCGTCGAGGCATCGTCAGAAGTGCCGTCAGCGACGTCGAGGGCATATCTTGTGCGAATCCAATGGCCAAGAGGGAAAGGAGCTACACAAAACGTGAGCCCCGTGCACCGGGTAACCGCCCTTTCTGGGTACTTACAGCGAAGAAGATCCCAACTCCCGCAGCATCCGAGCAACGCAAATTTGCAGCGTTCCCATGTACCTGACCACTCATTAGTTGTGTGTTCAAGGGGGGATCAGGTGGACACACTTGTAACCGTCGAAGATAGTAATCAACTCTAGAATGGGGGGTCGGTTCGGTTCATGTGCGTGCCGGGCAAACAAACTCATCCTGGGAGATAATTATCAGTAGCGGAAGCCGCAACGATCAGGGGGTCAAGGCATACCAGATCAGCGGGGATACAAAACTCAACACCTGGAGACTCCGGAATTTGGTATGTTCACCCGTGCTTCCAGAAGAACTCAATCCGATGACACGCAGAACAAATGCAGTCATGAGCGGAGCATCGGTGAGGAGGCTAACGAAGTTCCAGAACAAGGACGAGCGCCAGGTCGCAAAATGCAACAGCTTGTAGATCTATGTCATGAAGGAATGTGAGGCAGTATCCCGAGAACTTTGAAGCGACGCAGCAACCCTAAAGTTATCCGAAATTTCAATCCCGTCAGTGTGTGTACACGAGGAGAAGCGCGAGGGACCCACTTTCGAGCGAGACGGATAGGGCCAACACGTAAAGAATTACTTCCCATGGGTCAATATGCTGGTTATTTGGGTCGATCTTATCGAGGGGCTCTCGGACTTGATGCGGTTTGGGATCAGATACAGTACTGAAGGGGAAACCTGGATCACGCACCAGCGATACTGTACATCAGCGAACGTCCGGATTACTTATTTGACCAAAAAAAGTGATAAAAAGCGAAAATAAGTGGGAAAAGGCACGATAAGTGGACGGTAAGCAATAAGGAAAAAGCCAGGTGTATTTGGTCAAGATA
>Ga0307509_10005065_pt1 | contig 18547 bp, 19 predicted proteins | sample 10_EM_MG_FD_202245 | JGI IMG/M metagenome (GOLD analysis project Ga0307509, IMG submission 202245) | Populus trichocarpa ectomycorrhiza microbial communities from riparian zone in the Pacific Northwest, United States - 10_EM | ecosystem: Host-associated > Plants > Roots > Unclassified | place...
TAACTATATTAAGTTTTACCGTTGATTCTTCTGAATTATTTTACCTCATCTTTATCTTCTACTTTGAGTGTTTGGTGCGGTCGCAACCTTAGAGTTCACCTCTCTATAGGGTGCCCCCGTTACACCGTTACACATGCCCCTGCCTTTGGGGCGGAAACCGTCAGTCACCTACCAAGCCCTCAGAGCTCCTCTTGAGCAGCTACTCCTCGCCGACTGGCTAAACATAAGCCTGCCAGTACCTCCGTCATACCTCTACAGTGCCTGCCTTACTGCTCATGCCCTCACTGGCCTTCCACAGTGTATATGTGGCCGCATTCACCTGATGCGCACAGGTGCCAGCCACCTTGCTGCTCATATCTCCTGGAGCAATAGAGATTCTAGCACCCTCTGCCCATTCTGCGAGGTAGACGACGAGTCCTTCCAACATGCAATCATCCTCTGCCATGCTAAGGCCCAGCCTCGCCTCACCCATCTCTCAGGTGTGGATGACAATTGCCACTCCCCTCCCCTCTGGCTCCAGTTCCCCTTCTCAGGGAATTGGCTGAGTATCTCTACTCTACCCCGCAGGCTTCCCTCCAGCCATGTTGCGTATCCATGCCAGTACTGTTACCCCTGAGTCGGGATCAGACTCAGACAGCGTTTATCACCTTAAAACTCCATCGCTTGGCCACGGCCTTCTGGGTATTGCTACTCTTAACTCCCCTGCTCGAGTTTCTCTTCCAGGTATTTTCCTTTTGTTTTATCAAGCTTTTTTGTTCCTGGTTGTTTGCGACGGTGGGCAAGTAGGTCTTGGAGGTTTTACTACTGATCAATGTTTTTCTTATAAGTTATAAGGAGGATTTTACTTTACTTTTTTTTTGTTAGTCATTGATGGCGATGCAACAGGGTTCTGATGATCCCGCTTGGAGGGTTTTGTACGCGTTTCTTGAATTTTGTTGTTTCCTTTGTTAGTTTTGTGGAATTAAGGTTTTTTATATGCCATAGCGCGAGCTGCATGCAGGATTTTGTACCTAAATCAATAATCACATGATTCCAAAAAAAAAAAAAGCTATTCACGTGTGTGTAACAACAGGCCAAGGGGTGTGGTAGAACACTTTTAGTTAGCGAGTGGGACCAATGCTACCTAGAGTTGGATGATTTATTTAGGGCGCATCTGGTCCTCAGGGAGTTTCCAAACCTTAATAATCACGAAACAAGAGTTTTGGCAAGCAACCACAATATTCACAAGTTCTCATAATTCAATATTTTCAGCCTCCAAGGGGTGTGTCTTGTTACCACAAAAACCAATTTTAAAAAAGTCACTTAAACAAACCAGAATCATTACTATGGGAAACACTCTACGATCTGTATTGCCATACTTATTTTTATTTTTATATTTCACTTAAAAAGATTGATTGTGGTGGATTATTATAGCCTGTATGCACTGTTCTAAGATCAAGGTTTGTGAAATACTGGTTAGATCAGTATTTCAGAAACCTTAGTTTTGAGAATTTTATTGAGTTTTGATTACAGAGTTTTTGTGGTAACCAGACATGCCACTCAAAAACAAAATATCATTTGGTAGCAAACCTTCATAACCGGGGTGAGAATGAAGATTTGAGGTGCCAACCAGATGCACCCCTAGCGCCCGGCTTGAAAGTTTTAGGCAGAGGGTTTGGAAGCTGGGGAGGCCGATGAGTAGTTAATTTGACAATTGTGTGATTTGTTTTGTTTTTGTTTTGCTTTGTTTGTTTTATTAGTTTTTGACATTTTGTTGTGATTTATAACAGCCATAGGCCTGGATTGATGATATCTCCATAGTTATTAGGAATAAATTTGATTATGTTAATCCATGGAAAATATCCATGAACCGACTAGGCTCTTATTATTATTATTAAATTCTTACATATGCATACAAGTACGAGTACATCACAACATTATTATTGTCTCCATCTCTCATCCCGCCATTTCTGTCTACCTGATTAGGGCCTATTTGAATGAAACAGTTACCTTGTAGAAATAGTTGACCACTTGCGACAACAATTTCTACAGATCAAACCATCCCTTAGACGGTTTTCAAGTATGGGGGCTAGGGATGGGTTAGGGGAGTAGGACAGGTGATAGCCGGAGCTATAGCTAAAAAGAGTTATGGGGTATTTGGCACGCCAAGTTTTCAAATCTGATTTGATATCTAATTCTGATTTGGATTGCTTTTTTCCTGATTTGGGGTTCTGTTGTATTATAATTTGTTTTTTTTTTATTTTTTTGTTTTTTTGAATCATGTGATTATTGATTTAGGTACAAAATCGTGCATGCAGCTCGCGCTATGGCATATAAAAAACCTTAATTCCAAAAATAAACAAAGGAAATAACAAAATTCAAACAACAAGTGCGCCCACTCTCCAAGTGGGATCATCAGAACCCTGTCGCATCGCCATCGATGACTAACAAAAGAAAAGTAAAGTAAAGCCCTCCTTATAACTCATAAGAAAAACACTCATAAGTACTAAAATAGCTCCGGGCCCTACCTGCCTACCGCCACAGTCAAGCAGAAACAAAGGAAACTCATAAAACGTATAGAAAATACCCCGAAGAGAACCTCAAGCAGGGGAGTTTGAAAGTAGCAATACCTAGAAGGCCGGAGCCAAGCTAGGGAGATATGTGTTAAGCACTTTCTGAGCCCAAATCCGGCTCAGGAGTCATAGTACTGGCATGAATGCGCACCATGGCTGGAGGAAAGCCCTTGCGAGTAGCGTAGAGATACTCGGCTAGCCCTCTGAGGAGGGGAACGGAGAGCCAGAGGGGACTGTCAGGGCCATTATCGTCCACACCTGAGAGATGGGTGAGGCGAGGCTGGGCCTTAGCTGGGCAGAGGAGAATCGCGTGCTGCAAGGACTCATCGTCTTCCTCACAGAACGGGCAGAGGGTGCTGGAGTCCCTACTCCACCAGGAGACATGTGCGGCAAGGTAGATGGCACCTGTGCGCATCTGGTGAATGCGGCCACATATAAATCGAGCAAGGCTAGTAAAGGCATGGGGAGTGAGGCAGGCACCAGAAGGATAGGAAGCGGGCACCGGCGGACTTATGTCTAGCCAGTCAGCGAGGAGTGACTGTATCAGAGGAGTTCTGAGGGCTTGGTAGGTGACGGAGGGTACCCTCGACAGCGGGAGCGCCACAAGATCGGTTGAGGCGACCAGGAGGATAGAGATTTCCTCAATAAGGTCTGAAACCTCGTGACATAAGGAGTCTGGTGGTAAATGCTTAGCGGAATTAACTGCCTGGCCAAGCCATGAAGTAAGGTGGATGGCTTTGGAGGAGCCTCGGAGGACGAAGGGATGATCCTCCGCTGAACGACCCTGGTCCCAGGTGGGCACAGACTCGGGTATCCGGGCAGTGGCAGGGCTGAATTCCGAAGGGGGGGAGACCAAGCGGAGGGCAGCTGACCAATGGCGGAGTTGGCAGATAGAGGACATTGGTGGTAGTGAAGCCTCCCGGTACAGAGCGCCGAGGGCAGTGGTGTATAAGCAATTAGTTGTCCACAGGAGCACACCATGCCACAACGAGTTGAGTTTCTTAAGAGTGGCTGTGTCCGCAACAAAAGGGTCGCAGCCGTAGGTGAAAATCGGAAGGATGGCGCCAAAGACTAACTTTCTGTTGCACCAGGAGGAGAGGCCTTTGCCAGCTGCACTGAGCTGTCGGATTGAGGTGAAAGAGGCTTTGGCAAGTGCCAGCCGTCTCAGGAAATGTACAGAGGAGTGAATAGTAGGGGTGAGCCAGTAGCCAAGCCATCTCCCAGCTTGAGAGGGAGGAAAAAGCATGTCGTTGATCACTATGGGGCAAAGGAAACATCTGAGCGGTCCTTTGGAGTCCTCCAGTGAATACGTTCAGTTTTGGGGACAGAAAAAGCCACCCCCAGATTGGCACCCCGCCTTTGGATGATGCCGAAAAAGTATTGAAGAGCACGGATATTCGAACGAACCGAGTCTGAGCCGACCATTATGGTGAAGCCGTCAACATAGGAAATCGCCAGACATTGAGGGATAAGGGGGTGGAGGCCGGCTATATAAAGCACAAAAAGAAGAGGATAAATCGGCGAGCCTTGAGGGGTGCCAACCACGACAGGGCAGAACACTTTAGACGCGCCTTGGAAAATGAGTGGATATTGGCCTTTGGAGAGGAAAGACTTGATCCAGGCAACCAGATAGGCGGAGACACCTCCTTTGGTGAGGGTATTGGCCAGCTTGTTAGCGCAGACATTGTCAAAACCACCTTTGACATTCAGGAAAAGAGTTGATACTTTGAAGGAAGCAGCCTGAAGTAGGCGAACCTCGTGGGTAAGAGTAGCGACAGAGTCGAAACAGCCCAGACCGGCTAGGGCTCCACACTGATTGGGGTGTAAGAGGCCAAGGGAGCGGGTGGCAGACGCGAGACCAAGAGCAGAAAGTCTTTCAAGGATCTTGGAAACAGTTTTGAGCAGGACAATGATGCGGAAGGCAGCAGGTGTACTGTAATCAGGTTTGCCCGGTTTGTCCAGAACAATGCCGTTGGCCTTCTTCATGGCTAGGGGATGGTACCCCTGGGTGTGGAGGGGATTGAAAAGAGTTGGAAGGAGCCGCTCATTGGCCTTATGGACCTGCTTCCAGATAGAGTAAGGAATACCACTTGGGCCAGGGGCTGACATGTTGGAGGATTTTTGAAGTGCGGAGGACACTTCTGCTGGTGAAACCGGGGGGACATCCTTAAACGCCTGAAGGATGAGAGGCGGAGGAGGAGAGGGTCTAGGAGGGAAGAAATGTTGTCGAAGTGAATTGTTAATTTCAGTGGGAGAAGAGGCGTTCTCAAGTGTGGGGAAACGATCCGGCGCTCTGCCAGCTGTAATCTTTCCAGCATCCCAGACCGATTCGGAGTCGACGTTGGCCAGAAACTGCTACCAGTGGACTCTCTTGGCAGTCTGGATCGCCTTGAAATACCTGTTCCGAGCTGCACGGGCCAGGGCGGGCGAAGACTGATTCTTCCTCGTGAGGCGGGTTGTATGGTGATAGATGTGTTGTAGCTGTGTGAGTTCTGGAGTCCACCACGGCTTAGAGTAGAAGGACGGGCGCTTGGTTGCAGTGTTGGAGGTGATGAGGTGCGTGACTTTGGCAAGGGAGTCATCGAACCATAGGTTGAGAGAGTTTGGGGTGGGGAGAGCAGGAGGGGCTGCAATCGTAAGATCGGCGAGCAGAGGGGAAATGTGATCCCAATCCGTGAATTTCCAGTTTAGGCCCATGGGCGGGGGCTTCAGGAGCGGAGTGGAGAGAATGATTGAGAGGGCGGTGTGATCCGAACCGCTTGGCGGGAGGGAGGGGTTCCAGGAGGAGAAATATGGAAGCAATGCAGTATTGGCAAAGCGCAAATCAAATACTGCAGGGCGATGATTGGAGGTAAACGGGAACCTGGTGTAGACCCCGGGAGTATTGAGGAGAGAAAGCAACTGAGCTGATGCCCTGTCGAAATAAGGGGAGCTTATAAACTGCTCGTAGCAGGAAAGCAGGCGAGTCGGGTCAGAAACGGAGTGGTAAATGTTAAGGTCCCCAAGGACAAGTGTAGGAAAATCATGCTGAGAAAACAAATCAACAGGAGAAACTGACCTAGTGTGACCATTAGGAATAGAGTAGGCGTTGTACAAATGAAACAAATTATGAGAAGTATCAAAACGTACCTCAGGGGAGTGAAAGTTCACTGCCATGAGGTGGCCCGTTTCAAAAAACAATGGAAGAATAGAAATAACACTTAAAAGCCTTTCGTGAACATAAGTTGCAACTCGAGGCTTATAGCGGTCAGTTGCTGGAGGAAGAAAACATTTATAGTTGCGAAAAACAGGAAGACAGTTCCTCCAGAGAGGAATATCCTGAAGAGCCCCAATATGAGGAGAACTTTCTATCGAAGTAAAAAAAACTAAAAAGAATTTGAAAAACATTATTGCTACCGAGACAATTATGGTGAACAATGGAAAGATTGAAACAACCAGAATAATGGAATGATTGGGATGGTGAAGGACTCTGTGTTGGGGCTGGACTGGAAGGACGTGCTACGAAGCATTTTAACCGTTTGAGGTAGGGTAGATTCGCAAGCAGGAGGGAAACAAGGACCGTGCCTGGTTGGAGTGGCCGGTACAGTTGAGTGAACAGTTGGACCCTGAGGAGTGGTTTGGTGGAGGCCCACATCGGGGGCACCGGGAATATCTTGATCGCTAGGAGGACGGAGAGCGGGTAGGATTTCGCGGCGGATGGGACACGTGCCATCGAATGAGGCGTGCTGACCACCACAGTTGATACAGAGAGGGGGGAAGGCATTGCAGCATCCCACGACAGACTTCTCAAAGCCCCCTTTGAGAGAGCTTTGGTTAGCACATCTGTGGGCGGAGCGGTGATGGAGGAGAGTGCAGATCGGCCAAGCTTGTGTCTCTTCTTTGCATAGAGGAGTAGAGTGACCAAAACGCCAGCACTTCCGGCACTGCGTGGACTTGGAGGCAGAGTAGGCGGGGGCAACCGTGCGGGCGCGGAAGAAAGGTTGGATGGATTCGCCAAGCAGGGAAACATGGAGTAGGTCGACTACCACAACCACCGAGGTTGTGCGCTTCTCAGCCCTTTTCACCGGATCTGACAGTAGGAATCTAGCCCCAAATATGGGGACGTCAATAGCATTGCTGATTGATTCAAGGAGTGAAGGGAAGAGGTCAGTAGGCTCGTGCGGGAGAATAGAGCGAGGAAGATCGTGGATGAGGAGCTCGACACTTCTAGGTGCCTCCCTGAAAACCTGGAATGTATTGTCTCCAACCGGGAAACTCTGATTGAGCTTCTTAGTTACTGCATCAAAAAAAGGGGAGTAAGCAGAAGACGGGGTGTAGGGATTGGCTGTGAGAGTAATAGCCCCATTGCGATTGACCGAGGCAGTAAGGGAGAGGGGTAAAGAGCAGTTGGCCTCTTTAAGCACAGCGGCCATGATGTCGGGAAGGGTAGCAGTCGTAATAGAAGAATTGTTCGGGAGGGTTGGGGAGGTACGGGGGGCAAAGAAACGACGTTGAGCAGCAGGGAGCGGTGGGGGTCCTTTGGGGACACTACTCTTGCTTGACGCAGCGACTTGTGCTGCAGTGGTGTTTTTCTTGCCCTTACCGCCCTTCCTGGTAACCTGTGCCCAGGTTTGTTCTTGGGGCAGCGTGGGATCAGAAACAGTGAAACCGAGGGGGGGACCGGTATGGAAAGGTGAGGTGGCTGGGTAACGCTCAGAGTAAAGTTTGGCTTGCTCTGATTGGGGGTGGCGAAAGGCGAAGATGATAGCCACTTGGGGTGAGTCCGGGTGGCGTTTGCCGTATGTGTCCGGGTTGCCATACCATTTACCCTCAAAAAGAAAGGGAAAATCCGGGGCGGCGACGGTACGAGACGTGAGGCGGGTGGCAAGTTTCTTTTTCTGCTGAGCAGGTTTAGCTTCGACAGCAGGGGCAGGAGGGGGTGGCGCTTGAGGCAGCGGGGGTGCCACTTGTGTGACGTGGTGAGAGGAGAGAGCAGCAACACGAGAGGACAAGTCCTTGAGGGAAGCCCCCAGGTTGGATGCGGGTGGTGGTGAGGGGGTGCCTGAGTGCTCTGCCTGGGCGGAGGTGAGGCACTCAACCTGTGAAGTCAAGAGAGAAACAGAGGCACCAAGGTCATTAACCATGGCGATGAGTTGGGCAAGAAGGGGGGCCATGGCGAGTTGACTATCAGGGAAGGTAGCGGCGGAGGAATTGTAGGCAGTGGGGAACGAAGCCGGGTTAAGGCGAGCCAGCCTCGCAGCATACGCAAGGATATTGGCCACATTGTCAGCCTCCCCGGAGAGCGAGGCATGACTGGACTGGGATGACGACGAACGAGAGATAGGATCAGCCCTACGGTCCTGGCGAGAGGAGGCAGAGCGAGCAGGGCCAACAGCCGAGGCCGGGCCTGCACCAATGGAAGCGTGAGGGGTAGACGACATCAGGACAAGGCCAACAGGCCAGGCCGGAGGACAGGGAGGCGGGGGAGAGAGAAAGTAAAATCAAACTGCCAGTTTGACTTTCCAAGAATACAAATCCTCTCAGCAAAGGTGAAATATATATTTCACTTGAAAATGAAGCCCAAGTGAAAACCCAAAATAGATGTATTGTGACGAAATAAAGACCAAACCCTGAGGTTTATGTTGGCCGAATGCGGAAAGTATTTTAAGCGAGAGGAAAATAGAGGGCGCGGAGCGTGATATTATAATTTGTTGAGTACTAGGTTACGGTAAAATTAATTAAATGCAATAAATGATATAACTGTTTGTTTTTTAACATCAAGGTTAATAGAATAACTGAGTTTGTACAAAGCAGGCTTGAGATACTAGATATATTGAATTGCAAGTACGCTATTATCTCCAACTCTAGAACAAGTTTTTTATTCTATCTAAAAAGTCATTATATATCTCCACCTAAAGGTATGTTCAGCTTCAAAGGTGGCAAGCCAAAAGCTGCCTGAGATAACAATAAGAATAAAACCCTTCATAGTACACTTCTCAAGCAATGCTACCTTGGCCCCATACTAAAAACTGTTTCACACAATGTGCATGGAATAGTTTAAAAGGATATAGTATTATTAGATTTACTATGAATATATTGTTATATGTTATGCATGTTATATTTGATTTGATAAATACATTTTATTAAATTTATTTTTAGACTATTGAGTAATAATTATCAAATCAAAATCATAGTCAAATCACCTTGTGTTTGGCATGTCTCAATCTCAAATCATGATTTTACATTACCCTGATTTAGGGTTAAAAAATCTGATCACAAAACGCCAAGACCTGATCTCAAATCAGAATCCCCGATGTGCCAAATACCCCCAAAGTTAGCAACCATGATGATTATGATGTAACGACCATTTTGACAAAGATAAGCCTTCCAGATGGTCAACTACTCTGTCAACCAGGCATTCAGGGCTCAAGGACAGAGAGTACGACGAACTTGTGATGGCACAGGGAAAGGTACTAGTGGGTGAAATGGAAAGCGAACTTGGAAATATACCAGTTGGGCTCACCTGTGGACAATAAAAACTATGCGGGTGAGAGTAGTGAGGATGAGGTGGAGTTTGAAACAAGGGGCCAGCAGCTTGGGGAATCTCAAGCCACTGATATTCTCAAAAACCAGATAATGTCCACTACAAGGAAGTGTCTGATCTCTAGGCAGACAGGCGAGATCTTCATCCACCAAACAACCTCCCTCCAGTACCACATCTAGACCCTTATCTGCATCCTCAACCACTTCTTGATTGAGCTCTGCATCTACCAGCATTGTTCTCTGGCCATTATGATCCAATCCATAATCCCAACCCAATGCTGCTTCGCCCAGCTGACCTTTTCATGACCTTTTTTGATAGTGAAACCTTTGAGAATCTTGCTTATAATACCAATTTGTATACAAGGGAGAAGGGAGCCGGAGGAGAGGGTAGTCGAAGGTGGTACTGTGGGAGCTGAAGTTGGTATCATGTGGTTTTAATGTTTTTCTTCTACATTTGTTGTACTAAAGGTATTTTGCATAGGTGATTGAGCAAGAAGTGTGGAGCGAGTGCAAGGATGCGGAGGCGAGGTGCAGGGGAAGGGATGGTAAGGTGCGGTTGCCCGGCCAGGGATAGTGAGAGCTACTTGTTAAAAGGGCCCAAAGCCTTTTCATGTTTCTTTAGAAGATGACCCTCCGAAAACACCATGCTTCCAGCGATAGATGGTGAGATCGAATTCCTTTGCTCCTTGTCTGGCTTTTTCTTTCTTGTCTCTTCCTCTGTGAACAGCATTGAGCGGAGCCGGAAGTTCTTTTCTTTTCTTTTCCTTTCATCTACCCAGATTTACTTTGCCTTATATGGGGCAAACATACTAGCAAACAACGGTGATCGGGGCACGGAGTTGTGTTTTAAGTGGTTCTCTAAAATGCATTCTTGGGTACCTATCTCTGAGAGACCGTTTGCATCTCTCTTCACCTGTCATTTGTTTCTCCTTGCATCTCTACCATTGACAACCTTTAGCACTGTGTTTCGTTCCTTTCATCATCAACCTGGAGAACGATATTCTCTCCTATTGAAGCAAAGCGGTTGATATATACTTGAAGTTAGTTGAGCGGTATCGCAGGCTTCCTCAGGAGTCATCCAGTCACTTTACTCCTTCCTTTCTTTCGTTTTCTCCACTACATTCACCGAACACATCTTCTACAATTCAGGATTGCATCTCACCAACCGGCCAGCCATTCCTTGTTCTCTTGCTAACATAAGTACACTAATCAAAATTAAATCATTTAGCCGTGGCAATACAGATCTTACTAAGGATGTCGAAGAATACTTAGATGATGTTGAGACTGCTGCTCTCTCATGGGAGCTAACTATTTCCCCAGGTATCATATAGGCCTGCAACAAGTCGAAAATTCATCTCTTCCGCCAGAATCTCAAGTGGAACGGAGACCCTTTTCACTAGTGGTTTTATGTCTTATCTGATGCCGACAAAAAAGACTATGCAAAAATAGTTAGTGATTTTAGAGACCGTTATGGAGCGAAGGCAACTCAGGCTTCTTTCTTGTCTTTCTGTGCAAAACAAAATATTATCCTTAAGTCAAGGAGAAACATAACACATATGTAAGTCTGTCTATCGAGTGGAAAACTCTCCCTTAATATTTCAAAGAACATAGATTCCTTATTTCCTATAGCTTTTATTAAGGGAATGCGTAACCAAGAGAGACATCAACAAGTGATGTTTGATCACCAGGATTCACCTAACTTTTCCTTTTTGAAAGCTCTGACTGGGGTGAAATTCTCTTCCTAGGAGATAGGTGAACCAGATCCGTTCCAGCACATGCACAAGTCAGCAAAATCAGAAGTTTTATCAGCCCTACTTTATTCGCCACCAGGGGCTCCGCAAGTGAACACAATTGCTGTTACTGATGTTTCCCAGTCAACGAATGATATCCCAACTCTGCCGGCTATCATGACACAAGGGCAGTTTAATGCCTTCAAGTCTTCATATGGGTCTACCATAAGACGTAGATCCTGTACTCCATACTTGGCCTCCGGCAGTGGTGGAAACAATCAGAGGATTAACCCACGCATTACATGTTTTAATTGTGGTATATGTGGCCATTATTCAGCCATGTGCACTAATCCTCCATTTAGCTCCTATGAACAGGAACAGATGCAGGAATGACTTCACTGGGAGAGGGAGTCAACTGAGGCAGGCTATCCCAACCCAGAACATGATTAAGATTCTCTGCACTTAGGTTCTAACTGTATTGATGTTACTCCTTGGACGATATTGCAATGTCCGGCTATTGACACACTGATCACTTATTCTCCTTCGGCTGAAGCTGTATTTTGCATTCGTTCATGTAAAGTGATCAGCCAAGATCTAGAAAATGCCTGTGTTATTGCAGCTCAGATTCCAGCTCTTCAAACTATTTTTGCAAATGCTATAGCAGAAAAAGCAAGCAAGAGTCGGAGAAGGATATTTGGAAATTATTACTATGCAGAGAGCTCTGAAAGTTCAAAGAAGAATTGGCAATTTAGGAGAAGGTAGTGGACCAAGAAGATCATTTCGTTCAACTAACAATCCCCTTGCATATAGATAAGGTTCCAAGCTTGAACCGGTGGTTGAGGTAGAGAATTTGAGAGACTCAAGTAACGAAGAAATTGAGAGTCTATTGGAGATTACTGACAATTTAAATGAGATTGGGGATGATGAGCGTGAGGTTTTACCGCCACCAACTGCTCAGATCTGTAAAGGCAACGAGAAAGCGGAGATTGCTCCAATGAATTGGATGAAGAGGCAACCACCCTTTACCATCCAGGATGCCCTTAATGGACAAAACCCAGACTTTCAGATCACCTTGCCTCAACTCCTTGATTGTTTACCAAGATTACGCTGTAAGTTAGCTGAACAATTGTGGTCTTCAGTTTCCCGGGTTAGAAAGAAGCAATTGTTGCGAGCAAAGACAAATACGGTACCAGTAGTGCTACACTATACCAAACTGTCAGTTGGGAGGGAAGTTGTTAGTGAAGCATTACTGGGTGGCAATGAGAACATTGAATTTCTTTATATAGAGACATGGGTTGGGGGTTTTCAAGTACCTGAAGTACTTGTTGATGCTGGGGCAATACTGTACCTGATCTCCTTCCAATTAGTGGACAAACTAAAACTCAAGAGATTCCTGGTTACAGGTTTGGGCATGAGACATGCTGATCATCGGTTAGTTATTCTTAAAAACTATGTGTGGGTTGATGTAGTAGTTGCAGGTATTTTAGTGAGGGTTAAAGCATATAAGGTTGCTATATCCCAGAGATATCAGCTACTACTTTCGTGCAGATGGTTGAAGAGAGTTAGGGATATTGAGTATACAAGGTCACTTTTCATTGAGGGAGGAGATCAGATACGCAGTAAGGTTCCTGGAGGTCCTGTGGGTCAAACAGAAATGAAGATGGAGAACCTCGATCCTCAAGGCTTCCTTGATGTCGAAGATGAGGAGGCAGAGGATGCTATCAAGACTCTTCTCAAGGAGTTAGATCACTGGAAGGGGACTGAGGCAGACGGATTGGAACCGGGAAACTAGCAGTGTCACTCTTGTATCAGGGGACAGAGGGACGAACGCATGGCCCTGGAGGATTAGTTGATAATACGGATAAAGAACCAGGGTACTGGGGATATATGAATGGAGAGAAAGAGGATGAAGAAGAGAAGAGTGAGTCAGATGAAGAGGGTGATTGTTGGTCTGAAGGAGGGAAGGATATGCTGGGGCAGATGGGAGATGGAATGAGGAAAGAAAGTGTGAGAAGAAGAAACGGGTAGGAAGCTGGAGGACAGTGATTATTTGGAAGATTTTCGATCACTTTCACTGAATGAAAGCCAGCAAGTTCTACAATAGCTGAGAAAAAATAATTTATATCATTCTGAGAAGGTAATGGATACTACTGTGTTGACAAGAAATAAAGCACAGTTATTTCCTACTACAAGCCACCCAATATTACGATCGATCATTTTTGAGCATGAGGTTTCATATGTTGCGATTGAGAAGTGGTTCCAGTCTACAGCATTGGGGCTAGGGAATAGTCTGACTGCTTTAGAGCAAACAAAGGCAAAGCGCATGCTCTATACTTGGAGAGATATCTTCGAAACAGATATATTGCGAATTAGATGAACATACCTGGTAGAGTATGCTATTATTCTGGAACCTGGAGCCAAGGCCTACCGTGCACACATGGCCCTTTAAACTGAGGAAGAAATTTCCTTTCGCAAATGACTTATTCCTAGGATAGAGGAGGCAGGGCTTAAATACTATTAGGATTCTGAGTGGGGAGCTAGGACAAAATTCCCACTTAAACCAAGAGCAGAAACCCTGCCAAAAGAATTGAGATTAATAATGGTTCATAACTCTATACCTCCTAATTGGGTAACAAAAATTGGTTTATCCTTGCCCCCGAATTGAACAAATAGTCTACAGAGTATTAATGAAAGGTAAGAGGTTCTTTTTCACTACGGATGCAGTGAACTCTTACAGGGCTATTCCAGTATGCCTAGGAGATGAGAGTAAACTTGGTTTTGTGACTTCATATGGAAAGTACTGTTACAAGGTGATGTGTCAAGGGTTGACGGAAACACTCACACTTACAGTCGATTTCGGGATTGGGTTTTTGGACTGATTCCGCAGGAATTTACAGTCTGAGATTAAAGAAAGAAAGTTATAGCAGGGTCAGAGTGAGTAATTGGAGATTCCGGGGAGGTTGCATTTGATGGAATAATAGACGATAGCTATGGCAGTTCCACCTTCCTCAAAGCATTGTGGCAGTTTTTGCATTAGAGGTTCTTTCCACAATGCTCATGGGGTTCCATGTACCTCAAGGATTCAAAGACAACCTTTTTCTCCGATTGGCTTGATTTTGTTGGACTTGAGGCAGGAACAAATGAATTACGGCCTTCTGTGAGAAAGCAAAACACAATATTGAAGTGGTCAACTCAGTCAACCCAGGAAGAGGTAGAAGCATTTTGTTATTTGACTCCCTTTCTACAGCAGGTTATTCCAGGACGCACAGAGCTAGTATGGATAATAAAATATAAAGCTGAGAGTAGTCAAAGGAAAGAACTTATTTCAAACAAGAGAAAGAAGAGACTGGTAGAGAAAGGGTTCACATGGACAGAGGAGAGAAATATAGCTTTCGAAGTAGTCAAACAAGCAATAGCCAATAATGTGATGGCAGCTCCTGATCCGCAAGCTCAATATCACTTGACGGTAGATGCCAGCAAGGACAGAATAGGGGGTTTTGTTCCAAGCAGAGGGAATAGAGGCTAGTACTGAAGCACTTAGTACCAGAGCTTATCGCATGGCAGAACACATAATTCTCTTTATGTCGTTTCGGCGTACAAATATTGAGACTTGGTGTTCAAATTCGGGAAGGGAGGCATTAGCGCTTATCTGTTGTCTTGCTGAAGTACACTGGATGGTAATGGCTTTGAGATACCTTGTCTTTGTATATACAGATCACGAGGCACTTAAAACAATTTTGACTGGTCCGTACAAAGATGCGCATGGACGTATGGCTAAGTGGCAAAAAGACTGGGCACATACGATCTTCGACTACTCCATCGATCAGTCAAGACTCACTTTATTGGTATCGCTGATGGACTCTCTCAGTCGCTGACTAGGCTGCTTACATCTCATATTGCGGAAGATGTTGAGGGACCAAGACCGGTTATTGGGTATGATATTTCAGCTGTGGGTTTAGCAACTAATGTAGCTGTTAATAGTGGAATACCAGTGCCATTATGGGAGGAAATAAATTCTGGCTTAGATTTGGAGGAAATGAAGTGGATGCATAGAGGGTGATAAGGTTTATTTGACAAAGAGGGAGTCATGAGACAGATGTGTTTGTAGGGGCAGTAGGGGTAGAACAAGAGATAGGAATGGAAGGAGAGGAGAATAAAGGGTTGGTGAAAGCAGCGAAAGATATGAGAAGAAGAAGGTGGAAGAAATGACTCATGTAGGATATCTATGAAACCATTGTTCAAGTGAGACTGGATGAGTTTGACAATGGGGTCTTTGGAGCTAAGGGGATGGAATTGGGCAGAAGCAAGAGGAGGACGGTGGAAAGGGCTATGAGGAATTATGTAATGGTGGATGTGGAGGAACCAAAGCTTTTCTTTCAGGAAAAGAATGTCGAGGTTGCTTCATCTATTCTGGAGGATGATGTGGAATCAGTTCTGACAGGATTGCATGACAGGCACAGGCATTTTGCTGCCGGCATAACACTTGGAATACCACATGGGAAAGTCTACTGGCCTTGGAGAGCCTACCATATCAGACGATGGGTGTCATCTTATGAGCCTTGCCTGTGGGCAATCAGGATTCAGAATGCGTGAGAATTACAACTTATTATCTAATTCAAACCAATGGATATGATCAGAATGGATTTTGTGGGGCCCATTAATCCACCCTGCACTGCAACTGGATATATTGACATCCTGGTTATAGTCCACTACTTCTCTCGGTTTCTTTGGGCCTTTGGTATGAAAAAGGCAGATCAAATATCTACAATCAAAGTCCTATTAGATCACATATTTCCAGTAACGTAAATTACAGTAATCCCGCTCAGTACAGGGATCCTGCTCCCCCATGGCAGCTAGTAAAAAATGCAATCTTTATTGGATTATCTCTATCAATAATAGAGATACAACTGTGGAAGTCTAGTTACAGGTACTTTGAAATATAAAGAATCAGAATAGGTAGTTTCAATTTCATATTAATAAATTCTTGCTCTATTATAATAGCTTTAAGATTGCTTATATTGGAGAGAACTTGCACTCTTTTCTAAGCATATAAACGTAGAAAAACGTAAAAGAAATGAATTTTAAAATAGATTGAAGAGTAGTATATATCTTATATATTGAGAGTGAGGTGGTTTTAATTTATATTATAACTATTGTTCAACGAAATGGTGGTCAAAAAAGCTATAAGAAGCTACATGCTAATTGTACCAATTGTACCATGTTATAGCTAGAAACCTAGTTCACCTATAGACTCAATTCTTTTGAATCCGCTTTATTATGGTTATTAAAGTATGAATGCTAAGTTTGAAGCTGAATACATAAGTTTTACAGGTTATGTACCCTGATTATAGTCAAGCTGACAATACTCTTTACTAAATCCTAACAATATAGGAAAATTGTAATTGTTTTTGATATGAAATAAAAATCAGTAATCAGATAATGTAATTGAGTCTCAGAAGTCAAGTTTCACTGGTTAAAGGATGATAAAATAACAGGTGGTTGTCAGAATATGAGTTAATGGCATTTCAATCAATATAAGAAATATGGTTTATCAATCTTAATAGAATAAGATATCCTTGGCCAATAGTATATATATTATTTGTATTAGGGTCCAAATACTGGTAAACCTATAAAAGAAGTGTTATTTGTTTTTAAAGATTTAGTTGTCACAATTTTACAATTATGAGAAAGCCTATTTATCACATTGTATTAGTCTTTCTACTTTATAAGTCAAAAACAATAAAAGATATTTTTGCTTTACTTTAAATGATCTGTGTTTACTTAAATAGCTAAAATGAAGTAGATTTCAAAGAATTGTGTCCATGGGTTAACAAGGTTTATAGCAATAATAAGGTAGAATTGGTACAATTTCTATGTAGTTTTCTCTCACTTTTTTGACCACCATTGCTTTGAACAATGCTTATAAAGTAAATTAAAAGCACCTCACTCTCAATATATAAGACTTATACTATTCTTCCATCTATTTTAAAATTCATTTCTTTTTGGTTTTTCTACTTTTATATGCTTAGGTCAGAGTGCAAGTTCTCTTCAATATAAGCAATCTTAAAGCTACTATAACAGAGCAAAGGTTTATTAATATGAAATTAAAACTACATATTCTGATTCCTTATATTTCAAAGTACTTGTAACTAGACTTTCATAGTGGTACCTCTATTATTGATAGAGATAATCCAATAAAGGTTGCATTTTTCACTGGTTCCCATGGATTGAGCAGGATCCCTGTACTAAGCGGGATCACCGTAATTTATGTTAGTTGGATGGCTACTCACAGTTTATACTGACAATGAGAGCTATTTCACAGGGTCCATGATCACTCGAATGTAGAAAGATCATGGAGTGATGCATTTCCCTTTGGCTATATCCCATCCTCAGTCTGTTGGTCTCAGGGAGTGTTATGGTCAAATGCTGATTGGAAGGATCCGCTTGAACTGCATATCAAGACATTCATCAAGTCATTGGGAAAAGAAGATATGAGATGCTGTTCTAAGCATCAGGACTCGCTGCATCTGTATACATGGCTATACCCCAGCCGAGATTCTTTTGAGCTTTAATCCTTCAATTACCCGAACTATGAGTTCCGGCTTGAAGAGCTGGATAAAGCAAAACACTGTGCAAGAGGGAGACCTCATTTAAGCTACGAGCACTGAGAGCAATCTACATCAGTTCATTTATCCTCAGGAGGAGAGAGGTTTCAATGCCAGTGCTACTTTAGCTAGCAAGCAAGATGCTATTCAACTGCGAACAACACCTGGGTATAGTAAACTTGAACCAGGAGACTTGGTTCTCATCTGCAACTTTCAGTATGCAAAGGACAAAGGTAGGAAGCTCGAGGCTGAGTGGACGACACCCTGGATTGTGGAGAAGATATCTTGCTTGAGTGTATCCACTCAAGTCCGCCAACTCCACAAACCTCCTGATCGGATGAAGAGATATCATATTGATGACCTTGTTATATATATCCCGAGAACCCATGATTATCCGCACTTAAAGGGGATTGGTGGACAAGTAAATGGAGTTGAATATGCCAGAGAGGCTATGGAGAATGTGGCAGGGGTTTGGAGGATTGGTCAACCGGCTTATGACTTGTGTGACTTAATAGGAGAGGAAGAATAAGGGAGCAGGATGGGGTAGTTGGAGATGTGTTTCGGGGGCGGGCATATGAGCATTGGGTCGATGTTAGATAGAGTCGGGGTGCATGTGGGGGCGCTGAACTTGGTATCACTTTGTTTTCATGTTTTTCTTCTACGTTTATTCTACTAAAGGTATTTTGCGTGCGTGATTGAGTAAGAAGTATGGAGCGAGCACTCTGGTGGGGAGGTGAGATGCAGGGGATTGGATGGTAAGATGCGGTTGACCGGCCAGGGAAAGTGGGAGCTACTAGTTACATGGGCCCTAAGCCTTTTCATGTTTCTTTAGAAAAAAAGCATCCGAAAACCCCACACTTGATGTAACGGGGGCACCCTATAGAGAGGTGAACTCTAAGGTTGCGACCGCACCAAACACTCAAAGAAGAAGATAAAGATGAGGTAAAATAATTCAAAAGAATCAACGGTAAAACTTAATATAGTTAAGCTCGAAGCTTCACGCAATTTAGATCTCTCGAGGAAAAGTTGGTTGTCGAAGTAGAATGCCAAACGCTTAAACTTAAGTAGATATCAGATTTAAGCCTTTGACATTCACCACTACTTCCGACCTTTGTGCGAGTACCCTGTCCTGCTCAGG
>Ga0307509_10005066_pt1 | contig 18547 bp, 25 predicted proteins | sample 10_EM_MG_FD_202245 | JGI IMG/M metagenome (GOLD analysis project Ga0307509, IMG submission 202245) | Populus trichocarpa ectomycorrhiza microbial communities from riparian zone in the Pacific Northwest, United States - 10_EM | ecosystem: Host-associated > Plants > Roots > Unclassified | place...
CTTCCAGGTATGTGGGGAACCATGAAAACGATGTACCGTACCGAAGGCGGCGCAATATCCCTCTACCGTGGATTAGGGCCTACTCTCGCCGGTGTTGCTCCATACGTTGGGATCAATTTTGCTACCTACGAAGCTATGCGGAAGTTCATGACCCCCGAAGGGGAAGCAAACCCGACTGCCCTCGGGAAACTGTGTGCGGGTGCTGTTAGTGGAGCTGTGGCCCAGAGTGTTACTTACCCCTTTGACGTATTGAGGAGAAGATTTCAAGTCAATACAATGAATGGCCTTGGCTACCAATACAAGAATATATGGGACGCAATTTCAATTATCATCCGGGCTGAGGGCATCAGGGGAATGTACAAGGGACTATTGCCAAACTTGCTGAAGGTAGCGCCGAGCATTGGCAGTAGTTTCTTGAGTTTTGAAATTGCTAGAGATCTACTTCTCACCTTAGACCCGAAGCTAAACATATGAACCAAGCATTTCTTGTCTTCTGTTTGCTAATTTCTTGATTACATCCATGGCTTCAACAAACAAAAAGTCGACCTGCAAAAAAAACTACCCTCCTCCCTGTATTTATGGAGGGACTGTGTGATAGAATCATCTTTTTTATATATATCTTTTGCTAGTGTTTTTGACATTAAGGGTAATTTCATTCTTCTTTTATCTTTTCGCAGCCCTATACGGATTTTGCTAGCCAATTCTTGCTCATTCTACTTGCTTGGGGAGTATGGCTTTTTTCGCTTTTCTGAACAGTAGAGAGGGGTAGATGGAGAAACAAATGAACTGGAAGGATTACCAGTTTATTGGTCATGGTCCATCACTCTTGTTCTGTCATTTTTGAAAGGTTGTGTGTTGAAAACCTGTCCGCCGACGGCTGGTTTGTAGCTGTGTGTACAGTACATTTCGGGGGCATCTTATGGAGCATATGATATTACAATATTACACCCTAGTTATATATATCATAATATACGACCACCCAAACCTCTATTTCTGCCGGGGATGCAAGATTCCTCCCATCGGTGCAAGTACGTTCATTCTACTCGCGGCAACGACATTACAATAGCTAAAGTGTTGTGACTTCACTTGATGTATTTCTTTTTGCAAACCCTGCCAAATTTCCTCTCCCGGGAAAGGGCGATTACTGTGATATACCGGTACTGCTCTTACCAGTAGGATAGGCCTCCTAAGACCTGATGGGGGTGGAAGACTTTACCCAACCTATGCGGTTGGGCTCTCTGAGGTTGTTCTCCTGACCCATATGGCGTTTGACCTGGAGAGTATTATCCTCTTTTTTTTCTTCTTCTTTCTTTTCAGGTCACGAGCTTTCTATCAGTTGTTCTCTACGGTACAGTACCCGAGTATGATAAGTTACCCATGATTAACCTCTGGAGGGTGGGTGCCTACAAGTGCTCGTACTGTACCGGTAATAGTGAAATTGCAGTACAGTGATCACGTGCTGCCTTCTTATTTCAGAATCTGTTGGAGCCTCTCGGGGCAAGTTGAGGTGAACCGAAGATTAGTCAATCCGATCACCGGTATGAGTGAGAGGTGGTGGAGGAGTCATATTAAGCATAGGTACGAGTACTATTGATGCCGGTTGTCATCATATTCGGGTGAGCACCGAAGGCTGCGGTACAAGTACCGTGGTACAGCCAGTGCATGATCTCACACTTGCAAGCACTTGTCCGCCAGTTACAACGCTCCAGAAGCGCTTTACTGCATGGGTTTGATATATCACGAAAAGTTTGAGTCAAGTCATCTCTTGCCCCGGGCGGGCTTACAGTAAATTCAGTTGCGGGGCACTGGGAGGGCGAGGGGAAACATCTGATCGAGGGGATCAGGGAATCATCCCTTTCCCCAGGCAAGGATTGGTTGCGACTGATAAGAGGGTTCCCCACCAAACCAGATCCGCTATATACGATACCTCACACCCCTCCCCCTCCCCCTCTTCCTCCTCCCCTACCGTAAACACACACCCCGCTGTTGACTGTGCCCACCCCCCTCTCTACTTCTCAGCTCACCCCTCATTCTTCCTTAGGGTACCCCTTCTTCTCCTCATCCCCCTTCCCATCCCTTAGGAGAGAGAAAAACAATAAAAAGAAATAAAAAGATACAGACTGCGGAAAAGAACGCTTTGAAAGAAGAAAAAAAATGAAATACGCGCCTTTCTCCTCGTTGATAGACCTTCCGTTTTACTACTCTCTTGCAAGTCATAAAATCGATTATGATAAGCTCGACGAGTCGCCCCGGAAGGTCCTTGGTCAATACGTTCCTCACGATGGCGGGAGGATGCAGATTCATGGGAATGCCCTCACGTCCGATGAGTATGAGCCCTACCGGCATGTGGGTAAGGTCGGAGTTTTGTTAACGGCTTGTTTAGGGTTTCGATAACTGCTTGTCGGGCGGAGGGTATGATCAAGAACTATAATACTATTGAGGACTTTAGGAAAGTTGAAAAGACTGTTATGATCAAGCGGGCCGCGCAGACGGTAGGTACCCTAGCTTATCTGCGGCACTTGGAGCTTGTATTGTTGGGAGGTTTATTGACAGCCTTTAGATCTGGGATGCGATACTTGACGGTTCAGTATACTCTTGCCCATCGCTCCTCTCCTCCTTTCTTATACTGTCGTACGCGGATCTCAAGAAGTACAAGTTCCACCACCTCTTTGCCTTTCCCGCTTTCGCCGCTACTCCCCAGTGGGCGTGCAAGACCCCGATCGAGCGACTGGAAGGTCACCAAACTGCCCCTCTTGTTGAAGCGATAAATACTTGGCGGTACAACACCGACTCGCGGCAGCACGGCTTCTTTCTGGTTAAGAGGGATGCGGGCGCTTGGAAGATTGGGAGCTTGGGCGACTTTGAGCAGTCCTTTTTCGATAAAGATGTGGATGAGGAGGACCGGTTTGTTGGGTTTGTGGACCCGAGCGACTATCCGGATAATCCTGGCTGGCCTTTAAGGAACTTGTTGATGCTTGTGAGGAAAAGGTGGGGGTGGAGGAAGGTTCGGGTGCTTTGCTATAGAGATACGCATCAAGGACGATTTGAGCCTAAGAGCTTGATTATGGAGTGCGAACTTGAGTCCGAGGAAGGGTTGGGAGAGCTTAATCTTGGTGGTAAGGCTATCGCGCCAACTGCCGGTTATGGTCTAACAAGTGCAGATGAGATGCCCAAGGTTGTCGGATGGGAGAAGAACGACGATAACAAGATTGTTCCCAAGACCGCAAATCTATCTGCTCAGATGGATCCGAAAAAGTAAGGGTGTGCGCATCGGGTTATTACATATGCTAACGTTATTAGACAAGCGGATATTAACGTCGACTTGAACCTTAAACTCATGAAATGGCGAGTCGCGCCAGAGCTAGACCTCGATGTTATCAGAAACACGAGGTGTCTTTTGCTAGGCGCTGGTACACTTGGTGCATATGTAGCGCGTAACTTGCTCGGCTGGGGGGTGCATAAGATCACCTTCATTGATTCTGGAACGGTTTCCTTTTCAAACCCAGTCAGACAGCCGTTATATGCCTTCCAGGACTGCATTGGCGGAAAGACTATGAAAGCGGTCAGGGCTGCGGAGGCTTTAAAAGAGATTTATCCTGGTGTTGATGCTCAAGGATTTGACATGACAGTACCAATGGCCGCGCACCCATTCTCGGATGCTCAAGAAGCCAGTGTCAAGCAAGACTATTTGAAGCTTAGGAGGTTGTTTGACGAGCACGATGTTATATTCTTGCTCATGGACACAAGGGAGAGTAGATGGCTGCCAACAGTTATGGGAAAGAGCATGAAAAAGCTTGTCATGAATGCTGCCTTGGGATTCGACAGCTATGTCGTTATGAGGCACGGGGTGAAACCCTCCGATGATCAGAAGGGAGGAGAAGAGCTTGGATGTTATTACTGTAACGATGTGGTTGCTCCAGGAGATGTTAGTTATATGTTATTCCACCTTTTTCTCCAACGAAATACTAATATCTTATAGAGCTTAGCCGACAGAACGCTTGACCAACAATGCACCGTCACTCGACCGGGTGTAGCACCTATCGCTAGTGCACTTCTAGTAGAAACGCTAGTATCAGTCCTCCAGCACCCTCTCGGTGCTGCTGCCCCAGCGCCGAATAACGACAAGGCCGACCGAAGCCCACCAAATCACCCGTTGGGTCTGATACCCCACCAAATGAGAGGCTTCCTATCCTCATTCCACAACATAATGGTCAAGGGCCATGCGTACGACTGCTGTTCCGCATGTTCCCCCGCTATCATTAAGGAATATAGGGATCAGGGATGGGACTTCGTCAAGAGGGCACTCAATCAGAAGGGGTATGTAGAAGAAGTAAGTGGGCTACTGGAGGTGCAGAGAAGAGCGGGTGAGATGGAGATGGCGGATTGGGGTGATAGTGGTGATGGTAGTGATGATGATGAGATGTAGTTTGTCTCTTCTATCTTTTTCCAACACTTTTTTCCTCTTTCTCTCTTCGCTTTTTTTGCAATACTGTACCCTCTTCTCTTTTTGTTCGGGTGGTACCAATGATCGTTTGTGTAATGGGATAGGTGGGATAGGGTGCGTGAATCGTACGTTTAATACGAGTCTATGTGCTTTATCTTTGTTGCTTTTGTTCTTATTGTTGATATCATAAGCCGTCGCAAGACTTACTATGGTACCGTATCAGACCCTCCTCCTGTGTGCAACACTTGATATGCGGGTTAGGGATGGTGTTGGACGGTGAGCTGGTGACGAGTGAAAATGGGATGAAACAGACTGCTTTACTTTACTACACTTGCGAGTGTACTCGTACGGCTGTCATTTACTCGCCGGCTAGAATCTGTACCCTTACTGTTGCCATGCATTGAACTTGTAGGACAACTAATAATACCCACGGGATACTTCCCCAACCAAACACTCCCACCCCCTCCGGACTGCACTCCTGTGACAGTAACACGTCTTCCCTACATATCAGCCGTTCATCTCGGGTTGTCTATTGCACGAGCACCATAAAGCCATTACCTTATCCCCCAGCTCTCCCACTCTCCCAGCCTCTCACTCTCTGTTCTCCACCTATCATCGTACTCGCACAATCTAGCTGAGGCACCTATCACCAACAGCGAGCGAGCAAAAAATTCCCCAAGCTGCTGCTGACATCATCACGCGTCTGTGACAACCCACCCATCCGCACACCCATCCATCCGGCCAATCCTTACGAGCGCAGCAAGGTGAAGTAACCAGGATCTCTGGGCCCATCAACGAGCGAACGAAAGCATCTCCCGGTGGTCCCGACTCGACTCGACTCGCTCGACATTCCTCCCACCCTGCAGATCGACAAGTACGGTGCACTTTTCCTCACACACCATATCATATCGAGCCTAGCAAACACTCTCTTACTGGGTACCGGAATCGGGGGAAGGGGAGGAGGTCTTTCTCGCTTCGCTTCGGGTGGTAACACGTGTGTGTGTGTGTGTGTGTGTGTGTGTTCGTCAAGCTTATCGGAGGCTTTTAGGAAGAGAAGGAACACGCCAGGGTATTTTTATTTCTTATTTCCCCGATAAGTTACTCGTATCCTCGCGCACGCTTTAACAATAGTATTTTGGGGTTTGAAGGGAGGGAAGAAAGCAAGGGAGAGAAAGGGAGAGGGGAAAGGAAATTTGGGACGCACGGGTCTAGAATAGCAACATACGGCGGCACCAGGCACCAGGCACCACTGCTCATAATAATAAATTATCATACGGTAGCTAATTGAGTTCTATTCCGTCTTGGCAAGAAGGGAAAGCTTTTCAGGTGTGTTTTTGCTTTTTCATTCTCACTCCCTTCTTGGGTCTCGATAGTCGTTTCCAACCCTTCCCAGCCCGGGTCTAGAAAGGGCTAAACCAACACCCTTTTCTCTGTTTCCCTTCCCAATCTTATGCTTGCTCACTCTTTCATTACCACTCTATCTACCATACCTCCTACGAATCACTAAAATAATAATTTATCTACACGATCGTTTTTTTTCCTTCTTATTCTCTATTTTTTTTTTTCCAGGTTGTTTTGAAGGGAGTTTTTTGTTGGCGGTATGGTTTTGGGATCTAACACTTAATTCATATTTCTTAGTTTGTCACCACCGCGGCCCCGGGTTCCCGGAATAGAGGTTGAGGGAGAAGAAGCTCGAGAAGAAGGGGGGAAGTGAAGGAAGAAGGGAAGGAGTAACAACCCAATGGACAACCTCCGCGAAATACTAGTCTCAGAAATTACCGGTTTAAAAAGTTTACTACGCCTGAACGCCGATGGAGTTGGTGATGATGACGATCTCGTCGCGCAGTTGACAAGGTATGGAGCTTTTGTAATTATTCACTCTTATTGAACATTACATGGATTAATGGAGTTAATAGGACACGCATATCCCTTGAGAAGTTCTCTACGGAGCTTCTAGGCTCGACCCGGAGCACGAATGTTATTACGCCGGACACACTCCCTTCCAGCGTTTCCTCCTCGCCGACTCGCTCGGGCTCGAGTTTGAATTCGAATCGGAGCAGTACTACTACTGCAGCTTCACTCGATGGCTGTACACCCTCTGGAGGAATAAATGGGGGATTGGAGGAAGACGACACCTTCCTCCGCCTAAGCTCACTGCTAGCGGGCTTGCAAGCACAAGCCGAAGCAGCTGTATCATCCGGGTTTTCAACAAGCGCTCCGACAACGCCCCTAGCCCGCGCGTTTGTGGACTCGGATTGTAATAGCCCCGCAGATGAGGATGCCGCCACCTCCCCAGGAATATTAGGGAGCAGCGGGGAAGTTAGGCAGAAATGCGAACTAACAAGGACCCTTTCCCTTCCACACCCATTCCTAGCACCGGCGCCGCGGAGGCTCCGGAAAGCCGCAACTGTCGGGGTCTCGCTTCATGAGGAGTTTGCTTCTACTGCAAACGGTGTTAACGACCGGGGTAACCCGACTGTGAACATAACTTCAGCACCGGATTCCCCTCCATGGAGTGTAGCCGGTGGAGAGACGGGCTTCCCGCCGACACCTCCTCCTTCCCTGCGCTGCAGGGGGAAGCCTGGGAGCCGCCATAGACCCACACTCTCAGATGTGTTCGACGTTCCGAGTCCAACGCCCAGCACCCCGGATCGGAGGAATTCCCTGTTACCAGAGGGGTTGGAGATCGAGGGACTTTTGACCGAGTTCTTGGAAGTTAGGGAGAGGGTTGAGATGGGGTTTCGGTGGGTCTGGGTATATTTACTTGGCGGGGGGATTGTGTGGGGTCTTGTGGGGTGGTTATTGAGCTGGGGGTGTGTGGAGTGCACAGTTAGTTGTGAGATGGGGAGGTGACGTTGGTTCGGTTTAGCTTGATATTCAGCACAGCATGGGAAGAGGTGGTTGTCTCGAGATGTCGAGTGATGGATATGCGTCCACGGACCGATCGATGGAATGGGTACACGGCAGGTGTATAATATTTATTTATTTTCTATTTACTTTCTTCTTTCCCCCACCCTTTGCTCACAATTACGGAGGGCTATCCAGCTATTTTCATTTTCATTTCATTTTCTACCTTCATCTTGGACTTCGTTTTGGGTTTGGCCTTTTCTTCTGCCTCAGATTTCCACTCTTCACTCTTTCGAGGATCTTCAACTTGGAGACATTCGTCATACATATTTTTTCCTAGCGTTATTATTTCTTTTGACTATGTCGGGTTTTTGTAAAAATAAAAAGATACCCTTTCACCTCATATGATCTCATCGAAGATTCAATGCCCAGGCTGGTGTTTTTCTTTTTCTTCTTTTTCTTCTTTCTTCTCTTTTCCTTACTGTTGGCCTCATGGTAGATGGATTTGCGTTTTTTTTTTTTTGTGGCTCGGAGGGAAGCAAGGAAAGGGAGGATAGATGGGAGGTAGCGTATCATAGTAGGGGGGAGGAAGGAGTTTGTGTCGTATTATATCACATCACATCAGAGTTCTTCTCTTGGATATATATTGAGTTGAATTGGCATCATAATCTTTTGCGTTTTTTTTATTCTCAAAAAGGTGCGAGAATGGCCCTGATCCTCCCGGATTAGGTTTTATTTTTTGGCCGGAGTGTTGGAAATATCGCACGAACGAGAAGAGATTCGTGTTGGAATTAAGTAGAGATATAAAAGGAGAAAGACTAAGGTAACGGACAAGAAGCAAACAATAGTAGGTAACCTCGGTAAAGGCAGCGTGGAAGAGGTACTATGAGTTTTGTGATCAATACGGAATCTGTTGAAAACTGCAGTTCTATGGCCGCACTTGGTGCGGGATGTGCCAGCTCTCTCTGACCGCAGTGGCCGCAGTGGTATACGTACGCACTAGTGAGAGGACGCGTCAGCCTGTATTTTTGTTTCCACCCCCTTGTTTCTACCTTTCTTCCTGTCTTCTCTTATGACACAACCTTTGCTCCTGTACACAACTTTCCTCCTAACTTTCCTTTTATCAACTCAACACAATCAATTAACGATCTTCATCTCCATTGAAGCGATTCCACTCTACTGCGTAGAATCCCAACTGTAAATCATTTCCGTTACAACCACTATTTGCAACAGAATCAGTTTTCCAACACAGTGAGTGAGTGACTGTGCTGTAAGTTCTGTGTACTGGCTGTAGGGCACTGCTAGGGTATGATAATTGGTGCGCAGCTCATTATTGCCGGTATCGAGCAGTATCGAGCATTCCCGCGTATCAAGCGCTCCACCGCGGTGGAGAAGGAAGTGGTAAATCCAGCCTTGTATCATAGGTATGGGGTCTCAAGATCTTAGCGGGAACCCTTACGCGCACACATGCAGCTACCAGAAGAATCCTTTGAGAAGGTTGTGAGGTCTTTGAGCGAGGAAGTTACGAAGTCTTCTCAACTTTTTCACAAAGCGCAAACACAGAACCGCAAAACTCCTCCTTACTCAACTCATTGACTAGCTCACGCACTCAGAGCACGACAAGGCGATAATAAGTTGATAATTTAGGTAGATTAAAAATGTCCCGCCCGGGCGAAGATTTAGATGAATGAAAACAGAGGAAGCTTCTTGACTTACTGACTGATACTGAATACCGCCAGAGATACTCGTAATATTAGATAAATGGCTGAACCAGATATCCCAGCCATTTGTGGCTACTTACAAGGCATCATAGATTGAGTACAAGGAGTTAGGAGCCAAGTTGACTTGGTTGGAAACATGCCTGCGGGAATTGGTATACAGGGAGTGCAACAACAGGTGCAACAGATGCAACAACAGATGCAACAGATGCAACAACAGATGCAACAGATGCAACAACAGATGCAACAACAGATGCAACAGATGCAACAACAGATGGACGCAAACCACGAAGAAGTCATGGCTATTCTTGAGCTGATTCCGATGAGACTATATAATTCTACTGTCTCTGGTCTCGCACCACTTGGGCACCCTGTTGGGTTAGCTGCAGAGGCTATGGTCCCACGAACCCGTCACAGTCTTTTTCAGATGACCGGCAAGTTTTCCTATTACAACTAGTGCCTCTGAATCTTATTAATGTTTCATGGTCTATAGAGGATCAATGTCAGGCTGCTGTAACTGCGCTTGGACTCCCTGAGTTGCCTGCCGCTGTCGATATTCATAAGCGTCGAGCACAAATTGCCGAATATCTCGGTGTTCAGCCTTGAGATCGCCCGGAGGGGTTAGAGGGGTACAGGTTGCGTAGCAAGAAGGTTAGGGTAAGTCTGTCTTCATGAAACCGATCTGTAGGTACTGTTCATGGTTTACTGACTAATGATCTGTCTCACAATTAGAGCGATAGTTAAAAGGTTAGAATTAGTAATGAAAAATTAGACTCTCTTCTCCCTGTACGGTGCTTTATGATAGGAAACATCTTGATTATTCTTCTCTGTTCACAGGTTCTCACTCGGAGGCAAACACTACTTGAAAACTTGCAGGAACTTTGTATTTAACACGTCCACTGTAAAACGTGGAAGAAACCCTTTTAATATTCTATCTTTTCTGATGCAAGATGGGCTTCTTCCCACTGCCATATTTACCAGCACCTTGCCCGTTAGATGGATTTGCGTTTTGTTTTGTAGATGAGAGCGGAGGAAGGAATGAGAGGATAGATGGGAAGTAGCGTATCATAGTAGGGGGGAGGAAGGAGTTTCTGTCGTATTATATCACATCACATCACATCAGAGTTCTTCTCTTGGAAATATTCAATTGAATTGGCATCATAATATTTTGCGTTTTTTTATACTCAAAAAGGTGCAAGAATAGCCCTGATCCTCCCGGATTGGCCTTTTTTTGGCTGTCTTGTTGGAAATATCGCACGAACGAGAAGAGATTCATGTTGCAGTTAAGTATAAAGAAGACAAGAAGAGAGATATAAAAGGAGAAAGACTAAGGTAACGGACAAGAAGCAAACAATACTAGGTAACCTCGGTAAAGGTAGCGTGGAAGAGGTACTATGAATTTTGTGATCAATACGGAATCAGTTTTCCAACACAGAGTGAGAGAGTGACTGTGCTGTAAGTTCTGTGTACTGGCTGTAGGGCGCTGCTAGGGTATGATAATTGCTGCGTAGCTCATTATTGCCGGTATCGAGCAGTCCACCCCCGAGGGGAAGGAAGTGGTAAATCTAGCCTTGTAGGTATGGGGTTTCAAGATCTTAGCGGGAGCCCTTATGCGCACAGATGTAGCCATCGGAAGAATCCTTTAAGAAGGTTGAGATCTTTGAGCGAGAAAGTTACGAAGTCTTCTCAACTTTTTCACAAAGCACAAACACAGAACTGCAAAACTCCTTCTTACTCACTTACTGGCTCACTCACAGCAGGACAAGGTGACAATAAGTTGATAGGTGGGTTAAAAATGTCCACTCAGGCGAATATTTAAATAAATGAAAACATAGGAAGCTTCTTGACTTACTGACTGACACTGAATACCGCCAGGGATACTCGTACCATCAGATCACTAGACTACAAGAAGAGATGCCACAAGAGATACGGCAAGAGATCCCTGAACTGCGACAAGAGATGCAAAAAGAGACCACGGAACTGCAAAAACAGACCACTGGACAACAGATCATTGGGCTGCAGCAACAGATGCAACAGATGCAACAACAGATGCAACAACAGATGCAACAGATGCAACAACAGATGCAACAGATGCAACAACAGATGAACGCAAACCACGCACAAGTCATGGCTTGTCTTAAGCTACTTCCAATGAGAGTATCTAATTATACTGTCTCTGGCTTAGTTGCGGGTGTTGTGGTCCCGCCTACCGGTCACCCTCTTTTCCATGTGGTCCCGCCTACACGTCACCGTCTTTTTCAGATGACCGGCAAGTTTTCCTATTACAACTAGTGCCTCTGAATCCTACTAATGTTTCACGGCAACAGGGCCCCAATGTCAGGCTGCTGCGACTACGCTTGGACTCCCTGAGTTGCCTGCCACTGCCCTTGTTCCTGGTCGTATGGCACAAATTCCCGATTATCTCGGTGTTCAGCCTTGAGATCACCAGGGGGGGGTTGGAGGGCTTCAGGTTGTGTAGCAAGAAGGGTAAGTATGTCTTCATGAAACCGATCTGAAGAAACTGTTCATGTTTACCAACCTAAAGATCAGTCTCACAATTAGAGCAATGGTTAAAAGGCTGGAATTAGTAATGAAAAATTAGACTCTCTTCTCCCTCTACGGTGCTTTATGATAGGAAATATCTTGAGATGATTATTCTAGTATCTTCACGGGTTCTCACTCGGAGGCAAACACCACTTGAAAACTTGCAGGAACTTTGCAATTAACACGCCCACTGTAAAATGTGGAAGAAACCCTTTTAACATTCTATCTTCTGGTGCAAGAAGGGCTTCTTCCCACTGTCATATTTACCAGCACCTTGCCCATTAAATGGATTTGCGTTTTTTTTTGTGGCTCGGAGGGGAGCAAGGAATGGGAGGATAGATAGGAGGTAGCGTATCATAGTAGGGGGGAGGAAGGAGTTTGTGTCGTATTATATGACATCATATCACATCAGAGTTCTTCTCTTGGATATATTGAATTGAATTGGCATCATAATCTTTTGCGTTTTTTTATTCTCAAAAAGGTGCAAGAATGGCCCTGATCCTCCCAGATTGGCCTTTTTTTGGCTGGAGTGTTGGAAATATCGCACCAAGGAGAAGAGATTCGTGTTGCAATTAAGTATAAAGAAGACAAGAAGAGATATATAAAAGGAGAAAGACTAAGGTAACGGACAAGAAGCAAACAATACTAGGTAACCTCGGTAAAGGTAGCGTGGAAGAGGTACTATGGATTTTGTGATCAATACGGAATTAGTTTTCCAACACAGAATGAGTGAGTGAGTGACTGTGCTGTAAGTTCTGTGTACTGGCTGTATGGCGCTGCTAGGGTATGATAATTGCTGCGTAGCTCATTATTGCCGGTATCGAGCAGTCCACCCCCGTGGGGAAGGAAGTGGTAAATCTAGCCTTGTAGGTATGGGGTTTCAAGATCTTAGCGGGAGCCCTTATGCGCACAGATATAGCCATCGGAAGAATCCTTTAAGAAGGTTGAGATCTTTGAGCGAGAAAGTTACGAAGTCTTCTCAACTTTTTCACAAAGCACAAACACAGAACCGCAAAACTCCTTCTTACTCACTGACTGGCTCACTCACAGCAGGACAAGGTGACAATAAGTTGATAGGTGGGTTAAAAATGTCCACTCAGGCGAATATTTAAATAAATGAAAACATAGGAAGCTTCTTGACTTACTGACTGACACTGAATACCGCCAGGGATGCTCGTACCATCAGATCACTAGACTACGAGAAGAGATGCCACAAGAGATGCGGCGACAGATCCCTGTACTGCGACAAGAGATGCAAAAAGAGACCACGGAACTGCAAAAACAGACCACTGGACAACAGATCATTGGGCTGCAACAACAGATGCAACAGATGCAACAACAGATGCAACAAATGCAACAACAGATGAACGCAAACCACGCACAAGTCATGGCTTGTCTTGAGCTACTTCCAATGAGAGTATCTAATTATACTGTCTCTGGCTTAGTTGCGGGTGTTGTGGTCCCGCCTACCGGTCACCGTCTTTTCCATGTGGTCCCGCCTACCCGTCACCGTCTTTTTCAGATGACCGGCAAGTTTTCCTATTACAACTAGTGCCTCTGAATCCTACTAATGTTTCACGGCAATAGGGCCCCAGTGTCAGGCTACTGCGACTACGCTTGGACTCCCTGAGTTGCCTGCCACTGCCCTTGTTCCTGGTCGTAGGGCACAAATTGCCGATTATCTCGGTGTTGACCCTTGAGCTCACCAGGATGGGGGGCGGGGGTTAGAGGGGTTCAGGTTGTATGGTAAGAAGGGTAAGTATATCTTCATGAAACCGATCTGGAGAAACTGTTCATGTTTACCAACCTAAAGATCAGTCTCACAATTAGAGCAATGGTTAAAAGGCTAGAATTAGCAATGAAAAATTAGACTCTCTTCTCCCTCTACGGTGCTTTATGATAGGAAATATCTTGAGATGATTATTCTAGTATCTTCACGGGTTCTCACTCGGAGGCAAACACCACTTGCAGGAACTTTGCATTTAACACGCCCACTATAAAACGTGGAAGAAACCCTTTTAACATTCTATCTTCTGGTGCAAGAAGGGCTTCTTCCCACTGCCATATTCACCAGCACCTTGCCCGTTGCCTCGCAACTGGTACTTATAAATCATCAACCCCTCCAACCCCACGGGTCCCCGGGCATGTATCTTATTCGTTGAGATCCCGACTTCAGTGCCAAACCCGTACCTGAAACCGTCTGCGAAGCGAGTGCTTGCGTTCCAGAATACACCCGCGGAGTCTACCCCTGCCATGAACTTCTCCGCAACCTCCTTATCCTCAGTGATAATAGTGTCAGTATGCCCAGATCCATGGATATTGATATGCTCTACCGCCTCCTCCACGGACGACACAACCTTCACAGCAAGCGTTAACTCCAGGAACTCCGTATCGTAGTCTGCTGAGGTCGCATCCTGAATAATAGCTTTCGAAGAAGGCGGAAGCGACGAGGCCTCGAGGGCCGCCGCCTTAGACGCAGTGTCACAGCGAAGAGAGACTCCCGCAGCCAATAGGGTGGCGGCAATTTTCGGAAGAATGGTGGAGGAGATGGATTGGTGGACCAGGAGCGTCTCAACAGCATTACAGGCGGCTGGGTAATCGGTCTTTGCGTCGAGAACAACCTTTAAGACTTTGGCCTCGTCCGCGTCTGCGTGCACATATATCGTGCAGAGGCCATCTGCGTGTCCCATTACTGGGATTTTAGTGTTGTCTTTAATGTACCGTACCAGCTCATTTCCGCCACGTGGGATGACTAAGTCAATATACTGGTCCTGACCCAACAGCGCCTTCACGTCCTCACGGCTAAGCACGAGCTGGACAGACCCTGGTGGAATGGAGGTTGTGGAGAGAGCGGTGGAGATTACGTTTGCGATGGCGGCGAATGAGTGGGTGCTTTCTTTACCGCCTTTTAGGATTACAGCGTTGCCGCTTTTGAGGGCTAGGGCTGTGATATTCGCTATCACCTCTGGCCGGGCTTCGAATATCACTAGGAGGACGCCGATGGGAGAGGTTAGTCTGTATAAGTCGAGGTTCTCGTCGAGTTTTGTCGCAAGGGTTATTTTGCCGACTGGGGCGCTCAAGACATGCTTGTATTAACACACAATGTTTTTATTTTTTATTTTTTATTTTATTTTTGCGAATATCGATTACGGGGAGGAATCATTGCCCACCAGGATCTTCCAAATCCCTCACGTCTAGAATCCCTTGCAGCATGTCTTCCCATTTTCCAGGCTTCCACAGGTCGAGCCTCTTAATAAGACTCAAGCTCAATTTCCCAACCTTGGCCTGCTCTTCGGCAGCTTCGAGGTCTTTCCTATTGGCTTCGAGGATCTTGTCTTTGGCGGCTTGAAGATGTTCATGAACTGCTGTGAGTGCTGCACTCCTGTCTGAGCCCGAGATTGCCTTAAGCACTCTTGATGCTAGGGAGGAAGTACGGGCGATTTCTGCGGGAGCGGCTGCGGCGGTAGCCATGCTTTTGTATTTTTTTGTTGAGAATTGCCTCTGCGTTAGTTGCGAGTGGGAAAAGTGGAGCCGAAACGGAGGACTTTATCACTCCCTAAATTGCCCCTCGTTCCTGACAGGGTTGAGTACTCACCTCGCCGGAATTAGTCATTGGTCACGTGGACTGTGGTGAAGTCACTAAACATGAAGCTCGGTGCGATGCAACTATCCTCAACATCGGAGTTGCATTCAAGAACCCCGGTTTCAAGTGCTTCGGATCTGTTGTTCATTTTCACAATGGATACTCCAATTTCAGTCAAAGGAGCTGAGATTCCCAACCTCAAGCACCCGTTCTCATCCTCCAGGTAATCTACCGGTACTTCTTCACAGTTCACGTGACCAATGACTAATTCCGGCGAGGTGAGTACGCGCGTGGGGTTTGATGACTCATCTGCTCTTGGCCCAGCCAAAGGACCTCGAACAGCTTTACTGCCCCACGTCTGCCGATTTCTTGAGCATCCGCTCACAAGAGATAACGCCTCGCATCAGCCCACCACTTCTCATTCCCGTCAAATAATTACTGACGGTTCTCTGACCGTCATGGATAAGCTTATCGATTATTTTCTTGGCTTTCCATCTTCACCAAACATCTCGGAGTCCGAGCTCCACAAGCAGATCCAGAATCACCTTTCCTTGTTGAATAGGACTCCCGCTGCTACACTTGCGTACCAACATGCTGGGACTGATGTGTTGGCCTTGTTGGACCCTTCGGTCAACAGCCTTGCGTACCTCTATGTATTGTGCGTTGGGGAAAGCTTATTTGGGTTGACTCGTTTTGCTAATGGGTGGGATATTCTAGAGTTGCCCGTATAGACCTTGGTCAAAAGAATGCGATGGAAGTTGCGTGGAGACAGATTATTACATTTCTCGAGACTTTCAATCCAAAGCAAGTCCGGTGTGCGCAAGATATTTTTAAACGACTGGTGGACTCCTTCTTCTCCTTTGTTACGGAGAGTGGTAAAGTTGGTTCCTGGCTCTAGCATTTGTGGGTTCGATTACACTCCCCTGACTAACGCGGGTGGGGTCTAGCCTATCATTGCTGTCCGCCCGATCAAGAAAGCGATCCTACGATTTAACCCGACAAAGTTTTCCTTCCTTCACCCTCTTTTCCTCCGCTTGTGTTTGGAGGCCAAATGCTATCGCGATGCGGCAGCTATTGTTGATATTGATCTCGTCGAATTTCCTTGTGTCAGTACTGGCAAGGTGACTGAAAATGCAAGGGTCAGGGAAATTACATACCAAGATGTTCTGACGTACTTTCTGTATGCTGGGATGATCTATATGGGGATCAAGGAATGGAGAAGGGCGGCGGATTATCTCACATATGTTTGTTCTTCTTTGTTATTATTTTTGTGGATACTAATTGACAGGATTAAAGGCTATAGTTGCTCCCGGCAATGCGTGTTCGCAAATTCAAATAGATGCATACAAGAAATACATACTTGTTGGGCTTCTTCTTGATGGAAAGGTGAACTATTATTGACATGCTTGCAGTATTAAGGCTAATGCGCTTAGTCACTGCCAATACCTAGATCTACTACCTCAGTAGCGAACCGAGCTTACAAAGCATTGAGTAAGCCCTATGAATCGTTTGCTGCGGCCTTCAAGGCCGGAAACCCAGAGCTGCTCCGTACAGAAGTTACCCAGCTAGTTGATGTTTTTAGGCAGGACAACAATACTGGGTTGGCTATTCAATGTCTTGAGGCATTTAGACGGATGCAAATAATTGCCCTCAGAGACACCTATGTTACGCTAAGTACGGAGGAGATATCCAAGAAAGATTTGGAGGTGACTGGTCGTGGTGGTGACATAGGCGGAAAAGAAGGTACTGAAGCTGTAATTCTAGGAATGGTTTGTTTTTCCTTATTAAGCATTAGGGACCCCGTAGGCGATGAACTGACAATATTAGATTGAACGTGAGGAAATAAGTGCGTCTCTCTCGCACTCGCACCCAGACCCCGAACAATCACAAACAACAGTTCACTTTCACAATCACCCCGCGGACGAAAGCTGCAATCTCGCAGCCCTTCAAGTTGAACTGCGCCGTATTATGACTCTGAACAAGCAGATGAAAACAATCAATAAAAAGTACGGCATGAGCAGGGAATTCATCCAACACATGGTCAAGGTGGCGAAAATGTCTGGAAGCAGTGTTTTAGCCGGTATGGCGGAGCCAGATTTGATGGACTTTGATTACAGCTTTGGCTGGGCCGAGGACGAACCCGAAGAGACAATTATGCAGGACTTTGAGGACGATATGTAATTCCTGGGAGGTAGTGTTGCATAAAATCTATTGTTTCTAGCAGTGTTGGTTTGTGCTGGGCGGGGAGGGAGATTCGGTTTTTATGTTGCAATTCGATGGAACCTTTTCTTCCTTCCTCTCCTTCTCCTTCTATGACTAGTAGAATAATTGAGGAACGTTCTAGTAGGGCTACAAGGTCTTGATGGGGGTGCGCCTGTAGAAGCCGTCCTTTAAGGGCCCGACTTCTGGCCGGCCGTAGATCACAGGCTCGAAAAAAAAGGCCAAGGGGAGGGATCTTTGCTACATCGGCTTTTGTGTTCTTGGGAAAGTTCGCGGTGGTATGATAATGGCATTCACTGGTAAAATTTTATGGGATCCACAAAACATACCGATACGAGATTCGAGTTTTGCAAGGACTTTGTCCTAAGCTAAGTTAATGATAGGTTCATGATTAGAGTTGCTTTGTTGTTCGTTCCGATTTGAGCAACTTGTAGGGAGTCTGCTTGATGACGGGAAGAAAGAGCCGGGATCTTGTTACGTGGGTGACAGCCACAAGCGGCCCTAAACAATCTGATTGTCATCAGGGGCCAGCCACCTAAGTTTTACCTAGCCCAAAACCAAGAGACCAGCTCTTCCAACTTCCATCGCCTCTCCTTCCTCCTCCTTCTCTCTCTTTCTCCATCGTAACCTCCACCCTAAATCATCATCAGCCCACCCTTGAAGACTTTTTCGGCCTGCCTTCTTCATTCTTCTTATCTTTTCTCCTCCAAACTTCCTTTCTCTACACAAGGACTTCTCCAGTCGACACACAACAAACATCAAATCTAACCTTTTCTTCACCAAAAGACTCATTAGCAGAAATGTCTGGAAGAGGAGGCACCACTCTTTACGTTACTGGGTTTTCTTCTGGTACTCGCGCCAGAGACCTTGCTTACGAGTTCGAGAGGTACTGAAACCCGTCCAACACGTTATCTTGAAATTACTCCCTTCTCTCGTTCGATCGATTATCCCCCTCGTGTATTGCCACTGCTGCTGCTGCTGCTGCTTCCCGCTCGAATATCCCTCCTGTCAACCCCGAACTGTACTTCCCCTTCGTTCGTCTCGTCGTCGAACCGATAGCATCGTATCGTCGTCGCCCATCGCGAGCGGCAGGTTACACGCGCATACGCACATTATACCCTTCTTTTGCATCATTCTCATCCTCCATTCGTTAAAACCGTTGTCGTATTCGTCGCTCTCCTGCTCGTCGTC
>Ga0307509_10005067_pt1 | contig 18525 bp, 16 predicted proteins | sample 10_EM_MG_FD_202245 | JGI IMG/M metagenome (GOLD analysis project Ga0307509, IMG submission 202245) | Populus trichocarpa ectomycorrhiza microbial communities from riparian zone in the Pacific Northwest, United States - 10_EM | ecosystem: Host-associated > Plants > Roots > Unclassified | place...
AGCGGCTTCCTGCAGTACATCTGGAACACCGTCGTCGTCGCGGTGGCCACGGTCGCCATCGTGCTGGCGCTCGCGGTCCCGATCAGCTACGCCGTGGTGCGCGGCCGGGGCTGGCTGACCAAGGGCGTGTTCCGCCTGTTCCTGCTGGGCCTGGCGATCCCCTCGCAGGCGGTGATCATCCCGCTCTTCCTGATCATCAACAATCTCGGCTTCTACGACACCCTGTGGGGCATCATCCTGCCCACCGCCGCGTTCGCGCTGCCGGTGAGCGTGCTGGTCCTCAGCGGCGGAATGCGGGACATCTCCAACGAGCTGTACGAGGCCATGGCCCTGGACGGCGCGAGCCCGGCCCGGACCCTGCTGACGCTGGTCGTCCCGATGTCGAAGTCGGCCATCGCGACCACGTGCGTCTTCACGGCCCTCCAGGCGTGGAACGGCTTCCTGTTCCCGCTGATCATGACCCAGTCGAACGACAACAAGGTGGTGACACTGGGCCTGTACAACTTCGTCTCCGAGTACGGGTCGAACGTGCCGGCCCTGCTGGCCGCAGTGCTGATGTCCGCGGTCCCCATCCTCGTCGTCTACCTCTTCGCCCGCCGCGCCCTCGTCGCGGGTCTGATGGGAGCCGGCGGCAAGTAACGGTGCCGAGTCCCGCCGGATTCGCCCAAGCGGGACGCCACCCAGTTCGGGGCCCGGACGCCGAAAGGCGCCGACTCCCCCCGTGCGACGCAGTCCGGCGTGTCTGCCTCCCCATGACCGCCGGACCGGCGCCCGGGCCCACTCCCGTCACGGTCGGCGGTGCCTCCTCGACCTCCTGGACCACTCGCGCGCTCTCGCGCACCCCCACAACAGAACGGATGAGACCTTGACGATCAGCGACGAGCGCCCGACGACCGGGCTGTGGAACGATCCCGCCCTGCCGGCGTCCGTTCGCGCGCGGGCCCTCCTCGACACCATGACCAGGGCCGAGAAGGTCGCACAGCTCGGCAGCACATGGCCCGGCCACGACGAGTCCGGCGACGTGGCCCCGATGCAGGACACCTTCCGCGGCGCCGAGAGCTTCGAAGAAGCGATCGTCGACGGTCTCGGGCATCTGACCCGGGTGTTCGGTACGGCGCCGGTCGACCCCGAGGCGGGCCGCAAGCGCCTCGCGGAGTTCCAGGAGCGGGTGACGGCGGCGAACCGCTTCGGCGTCCCGGCCATCGCCCACGAGGAGTGCCTCACCGGGTTCACCGCCTGGCAGGCCACGGTCTACCCCACACCGCTCGCCTGGGCGGCCACCTTCAACCCCGCCCTCGTCCACCGTATGGCCGCGGCCATCGGCTCGGACATGGCTGCCGTCGGCATCCACCAGGGACTGTCACCCGTCGTGGACGTCGTACGCGACTACCGCTGGGGCCGGGTCGAGGAGACCCTTGGCGAGGACCCCTACCTCGTGTCCGAACTTGGCCTGTCCTACGTGCAGGGGCTGCAGTCGGCCGGCGTCGTCGCCACGCTCAAGCACTTCGCCGGCTACTCCGCGTCGAGGGCCGCCCGCAACCATGCCCCCGCCGCCGTCGGTCCCCGCGAACTCGCCGATCTGATCCTCGTGCCGTTCGAGAAGGCCGTGGTCAAGGGCCGGGTCGGCTCGGTCATGAACGCCTACAACGACATAGACGGCGTGCCCTGTGGTGCCAGCGAGGAACTCCTGACCCGGCTGCTGCGCGAGAGCTGGGGTTTCGAGGGCACGGTGGTGTCCGACTACTGGGCGATCGCGTTCCTCGCCTCCCTGCACCACGTGGCGGCCGACATCCCGGGCGCGGCACGTGCCGCGCTCCGGGCCGGAATCGACGTCGAACTGCCCCACACCACCGCATACGGGGGGCCACTCCTGGACGACGGCACGTCGGTGGAGCTCGTCGACCGCGCCGTACTGCGGGTCCTGACCCAGAAGGCCGAACTCGGCCTGCTCGATCCCGACTGGAAGCCCGGACAGTACACCGCTCCCGCGGACTTCGACTCGGCCCGGAACCGCTCCATCGCCCGCGAGTTGGCCGAGGAGTCGGTCGTCCTGCTCGACAACTCCTCGGACCTGCTGCCGCTCGCCGGCGCGCGCTCCGTCGCCGTCATCGGTCCCGCGGCCGACGACGTCCGGTGCCTGTTCGGCTGCTACTCGTTCCCCAACCACGTACTGCCCCACTACCCCGACACCCCCCTGGGCGTCGAGGCGTCCACGGTGCTCGACGCCTTCCGGCGCGAGTTCCCCGACGCCGAGGTCCGCCACGAGACCGGTTGCCAGGTCATCGGGGACGACCGCAGCGGCATAGCCGCCGCGGTGGCTGCCGCCGCCGCGGCCGACGTGACGGTCCTCGTCGTCGGCGACCGCTCCGGGTTGTTCGGACACGGTTCCTCCGGCGAGGGCTGCGACGTCAGCGTGCTGACACTCCCCGGAGTCCAGGACGAACTGGTGGAGGCCGTCCTCGACGCCGCGAACCAGGTCGTCCTCGTCGTCCTTTCGGGCCGTCCGTACGCCATCGGCCGGCACGCCCGGCGGGCGGGCGCCACCGTCCAGTCGTTCTTCCCCGGCGAGGAAGGGTCGGCGGCGATCGCCGGTGTCCTCTCGGGCCGGATCAACCCCTCCGGGCACCTTCCGGTCCAGATCCCGGGCGACGAGGCCGGACAGCCGGGCACCTACCTGGCGCCTCCGCTCGCCCTCAAGAGCGACGGCGTGAGCAACATCGACCCCACACCCGCGTTCCCGTTCGGGCACGGTCTGTCGTACACGACCTTCGAGATCGAGAGCGCGTCCGTCGACGAAGCCGTGGTGTCCGTCGACGCCACGATCACGTTGCGGGCCAGGGTCTCCAACACCGGTGAGCGCGCGGGCACTTGCGTCCCCCAGCTCTACCTCACCGACCCGGTCGCCTCGGTCACCCGCCCGGTCCGCCAACTCATCGCCTTCACTCGCGTCGACCTCGCCGCCGGTGAGACCCGTGTCGTCGAGTTCGAGGTCCACACGGACATGGCCGCCTTCACCGGGAGAGACCTTCGCCGACGCGTCGAACCCGGCGACCTCACCCTCACCGTCGCCCGGTCGGCGGGCGACCGTGGCGTTCCCGTCCAGGTGACCCTGCAAGGAGACGAGCGCATCGTCGACAGCACCCGCACCATGACCACGCCTGTCAGGGTGCTTCCGGCCTGACCTAAGGTCTCCGCCGGCCAGGAGGCTCCCCGTGTCAGGTGCGGGGAGCCTCCTTTTGCATCCCATCTCCAGTAGTTCACAGCGGGCTGTGGGGATGGACGTGAGGTGACCCGGAGTGTCGCCAGGGGGCACGTTGTTCTTGTTTCGCCCTGAGAAGCCCTCGGCCCACAGGTGTGTCGTCGCGTCAGGCCCTGGCGCGGCTCGTAAGGGCAGCTCCGTATCCGCCGGGCCAGGCATCGCTTGTTCCAGCCGCCATTGCGTGACCAACCGGGCCTCGGAGCGGGAGAGCCGGGGAAGTCCATTTGTGCCCGGACCGCCTTGTCCGGGTCCGGGCAGGGAGAGGGGTAGGTACAGCTCCACGTCGAAGCCGGCTCGTCGAGGAGGCGGAGACCCCGTCCGCCACCGTCCGGCGGCGCGGAACGGCAGGCTGAACGGGATCTTCAGCTTCTTCAGCGGTCCTTCAGGCACCGGGCGCAACAGTTGCCCCGTACTCGATCCCGGTGGGACCGGGGGCCGGAACAAGGCCGACGCCCCCTGTGCCCCATCACGAAGGAGCAGATCCCATGAACATGCAATGGCGCAGGGTCTCACGCCGGCGAGGCATGATGCTGGCCGGCGCGGTGGCCGCACTCCTTGCCGCGGGCGGGACCGCTTCGGCGGCGACCTCGGGCCACGCCGGTACGACCGGGCACGACGGCGTCACCCTCACTCCGGTGTCCGGGCCACACTCGCACCCGCACAAGGTCCCGGTCACCGTCGTGGAGGTGCCCGGCGTAACGCTGGTGCCCGTCGGGAAGCTGCCGGAAGGCAAGGCCAAGCCGTTGCCGTATCCCGTCGAGGTCGTAGGTGGAAAGGGGAACACGGAGCTGCCCCGCACACGGTGATGCTTCCGGGGCACAAGCGGCCGTAACCGGGGGGACGTGCGGAGACCCACAGGGTTGCTGACGTGCGCCGGGCCGCTTCCGCGGGCGCTCGGCCGGGACTCCCGGCCGAGCGCCCTGTGGAGTGTGCGCTCGAATCCGGTTGTCGCCTCTTGAGGCGCAACGGACGTCTCGGCGCGAACCGCGACTGGATCAGAACGCGTCACAGGCGCCCAGTCCTCCAGGAGTCGACTGAAGGGTCGCTGAACGTCCTGAAGATCCTCTTCAGCGTTTGGCGTGACCGGTCGGGCAAGGTAGACGCATGCGTGTGCTGGTGATGGACGACGACGCCCGGCTCGTGGAGCTGCTCCAACAGGGCCTGCGGGCAGAGGGGTTCGCGGTGGACGCCGTGAGTGACGGCCTTGACGGTCTCACCAGGGCAGCGGCCGACAACTACGACGTGATCATTCTCGATGTCATGATGCCCGGTCTCAACGGCTACAAGGTGTGTGCGCACCTGCGTTCGGTCGGCGACAACACCCCCATCCTGATGCTGACGGCGAAGGACGGTGAATACGACGAAGCCGAAGGGCTGGAAACCGGGGCCGACGACTACCTGACGAAGCCCTTCTCCTTCGTCGTCCTCACCGCCCGGCTGCACGCCCTGATCCGCCGCGTGCGCCCGGAGCGGCAGATCGTCCAGCACTTCGGAGACCTGGAGATCGACGCGGGTGCCCGCCGCTGCCGTCGTGCGGGCACGGACATCGCCCTGACTCCACGGGAGTTCGACATCCTGACGCTGCTCGCGGCGACCCCGGACATCGCCATCAGCAAGGCCGCCCTCCTGGACCAGGTCTGGGACAGCGCGTACGAGGGCGGCCCGAACATCGTGGAGGTCTACGTCAGTGCTCTTCGCCGGAAAATCGACCGGCCCTTCGGCCGGGCCAGTATCGAAACCGTGCCCGGCGGGGCCTACCGGCTCCGTTCCGACGGAGCGTGAGCACCGGCGCGGCCGACGCCTGCGGCTGCGACCGCAGACGGTGCGCGGCCGTGCCACTGCCGCTGTCGCACTGGTCGCCAGTCTCGCTCTTGCCGCCTGCTCGGTGGTGCTGCTCTACGCCGTCCACAACAATCTGGTCGCCTCCGCCCAGAACGCGGCTCGCGACCACGTCGACAAGGCGGCCCACCAACTCGCCTCGGGCACACCTCCGGCCGACGTACAGACCACCCTGCCGGACATCGTCCTGGACACTGCACCCCCCGCCGGCACGACGCCCACCACCTCGGCGGACCAGGGTGCCAGTGCCAGTGTCGGCACACCCACGGGGCCGATGGTGGTGCAGGCCTACCCCAACCTCGCTCCCGCGCGCACCGCCGTTGTCACCCTGGCCTGGGCCCTGGTCCCCTCCACCGCCCTCATGGTCCTGCTGGTCGCCTGCCTGACCTGGTACGCCATGGGCCGAGCGCTGCGACCGGTGGAGAACATCCGTGCCGAGTTCGCCGACATTACCGCCCGCAGTCTTCAGCAGCGCGTTCCCGTCCCCGACTCCGACGACGAAGTCGCCTCTCTGGCGGAGACGATGAACGGCACCCTCGACCAACTCCAGCGTGCCGTCGGCCGGTTGCGGACCTTCACCTCGGACGCCTCGCACGAACTGCGCGGTCCCCTCACCACTCTGAAGACCCGTCTGGAGCTGGCCCTGGCCCGTCCGGACCGGGCTGAATGGATCGCGGTCGGCAATGAAGCCCTGCGCGACACCACACGTCTTGAAGAGATCGTCGCCGATCTGCTGCTCCTTGCCCGCCTGGACGCCCGCCAGCCCCTGAAGCTCCAGCCCCTGCGCGTCACCGACCTTCTGCGACGCACCCTCGCCGAGCGCTATCCCCGTCGACCGGTCGTCCTCGTCGCCGACTCCGCCCCCGAGGAGGCGATCCTGGGCAGTCGTACGGCGCTCACCCGCCTCTTCGCCAACCTCCTCGACAACGCGCTGCGCCACGCACGCAGCACCGTGACCGTGGAAGTGCACCGTACGGGGCGCGAGTTGACCGTCGAGGTCACCGACGACGGTCCCGGCATACCCGAGGCCGACCGAGAGAGGGTCTTCGACCGCTTCACGCGTCTGGACAATGCACGCACCCGCAGCGAAGGCGGCACGGGCCTCGGCCTCGCCATAGCCCGTGACATCGCGGCCGCCCACGGGGGGACGCTCACCGCCGAATCGTCCAGGACCACCGGCGGGGGTGCCCGCCTGCTCCTGGTCCTCCCCGGGTGACACCAGCCGTGCACCGGACCCGGGTCATCGGCTCGTGGCGACGCGGTGCTGAGCGAGCAGCCCCACGGTCGCGGTGACGAGAATGATCACCCCGTAGCCGAGGACGGTGCCCAGCAGGCCGACCGGGGCGATCAGGAGTCCCGCGACGATCGCCGGCACTCCGAAGCTCAGATAGGCGACCAGGTAGACGGCGGCGAAGAGGCCTGCCCGCTGGTGGGGCTGGCCGAGCGGGGCGATGGTACGGACGGCGCCGGAGAACGACGCGCCGAAGCCCACGCCGCCGACGATGCCTCCGACCCACAGCAGGGAGAGTGTTCCGGAGGCGACGCCGGCCTCGATCACCGCGGTGCCCAGCAGCACACCGGCACCGCCGACGAAGACGGTGCGCCGTGGTGTCAGACGGCCGAGGAACAGACCGGCCACGGCGGCCGCGGCGGGTTCGACGAAGGCGGTGGCACCGTTCAGGAGACCGCTGTGCAGGTCCAGCAGGTCCCGGAGAATGGTGGGTACGAGCCCCATGAAGAGCCCGGCCAGCATCCACGCGGCTGCGTGGACGGGAATACTCGCCACGAACTCCCGACGTGCGGCCCGCGGGACCGAGACGTGGGGAATCAGGGAGCGTGCCGCCCCGGGGTGGGAGGAAACGGTCTCCGCCGAGAAGGCGGCCACCCCCGTGCCGAGGATCATGATCACCGCGAGGCTCGTGAACACGATCAGCGTCGCGTGGCTGCTGAACTGGACGGCGGCACCTGTCAGCAGGGCTCCCACGCCGAGTCCGCCGGCCGGGGCGACGCTGGTGATGATGGTGCCCAGTTTCTTGTGGCGCTCCGGGGCGTGTTCCACGACCGAGGCGGAGAAGGCGCTCGTGGCCGCGCCGGTCGCGATGCCCTGGACGGTGCGGGCCGCGATGACCCAGCCGATGCCCGGGGCGAAGACGAACATGAGCATCGCTCCGAGTTCCACCAGGAGCGACCCGATCAGGACGGGACGGCGCCCGATGTGGTCGGACAGCGATCCGGCGACGAGCAGGGCCGCCAGCAGGCCGAGCGCGTAGGAAGCGAAGGCGACGGTCAGTACCCAGGCGGGGAAGCGCCACTGCTGCTCGAAGACGACCAGCAGCGGCGTGGGCGCGCCCGCGGCCACGTAGAGGGCTGCGAAGACGGCGGCGGAGCCGATGAACGCCGTGGAAGGCGGAAGCGGCCTGCGGGCCCGGCCGGGTTCCGGGGCCGGGGGACTGGAAGGAGGCAGGCCGCGGTCCCGGTCGGACTCGGAGACAGGGCTGCGGGTGAGCCTTGATTCGGTGCGCAACATTCTGGAGCCCCCTAAGGCCAAACTTTGTGCGTTAGGTGCAGCGTAAGCCCGAGGGAGCCTTAATGCAAAGAAGTGTGCGTTACGGTGGGGGTATGGTTACAGAACCGTCCCCGCGGCGGCGCACCGGCGGCCGTAGTGCCGCGGTGCTGACGTCCATCAGGAAGGCCGTCGAGGAACTGATCGCCGAACAGGGCAGTGACGCCGTCACCATTCCCATGGTCGCGGAGCGCGCGGGAGTCAATCACTCGAGCATCTACCGGCGGTGGGGCGACGCGCGGACCATGATCAATGACCTGGCGACCTATCGGCTCGACCCGGACCGCGGCCTTCCCGACACCGGAGACCTGCGTGCCGATCTGACCGCATGGGCACAGGAGTTGATCAGCCACTACGGCATTCCGGTGAACGCCGCCCTCCTGCGAGGCGGGGCGGCCGCGGCCGGTGAGAGCGAGTCGGACTGCCTGCGCGACCGGCGGGCGGAAGCGGCCGAGTTCGCCGCCCGGCCCGGCAGCGCCTTCAGCGGTGACGACGTTATCGACCGGGTGGTGGCCCCCATCATCTACCGCGTCATCTTCCTGCCCTGGACGCTGTCCGAGGTGGATGCGCGCACGTATGTCGACGAACTCTGCAACCGCTCCGCCTGATCCCCGCCTCGCGCGCGTTCGTCGGAGTACCTCACGACGGGCAGGCTCCCCGACGGCCGCCGGATCGTCGGGATGCGGTCGGCAGGCTAGCGGCCGGCCGGTGGTGTCGTCCGCGGGTCGATGATGTCGCGGAGTTGGTGACGGCCGGCGATACCGAGCTTGGGATAGGTGCGGTACAGGTGTGAGGCGACGGTGCGAGGAGACAGGAACAGGCGGTCGGCGATCTCGGCGTTGGTCAGGCCGTGTCCGGCGAGGACGACGATCTCGCGCTGTTGGGCAGTGAGGCCGTCCAGCGCTCCTGGGGCGTCCTGCGGTGCCGGCACTGTCACGCCGCAGGCACGCAGTTCGGATTCCGCGCGCCGGGTCCACGGTGCCGCGCCGAGGCGGCGGAACGTTTCCAGGGCGGTCACGAGGACGGCCTTGGCGTCGTTGATCCGTCGCTGTCGGCGCAGCCATTCCCCGTAGTCCAGTTGAAGCTGGGCCCGCTCGAACGGCCAGGTGCCTCCGGTGGGATCGGCCAGGGGCGCGGCGAAGTGGGCTTCGGCGCTGTCGGGCTCGGCGAGCAGTCCGCGGGCGCGGGCCGCGAGTTGTTCCAGGCGCGGCCCGGGCGCGGGGGCCAAGCGAGCCAGCACACGCTCCAGCAACGTACGCGCTTCCAGGCGCCGTTCGGCGCGGACAGCCGCAGCGGCGAGGTCGGCGACGGCGAGGTACGAGAAGTGATGGTGCAGGGGGGTGCCATCGGCGGCGAAGAGCCGGCTGAGCTGCGCGTACGCGGTCACATAGGTGCCCTGGGCCAGCGCGGCGAGGCCTGCCGTCTGGCGGATCCGGGCGGCAAACCCGCGGTATTCACCCGTGTCCACGGCGGCGCGCACGCGGGCCAGCAGCGGTGCCACCTGGTCGTGTTCGCCGCGCATGGCCGCCACGATGGCGGTGGTGAGGTCGGCCGAGCCCGCCACGGTTTCCATCTTGTAGGCGGCGGCGATGTCGCCCGCCTCCCGGGCGGCGGCGAGTGCGTCGTCCCAGCGCCCGCTGTCGACGCAGGCCCATTCCAGCGCCGACAGCACGCCGCCGCTCGCGCCGCGCACGCCCGGGGCGCGCAGTCGGCTGAGGGCCTCGCGCAGCACCCTGACCGCGAGTTCGGTCTCGTCCAGGACCCAGGCCGCCGCGCCGAAGGTACCCGGGTCCGAGAGGGGTCCCGCGGCTGTGCGTCGCAGGCGGGGGACGATGTCGGCTCTCTCACCGAACGGGTCCGTGCAGGCCCGGATCCAGATCCGGTACTCGTCGGCGTGACCGGCGGCCTGGTCCTCGGCCGACGGCGGTGGCCCGTCCCGGGAGTCGAGCAGGTCCAGGGCGGCACGTGCCTTCGCGCAGACCTCGGGGAGTCCGGTCTGGTGGGCGACCGTGGCGGCCATCCAGACGGCCTGCCACGCGATGGCCGGCCGTCCCGGGGATGCCTCGGCGGCGACCGACAGGAGGGTATCGAACGCCTCGGCGTTGCGGTTGGACCACAGCAACGACCAGCCGATGTCGAGCCGGGCGGCGATGCGCAGGTCCGGGTCGGAGGTCAGCGTGAGTACCTTGCCCGCCAGTTCGCGTACCCAGTCGGCCTGTCCGGCGGGCAGGGCGAGTTCGGCGGCGGCCAGCAGGCGCCGGGCCCTGTCGGATTCGCAGGGGCTGAGCTCGGCGGCGCGTTCGAGGGCGCGGGCCGCCGCGGCGGCCCCACCGCGGCGCTGTGCCTGGGCCGCGCTGTCCTCGAGCAGTGCGGCCAGGTGCTCGTCGGGTTCCAGCGCGCCGGCCGCCAGGTGCCAGGCGCGGCGGTCGGGCTGGTCGCGGAGCGCGTCGGCGACCTGTCGGTGCGCCTTGGCCCGCTCGGCGAAGGGCGCGGCATGGTAGACGGCCGACCGGGTCAGCGGATGGGCGAACCGCGGACCCGGTGTGTCCAGCCGGATCAGGCCCGCCGCTTCCGCGGGGGCGAGCGCGTCGGCGGAAAGCCCCGGTATCGCAGTGGTCAGATCCGGGCTGTCGGCGGCCGCGGCGAGCAGCAGCGCGGAGCGGGCCGCCGGGGGCAGAGTGCCGTACTGGGCGGCCATGAGGGCGGTGAGCTGCCCGGTCAACGGCAGTGGCTCGGCCGTCCAGCGGCGCCCTGCGTCGGGATCCGCGGCGATCACCCTGGCCAGCTCGATCAGTGCCAGGGGGTTGCCGGCGGCCTGGGCCAGCACCTGTTCCCGCAGCCGGCCGTGCGGCGGGCGCGGCTGCGCGTCCAGGAGCAGACCCGAGTCCCGCCGGGCGAGCGGTCGCAGCAGGAGCTGCGGCAGGTCCCGCTCGAAACCGGCGGGAGGTACGTTCCCGCGGGCACCGGCCAGCAGCACGAGCTGCTCCGATTCCAGGCGGCGGGCGGCGAAGGCGAGCGCGTCGAGGGAGGCACGGTCCAGCCATTGCGTGTCGTCGGCCGTCACCAGCAGCGGCTGCTCGTCGGACAGCTCGGACAGCAGGGTGAGTACGGCGATCCCGGTCAGCAGGGCGTCGGGCGGCGCGGGGTCGTCGGACAGCCCGAACGCACCGCGCAGCGCCTCCGCCTGACGGGCCGGCAGGCGGCCCACACGGTCCAGTACCGGACGCAGCAACTGATGCAGCCCGGCGAACGCCAGGTCCCGCTCCGACTCCCTGCCGGTGGTCGCCAGCACCCGCATCCCCGCCGCCTCGGCCTCGCGCGCGGCTTCGGTCAGCAGGACGGTCTTGCCCAGACCCGGATCGCCCAGGAGCAGCAGAACGTGGCTCTCCTTGTGGGGCGGGGCGATCAGTTCCCTCAGCAGGGACAGCTCCTCCCGCCGCCCGATCACGCTCGTGTTCTTGCGGGTCATCGCGGAAACGCCACCCTCACCTCGTGTGCAGTCAGGTTGCGGATACCGTACGGCCTCCGCGCGGCACAGCATCGAGTGTATGGACGCTGTCCCCTGTGCTGCCTCCCGCTCTGTCCCCTGCTTCGTCCCCTGCGCGCGACGCGACGCGGGTTCGTGATGCCGTATGTCGTGGTCGGCCGGGAGAACACCGGTGACATCCGGATCCACTACGAGGACCACGGCGCGGGTCCGCCCGTCGTCCTGGTCCACGGCTACCTCGCCGACGGGCGCTCATGGGAGAAGCAGGAAGCGGCTCTGCTCAGGGCCGGCTACCGCGTCATCAGCTACGACCGGCGCGGCGGCGGCGACTCCGGCCGGCCGTCGGTGGGCTACGACTACGACACGCTGGCCGCGGACCTGAGCATCCTGCTGGAAACCCTGGACGTGCTGGACGCGGTGCTCGTCGGCTGCTGCTCCGGCACCGGGGAACTGACCCGGTACCTGGGAACGCACGGGCAGCGGCGGGTCCGCGGCGCGGTGCTGCTGGCCCCTCTGCCACCGTTCCTGCCCCGGTCCGACGCCAATCCGGACGGCGTCGCCCCGGGGGGCCTCGACGCCTTCCTCGGCGAGCTGTCCGCCGACCGCCCGGCGGCGATCAAGGCTTATCTGGACCGGTACTACAACCTCGACTACTACAACCTCGACTACCGCGACACCGACCTGCCCGGCGGGAGCCGGGTGAGCGACCAGGCGTGGCAGAACAGCTTCCAGGTAGCGCTCCGTGTGTCCGCGATCGCGGCCCTGGGCTGCGCGGTTGCCTGGCGGGAGGACTTCCGGGACGACGTCGCCCGCATCACGATCCCCGTCCTGATCGTGCAGGGCGCTCAGGACAGGGTCATGCCGCCCGACGCGACCGGGAACCGCCTGGCCGTGATGCTGACCGACGCCGGCCTCGTGGTGATACCTGGCGGCGGCCACGCGATCATCTGGACGCACGCCACCCAGGTCAACGAACTGCTCATCGGCTTTCTGCAAGCACTGCCCGGTTGACCTCCTCGTGGTGCGCCGAGGAGGTCGAGGAGATCAGGAGACGGTGCAGTCAACATGCGGATTCCGTCATCGCGCCGCGGCTGATTCGCTCGGGTCATGGAGCTCACCTCGTACTCAGGTCTGCCGAACGAGCGGGTCAAGGCCGCGAACGGCATCGACTACATGTATCGCGACACCGGCCCGACGGACGACGGCGCCGATGTGCCGCTGGTCCTTCTCCAGCACTTCCGTGGGAACCTCGACAACTGGGATCCGTCGCTGATCGACGCCCTGGCACGGTCCCGGCGTGTCATCGCCTTCGACAACGCCGGAGTCGGCGGCTCCACCGGGACGACTCCGAACACCGCGGAGCAGATGGCACACGACGCCATCTCCTTCATCGAGGCGATCGGCGAGAGCGAGGCGACCGGGGCCCGCTTCCCCGGCCAGGTCGATGTCCTGGGATTCTCCCTCGGCAGCTTTGTCGCGCAGCAGATCGCCCTGACCAGGCCGGCGCTCGTCAGAAGACTGGTCCTCGCCTCTTCGGCGCCGCAGGGCGCCGCCGGCATGCACGGCTGGGCTCCTGAGGTCATCGACGCCATCGGCAGCCCTGAGACCAGCCCCGAGGAATACCTGGGCGTCTTCTTCACCGGATCCCCGGCAAGCCTGCGGGCCGGCAGCCAGACCCTGCAGCGGATCTACGGCGCCCGGAGCGCCGACCGGGACACGGCGACCGACTGGGCGACCCGGGAGGCGCAGTACGACGCGGTGTGCACGTGGGGGATCCCCGATCACGCGAATCTCCAGCGACTCGGCTGCCTGAGGATGCCCGTGTTCGTGGCGAACGGCGACAGTGACCCGATGATCCTGCCGCACTACTCCCACCTGCTCGCGGGGCTGATCCCGCAGGCCCGCGTGAAGATCTATTCCGACTCGGCCCACGGGTTCCTGTTCCAGCACCACGCGGAATTCGCGGCGGACGTCGACACCTTCCTCGGCGCCCCTCAATGAACGTCGACACCCAGATGATCGTCCTGCCCGGCGGCGGGTACGCCGTACACGCCGCGCACGAGGCCGAGCCGGTGGCGGACTGGCTCGGTGAAACAGGAGTACGAGCAAGCGTGTTCCGCTATCCGCTCCGTGTCCGCCACCCGGAGCCGCTCGAAGCGCTGCGCGCCGAGATCCGCCGCCGACGGGCGGCCGGCGCGCGGCGCATCGGTCTCATCGGGTTCTCGGCGGGAGGCCATCTGGCCGGGCTGGCCGCCCTCGCGCCGGACGGCGGGCCCGATGAGGCGGTGGACTTCGCCGTGCTCGGTTACGCCATCACCTCGATGGAGACCGAGACCTACCGTCCGGCCCGGGTGATCCTTCTCGGCGAGGACGCCGGCCCCGGGCTGCGGCGGTCGACTTCACTGGATGCGCTGGTCACACCCCAGTCGCCGCCGTTCTTCGTCTGGCACACCGCGGAGGACCCCTATGTCCCCGCCGAACACACCTACCGCCTCGCCGCGGCGCTCGCGGCCTGCCAGGTCCCCCACGCCGTGCATGTGTTCGCCCACGGCCCCCACAGCCTCGGCCTCGCCCGAAACGCCGGCGAGACCGCGACATGGACCACGCTGGCGGAAGCCTGGATCCACGAACAGGCGTGACCCTCGCCCGCCTCACCGGCCGACGTGCCTCACGCTCACGGGTCCGCACGCCTCACTGGTCTCCGCCCATCGCCTGCAGCTCCGCGATCTGCTTGCGCGCCGCGGCGACGAGTTCGTCGTTGGTGTGCGCGTGACCGCCCAGCCCCCACCCACCGGGCACGGCCTCGGTCAGCAGTACCCAGGTGCGGTCCGCGAGCGTCGGGTCGCCCGCGGCCTCCGCGACCATGCCGGTGAACCGGCTCACCACCGCGATCTGTTTGTCGCGGTCGAGAGCACCCGCGTTGGTCAGCACCTGCACGCGTACGTAGTCGGACGCGCCGTCGACGTTTGACAGGCCGCTGGCCGGCAACTCGTGGAGGAAGGCGGCGGTGTTCCGGCGGAACATCGGGATGTCCGGGACCTCCTCGATGGCCATCAGGGTGGCAGCGAGGTCATGGGCGAGCCGGTGTCCGTCCGTGAAGGTGCCCGCTGTGGCGTACACGTCGATCATGGGCATGGCGTACTCCTTGGGTATTGCTCGGGTGCTACCACCACTTGGCCTCGAGCGCGCGGTCGGTGCCGCCGGTGCGGTCGAGCGCGTCGAGTTCGGCCATGTCCTCGGCCGACAGGGTGAAGTCGCGGATCTGCGCGTTCTCGTGGATGCGATCGCGGTGCGTCGACTTCGCGACGACCACGAGTCCGTGCTGCAGGCCCCAGCGCAGCAGCACTTGCGCCGGTGTCCGGCCCGTCCGTCGGGCGATCTGGGCCACGGTGGGGTCGTCGACGTACCGGCCAGTGCCCAGCGGGCTGTAGGCCTCGACGGCGACGTCGAACCGGGCGCAGGCGTCCAGGAGTGCCTGCCGGCGGTTCCGCGGGTTGAACAGGATCTGGTTGACGGCGGGCGGAACCGTTCCCGAGGCGATCACGGCCTCGAGTTCGGCCGCGTCGTAGTTGGAGACCCCGATGGAACGGGTCAGTCCCCGCTCCCTGGCACGTTCCATCCCTGCCCAGGCCCGGGTCGGGCCGCCCTGGGGCCAGTGGACCAGGTAGAGGTCGACCTGCTCCAGGCCGAGACGACGAAGGCTGCCTTCCGCCTGGACGACCGGATCGACTCCCCGCGGCTGGAACTTCGTGGTGACGAACACCTGGTCGCGCGGTACACCACTGTCACGGAGGGCCCGGCCGACGCTCTCCTCGTTGCCGTAGGCCTGAGCCGTGTCGATGTGCCGGTAACCGGCGTCGAGCGCCCAGCGCACGGCGTTGACGCACGCGCGCCCGGCCTGCACCTGCCAGACACCGAGGCCGAGCACCGGCACCTGGTTCCCGTCCGCCAAGAGGTGCGCGCCGCCCCCGGGAGTGGCTGCGTTCAGGTTCATGAGCACCAGCATCCGGCAACGCACCGTGGAGGGGTATCAGCAACATGACTGCAACCGGCCGCCGCTCGGGCCCGGAGTGCAGTCAACATGCTGATACTCCGCCGCCTGCCCCCAAGGCGACCATGAGGTCCAGCTGAGCCAGTGATACCGGAGAAGACGATGAGCCTTGACTTTGACGTGTTCGTGGTGGATCCCAAGCCGATCCCGAGCGCGGTACCGGGATTCGAGGAGGTGGTCGGTCCGGCGACCTGGCCGCCGTCCACGTCGACGCTGATCAGCGATGACGACGGTGCCGTACTGATCGACTGCCTCATCACCGTGCACGAGGCCCGGGAGCTGGCGGCGTGGGTGAAGGCCCACGACCGCGAGCCCGCGTACGTGTACATCACCCATCCGCACGCCGACCACCTCCTCGGTCTGCCGGAGATCCTGGCGACGTTCCCGCAGGCGAGGCCGGTGGCCCTGGCCGAGTCCCTCTCCGCGATGGAGGAGCAGATCTCGGCGGGGTACATGCAGGTCTGGGGCGGGTTCTTTCCCGGCCAGTTGACGGGCGAGCCCGTCGCGCCCGGGCCGCTGACCGGCCGCACGATTCCGATCGGAGGCTCCTCGGCCACGGTGATCCCGGTCGGGACCAGCGACACCGCGCATTCCAGCGTCGTCCATGTCCCGGAGCTGAGCCTGGTCGTCTCCGGTGACGTCGTCTACAACCGGACGCACATGTGGCTGGCGGGATCGACACCGGACTCCCGGGCCGACTGGGGGCGGGCGCTGGACGCCGTGGCGGCGCTGGAGGCCGACACCCTGATCGCCGGCCACCGCGATCCACGGGCCGCCGACGACGACGCCCGCCGCCAGATCGACGAAAGCCGCCGTTACCTGGCCGATTTCGAGGCGGCGCTGGAACGCAGCTCCACAGCGGCTGAACTCATCGACCGCATGACGGCTGCCCACTCCGAACTGGCGAACCCCTACACACTGTGGGTCGCAGCCCACGACCTGCTCGGCAGCGGAACCTGACACGGACAGCACGGACACTCAGGACGGATCGCCGATCCATGCCCGGGGAGACCAGAGACCAGACCGGAGACCGGACCAGAGGGGGGACCGGACAGGCGGTCGGCTTGGGACCGGCCGCGCAGGGCAGCGGCACGCGGGTGCTGAACCTGCGCAGAATGACGGCCCGCCGGACCGACGAGGCGTACCGGTCCTCCACTCCGCTGGAGCTGTTCTTCGACCTCTGTTTCATGGTCGCCGTCGCACAGGCCGCCTCCCATCTGCACCACGATCTGAGCGGCGGGCACCTCGGCCATGCCGTGGGCAACTACCTCTGGGTGTTCTTCGCGATCTGGTGGGCCTGGATGAACTTCACCTGGTTCGCCTCCGCGTACGACAACGACGACGACCTCTATCGACTGCTGACGATGGTGCAGATCGCCGGGGCGCTGACCCTGGCGGCCGGCGTGCCCCGGGCCTTCGAGTCCGGCGACTATCTCGTCATCACCCTCGGGTACGTGATCCTTCGGTTGGCCATGGTCGTGCAGTGGCTGCGGGCGGCCGGCGCCGATCCGCAACGGCGCACGACCGCCCTGCGGTACGCCGTCGGCTACGCCCTGGTACAGACCGGATGGGTGGCCCGCCTCGCCTTCCACCAGCCGACGTACCTCTATGCCGGACTGGCCGTGGCCGTGGGCGAGTTGCTGGTCCCGATCTGGGCCGAGCGGGCGCGGGTGACGACCTTTCACCCGGAGCACATCACCGAGCGGTTCGGGCTGTTCACCATGATCGTGCTCGGCGAGGCGGTGCTGGCCGCGACGGCCGCCGTGCAGACCGCCGCCGCCTCTCGCGACGGAACCGACGCCGGCCTGCTGGTCCTGGCCGGCAGCGGGCTGCTGCTCGTCTTCAGCCTGTGGTGGCTCTACTTCGACCGGACCACTCAGCGCATGCTGCGCTCCATGTCCACGACGATCATCTGGGGCTACGGCCACTATCTGGTCTTCGCCTCGACCGCGGCGATCGGTGCCGGGCTCGCCGTCGCGGTCGACGCCCTCGTCGGCCGTGCGCACGTCACACATCTCCAACAGGGCCTGGCCGTCGGCATACCCCTCGCCGTCTGGATCGCGACCGTCTGGTGGCTGCGCGTGGGCCCGCCGCTGCATGGTCCCGCCGCCGCGGCCTCACCCGTGGCCGCGGTTCTGGTGCCGGCCGCGGCCTGGACCTCCGTGGCCGTGCCCCTGATGGCCGTGATCACCGCGGCGCTGGCGGCAGTGACGACCTGGGCCGTGCGGCGGACGGACTGATCACTTCCCCTGCCGAGGCTCCACGCCCATCGCGCGACCGTAAGGACGGAATCCCACGGTCGCCAGCAGTGCGATCAGGCCCATACGCCACGCCTCCGCCCATGCCGTGGCGCGTCGTCCCCCGTTGCCGGGGCGAAGTCGTTCTCGTCCAGGACTCCGACAACGTCGGTGAAAAGGTGAAGGGCGTCTGAAAAGCCTGTCAGCGGGAAGTTGCCTGGTAGCGGGGAGGTGGTGCACTTTCGGGGGCTGGGGTGTGCGGGCTGCGTACCCGTTACTCGACTGATCTTTCTGACTCGGAGTGGGAGATCCTCTGTCCGCTGGTTCCGGCGGTCAAGCCCGGTGGTCGACGGGCGAAACACACGCGGCGGGAGGTCCTCAACGCGTTTGCGTACTGGCTGCGGGCCGGCTGTGCCTGGAGGCTGTTGCCGCATGATCTGTCGCCGTGGCAGACGGTCTACCACTACTGGCGGCAGTGGCAGCAAGAAGGCGTGTGGGAGCGGATGTTGACGGCGCTGCGCGAGCGCGAGAGGGTGCAGTCCGGCCGCGATCCCACGCCCCGTGCCGCCATCGTGGACAGTCAGAGCGTCCGGGCCAGTGAACGCGGTGGCCTGCATGGATACGACGGCGGCAAGAAGGTCGGCGGCATCAAGCGCCACCTGCTCGTCGACACCTTCGGCACTGTTTTGGTGGTCTGAGTGAGCCCGGCCAACGTCGGCGACCGCGACGGTGCCGCGGTGCTGTTCTCCAGGGCCGCCGACGTGTTTCCGCGCCTGCAACACGTGTGGGCGGACCAGGGCTACCGCGGCGCCGACTTTCACGCCTGGGCCAGGGAAGCCACCGGCATCACCGTGGAGGTCGTGCAGCGCCGCGACGGTGGATTCCGCTCGACCTGGGCGAAGGTGGGGGAACCGCCTCCGGCAGTGCCCCTTTTCGCGGCGGTCCCGCGGCGTTGGGTGGTGGAGCGGACATTGTGCGCCACGAGGCGCTCTGTTTGTATCCCCGGCTCAGCCGGGAGGAACTCGGAAGGAGGTTCCTGGGCCGGATGACTCACCTGGATCCGAAAGGTGAAGGGGACAAGAGCATGTC
>Ga0307509_10005069_pt1 | contig 18519 bp, 22 predicted proteins | sample 10_EM_MG_FD_202245 | JGI IMG/M metagenome (GOLD analysis project Ga0307509, IMG submission 202245) | Populus trichocarpa ectomycorrhiza microbial communities from riparian zone in the Pacific Northwest, United States - 10_EM | ecosystem: Host-associated > Plants > Roots > Unclassified | place...
TGTGGGGTTTAACAATCCTGCTACGAGGTGGTAGAATCCGACTCTAGACCTTAAAGGTTGGCGATCGGCGGGTAGCAGAAGCGAATGGGAGGGGGGGGGGCTTGCAAAGAAAGAAATAGGAAAAAAAAAAAAAAAAAAAGTAAGAAAAAAAAAAAATTCTTTTACCCTGGGAAGGTAGCTGTTCCCCCTCTCCGTATTTATTGCCTTGTATGCATAGCTTTTTTTCTTAGTAAAGAGAGGTAGTGCTAGTCCCCCTGTACTAAAAGTATCGCTACAATAGTCTCACCTCCTTTTCTGGAGGCCCACGAGGCTGTTGCATTACCCGCAATATCGATTGTGCTGAGATCCCATTTCTTCATCTCTAATAAAGCAACTGCTATCTCGACAATCCCAAAGTATGTAGTGCGATGGAGCCCGGTAAACCGCTTGGGGTTATGTCGAAAAAGCTTGTCCAAATTATCATTGCCCTAGGATAAGAGTATCCTAGAGGATACATGCGTATCGAGTCCATCGAGAAGTTTCAGTGCGAGTGTGCTAACACTTTCCGTGGTTTGCCTTGCAATGTGTGTTCCCCGGTAATAAGAGGTATATTTAAGCAACGGTGCCTTAGGGCGGGGCCAATCACCCATGGGCGAAAGGTCTCTAAGACACTGAAAATTGAGGTACGTTAAACAGGCTCGGCAATCATCGCGTGAGGGCTGTGAAACATATCGGTATTCCCAGATAGATACTCTTGAAGGGTGTAGTGGACGAGACGGACAGTATAGGTGGACGCTTCAACTATTACAAGCCCCGAAGAGCGCCAGGGCAGTGCCTCTCTCACAAGAATGTTTCGAGAATTCAGGTCTGTACGCCCTACCTCTACCCCCAGGGCATGGCATAACTCGTTGGTATTTAATGGTTGCTCCGAATGTGATATTCACATTAGCGTGTCCATGCGGAGTCTCGATTTACTCCCTTTTTGCTCTTTTATTCGTGCTAGAGTAGCCGAGTACGTCTCTTGAAGGTCATTACCTTGGATCATCTTGTCGAGCCTTTTCTTTCTCTGGTGGGTTGTAGCCTCCCCCAGGACCGCATCGATATTCAGGGAAGCAAGAAGGAATCTACAGTATATTCTATTGTTAACAAATACCCAACTGGGAAGAACAGGTTAAAATTATTGTTTCTACTCACATTTGAGGAATCTTTCTCGGAATTACTCGCACAATCTCAGCCCTCAAATCATCGGCAATGGCGCCGGGTGTGGTATCCCGGCCTAATCTCGTCTCTAGATATCTCTCGATATCCCCAATGGTAGGAGTGATGGCTATCATGATCGCCTTAGTGAAATATCTCCTAATCTCGTCCCGAATGCGGGGTCCCCCTCTGGGGAACACCCATGTGGTCGGCGAAGCCCTTACAATTTTTTGAGGTGACTCCAGGAGCTCTTGTCGGCGCTTCGGAAGGCATTCATCTAACCATCAATACAGATGAACACTTCTGGGAGGGACGCGGTCGTCGTATTAAGTATCTTCACCAGGTCCGAAAGTCGCACAGCCCATCCGCCAAACCCCTTTTCCACTCGAGAAAAACCTACAGCACGGGATCCGGGGTTCCATCTCTCTGAAAGCTGCTGGAGGATAGCACCCAACATGTTCGTGGTGGACTGCTGCTTCTGTGCAAGGTAATGACAATACAGGCCCCTGACAGCAATATCTCTATTAGGAACTTGATCGCACAACCAGTCAATAACTAAGGAGCTAACCTAATATTGCTAGCCATCAGGGATATCCACTTGTTCAAGAGAGGTCCCCCGCTCACCTGATATGTGTCTTCCTTATACATGGGTGGCCGTAGCAGAATAAAACAATCTGTTCGGCTACCACTTGGCTCCCACTCAACATCAGAAACCTCCTCTTTTCCAGCAGCCAACTCCCCATACCATCCACCCGGCTAGCTTGCTCACTTTGATATCTGTATCGAGGCGCTAGTGGTGAAAGCCACTGCTTAATCTGGTGGTCTTCGTCGTCTGTTTTGTTCGCAGTGATAGTCTTGTTGTCGCTATTCGTTAAGTTCCGACAATTGATATTACCGGAACCAAATGATTGCATATTGATTGTTCGTTCCATGGTGTGCTTTTGTGGGTGCTTCGTTCTACTGTGGATGTGATTCCGGGGATAATTAATGGGGCCAAATGGGTCTCTGAGCTTTCGAGGCTCAAGGAAAGGGGGGGGTCATTTGGCTTGCCTTTTTTTCGGTAGCGCTTTCCAATCCTTTCGGTACCGGGAAGACACCGCAACGGGGAAGGCACCTAGGGAGTTGGGCAAACCGACAGGAGGCATCACAGATTGTAGGATAGTGCTATGTGTGATATCATATTGTGCCTCTTGTTGCGGGGGATAAATCGCGTAGCTGTCAAACAACCGAATTAGACTAGGGTGAAACTATAATTGACTGGTCCAAGCTGCCCATGAGGGAGGGTCTCTATCCATTGAGTTTTAAATATCCGAGAAGAGTTGAGCTTTTATTTTACCGGGATTCTTCTTGGTAATTCTAAAGAGCTTGGTTTTCCTGGCGTTTGTGAAATACTAGGAATGTCAGGAGGATCCTGTGTCCAGTGCAGTACCCGCAAGCTCTAGCGCCCGTATTCCGACTCTTGAACCTAGGCCGATTACATTCCGGTAGTATTGTGTAGTTGCTAGATCCTTCCTTACCCAGAACCGCCCACGAACTAACCTATTCGACAACATAGCGAGCGCCCCTCATGACGAACCAAACGCAGATATGAGCAATACAATTGGCTGAGATTCAGTCGAAATTGTAATTGTGGCTATGATTTGGGTGCATTGTCCGCTATGACTGGTGCTCGATATGCCGTGGAATAGGCTATATCTCTTTCTTTTTTTGTCTACTCGAGTATACGGGTATATATAAGTTCATTTGGGATAGGCTATCCAATTGCTAGTATTATATTATTATTATGATATAAATAATAATATCATAATAATAATATTATAGTGTTAGGCTTAGTTTCGGCTTAAGGGGTTTGGTCAACTGTGATTTGTTAGTCATGGTCATGATTTTGCTCTGCCCCTCGGGCCGGTGGGCTAGGCTAGGCTTTAGCAACCTTAGCCCATCGGCTGGGGGGGGCAGGACTAGCCCTGCCAATGGCAAGCACTGCTTGGACAATGTGAACGTCCTGTCTCAAACTTCTTCTGTTCGTAACACAGGGCGCAGTGGGCTCCCTCCACTCCACATCCTGCAAACCTTAAAGGATAAAAAAACCCCGGGTCCATCGCACTGTTCCTAACTTTATCTTTCTATTACGCCTTAAATTAGGTTACCAAAACTGCAAATTCCCACCCATCCGACAACGGGCGGGGGATTGCTTCTAATTGCTTGGCACAATACTTTGTGTCTTTCTTCTTCTCCGATCTTACCCCACTTGCAACCGCGCCAACCGCGCCAACCTGCATTACCTCTACACCTCTGCGATGTCGAGGCCCACAGAGAGCGAGACGGCGGCGGCGAGCGGACCAAATTGGTCAGGAATGGTCAGGGAGCAAACTTCCTCCTCACCCTCCAATAGATCCTCGGAATCTCCAAGTTCGGGAGAGACCTTTCGTGCGGGCGGCCGGACGGGGAATACGGTCCCGCAAACCCTGGAGCAGGCTTATGAACGACCACTCGACTTTCTTCACTTGTTCTTGCTTGTACGTAGGGTATGGCCAAGGAACGACGAGTTTCATGTCATTGGCATATCGCTGGAGAGACTGGACAATTTGGGTGAGGGGTTGTCCTTTAAGGTTTCGCTACATCCAGTTCAAGAAACGTTTCGGGACTTTATAAATGAGAGCGCTGGGTACGATGTGGGCGATAAGTATGTAATAAAGGGATTGAAGTATGTTGATGACTATAACAATAATATCGCGAAGAAAAGCTTGTATAATGCTTCGCTAAGGGAGATCCGAGCCCTCACGCATCCGCCACTACGATCTCATCCAAACATTATCACGCTTTTAGGGGTTGGATGGGAGCCAGACCTTAATCACCATGACGTCGCCTGGCCGGTACTTATGCTGGAATACTCCGAAGAAGGCACACTAAGGGACTATCAGAGGGAAAGGCCGGGGATGGAGTTTTTGGAGAAAATGCAATTCTGTGAAGACGTTGGAAGGGCATTATTGGCTATTCACGGAAGTGGTATAGTCCATGGGGATGTCAAGTGTGAGAATGTACTCGTTTTCTGGTTAGCTGAGAAGGGACGGATGGTTGGAAAGATTGGGGACTTTGGATCTTCTGTTTTGGATTTCAGGGAAGACGAGCATAGGGGTTTACCAGCGCACACGATTCCCTGGAACGCACCCGAATATGACAAGGATATCCCAAGAGAGCACCTGAAATTTACGGATATCTATAGTTTTGGGATGTTAATATTCCGTGTCATGCTTGGCGGCATCAATCTGTTCGAGATTGCTCCATTCAAGTCTGATGAGGCAGATATTGAACCACGATCACAAGAACTCAAGAAGGACCCGGAGTTTCTATCACTAGTGGCAATGATGTTATGCGAGCGCTGCAATGCTTCAGAAGCCGGGACTGTTTGCGAGGTGCTGGAATTCACTCTTCAATACCTACCGACCCAACGGAATCTTGAGAGTGCGGTGGCGAAGCTTTGCGAGTTTACCGGGGGTACAGAAGATATCCCTCCAGCCGCCCAGTTAGAAGAATTTGATTATGAAGATGTCGGTCTTATCTGTGCCCCATCATCCTGTAGTACGCTAACCTTACTAGATCGTTTTTGACGCCAGATGCATGAAAGAGAATAGTTTTTGCGTGCGAGCTTCTATCATTCACGCTTTAGAAGCAGTTGCTTCTAGTAACTCGGTTCACGCGCACCAAGCCAGCTTGCAGCTATTGCAACTACTTGCCAATCGTTGTGGCACGGGAATTGCTGGTGCCTCTGATATGGCTCTAAGATGGCTAACGCGCTACGCGAACAGTGGGGGGTACGATGAGATAGGGCACTTAATTTGTAGATTCTATGATGCTTTGGGTGTTGAGCTTGATGAAGAGATTCCGTTCGAAGCCTTGCTACGACAAGGGGCGCTAAAAGGATCACATACGGCATTTGAAGACCTAAGAAAGTACTACCCCGACGCTTACGACGAGACCCTTGCGCTGTTCCGTAAATGTGGAGGGGCTAGGGGCATGTCACAGCGGTCTGCGATGTTCCCATGGGTAGATGTAAGCGGTCTGGAAGGAATAGGGAAGGCGATTGAGGACTCCCCTGGTGTTGAGCTGTGCGATATTTATGTCTCAGAAGACGAGGACACATTGTTGCATTGCGCTGCTCGGTCTGGCTATCTAGAAATTGTCAAAGATCTCATAAACCTGGGTATAGGAGTCAATGTTATCAACCGCCTGGGGGAGACACCTCTGCTAGAAGCCAGCAGGGCAGGGCATTATGAAGTTTCTATGTGTCTCATGGAAGCAGGAGCCAAGGCGGACAAAACGAGTATTTTCGGGGAAGGCCCTATCCATTTCCTCCCATTTTTTGATGAGCAACACATCGACACCATTTCTGAGTTGATGGTTAGGAACGGCGCAGACGTAAACCAATGGGCAACGGAAAATCCACGGGAGGGCAACCACGGATTTTGGGGCCACTCTCCGTTAGATTATGCAGTCGCGCGAAATCACATCGCTAGTATTAGGGCTCTTCTTCGTCTGGGCGCTGACCCATATGCCAAAGGCCAGGGAGTATCAGCCATTCGTTGGGCATGCGCATTTGGCCGTGCCGAAGCGTTAGATATGATGGCAGCAGCATCGAGTCGTGGAATTTCCTCGGAAGACTCTGTGCCTGAGTCACTGGAAGTGACAGCACTTAGTCCTACAGCCCGTCTGGAAAATATTAAGGAACATGGGGGAAACTATGAGAATGCCAAGATAGCCACGCTTAAAGTTCTGCGTAAATACAAGGCTATCAATTATCGCAATTCAGGATGTGGCAGACAAAATACAGTGCTCCACTATGCTGTTCTGGTAGGCTACCCGAGGGTAGTGAACTACCTTCTGAGCCACACACCCTCGAAACAATATATCGATACCCGCCGTTATAACAGAACCCCACTATTCGACGTGATCAACAAGGGATATAGGGACGTGTTCGAAGTCCTTCTCGATCATGGAGCGGACATACACCTAACATTTCCGACTTGGGCCAATAGAAACTACCTCCACATCTGTGCGCTTGTAGGTCATCGGGATTTGTTCTTTCCAGAACTGTTGTTGAAGCGTGGAGTGCAGGTGGATCGGGTATGTGAGAATGGAACAACACCATTTTGCTTAGCCGTCGCTCAATGCAACTACCCAGTCGCCGATCTCCTCCTTCAATACGGTGCGGATCGGGACTGCCTCATCGAGGGCAGTACTATCTTGGCTCGATGCTTGCAGATTCCTCTACCACTAAAGGGTATAAAATATTTGATGACATGCAAGTCAAACCCGGAAAGGCCGCCCCCCTCATTCATTTGCTCCCCGGGCACCGGCGAGAACGTTTTCCATTTCATTGCTGCAGCGGGTGTAGACGCGGAAAACGCCCTAGTTGAAACGAGGAGTATCTTTCAATATTTTCAAGAACTGTGGCCAGGGAAAGATCACATAAATGCCTGTTCTAGAATGGGCAACTCCCCATTGTTTACTGCAGTGAAATACCCTAAGGTAGATCTTATCAATATGATGATCGCGGCAGGCGCAGACCCAAATTTAAGCCTACAGCCGCCCCTCTATATTGCGTATTTGAAGCAAAATTGGGCCAATGAACAAATCAGAAAGGTCGGCGGAAGGTGGATGACTAGACGAATTAAAAAGATAGCTGATGCCGTTGTCATGATTCTTGAGAGGGAAGGTGCAAGGGTAGATCTAAATCCGCGTACCGGTAGTCCCAGGGGGTTCAACAGGCGCAGAGTGTTGGCGAGAATGACAACTGAGGTATGTCGCCGCTTGTAAAAAGTGACCATTCAACTCACTGTTTGATAGGATTTAGAGGAGGGTTGCAGGATGATTTCATCTGGGCTTAGAGATATTGAAGCTGGAGTGACTGAAAGATACGGCGCCGGCGCGGATATACGTATTTTCTCGGAGATTCTTCTATTAAGGTCTGGGGCTAGTGTGGTGAGAGCAACCCTTCCACCACTTCAAAGAGGGTCGAGTGGCCAGCCCAACGATATGGTAACCATGGCGATTAGGCCCCAGGTTGGAATTATGCTAAATTAATCCAGGCTCCATCGGACCGAACTGCTGAGGCTTCGGGCGGAAACCAGCCCCAAAGCCAGCCACCGAGCACCGAGGGGAACGTGCCACTAAACTGGGGAGAAAGGGGTGAGAGATGGAAGGAGCAGTTGGAAGGGGTTTCAAGAACGGCAGTGGGAGGCACCACCGGCGTACAGCTACCGAAGGCCGGATCCGAGGAGTCCTCGTCAAGAGGCTCAGAGATGCCCGTCGATCCAGGACGGGGCATATCTCAATTATCTTCATCGAGCACTGGCTCACACCCACCAGCTTGCGGACCACACCAAAGAGAGCCAGAGGTATCTACTAATACTAGGAGGGGTATATCACCATTGCCGCCTCCAGGGTTCTCCTCTTTGGTGAGGAGTTATAGACCCCCTAGTTCACAGCATGATATACCACGACCATCCCCTTCGAATACAGCCTCAGCGGGGTCATCTTACAGGCCACCACCCAGACACTCAAATAATCCCGCACGTAGATCACCGCCTCCTTCACTACTTGATACCCCTGTACCAGGTTTACATTCCCCAAGCTCCCTGGATATCCTCTTATCTGCCCATGTGGTTACCTCCCAGTTGTCACAATCAACAAATCCCCCCCCACTAGGGAATTATCGCCCATCGCCCCCTTCGAATACAACCTCAATGCGGCCATCTTACTGGCCACCCAGACACTCATATGGTCCCGCGCTCAGATCACCACCTCCTTCCCTACTTGATGCTCCTGTACCAAGTTCACTTTCTCCAAGGTCCCTGGACATCCCCTTACCCACCCATGGGGATACCCCCCCGTTGTCACAATTAACAGATTCCCTCACACTAGGGAGTTATGGCTCGCCACCCCCACGGCCCGTTCCAGCGCCGCGGTACTCTCCGGGTGAAGCCCCCTCTTCATCCCCAGAGCCCAGAGGTATGGCCACGCCTACTCTTACCCGCGAGACACAACTTCCCTTTGCAACCCCCGCACCCCAAGCTTTATCCCAATCCCTCCAACCATCACCCCATCCTCAAGGCATATCCCAACTCTCACCATCCCTCCAGCCAACCCCACGCGCTCCCTACCGAAACACCTCTTTCCCATTCCCCGGACACATCCCCTGGACTATCCCCCACCAAATGTCTCCTCACGAAATCCTCGACTCCCTCCACCCCGTTGTCCTCCCATTGATTACCGCCTTGGTTGATTCCCGCCGTAGCCATGTCATTCCACTACACAATTTAAGGGTTTGCCTAGAGAATCATCTTTGCGTGCCAAACCTCATCGACCTCAGGTGGGATCCTGTGGCCCCATTGGGCAGCAGTTCAGTCAAAGAGTTGCAATCAGGGGTCAATGGGATGCTCAAGGGGTTTTCAATTGTTATAAATTTGAAACTCAGAGTCGAGATGGGTAGGGAGTGGGGAACGAGGACCATTCTCAGGGTTCTGATGAATGAAGATGAAGAAAGTTCGGGTGGTGATAGATGGTTGGCAACCGAGGGGGCAGGATGGGAGGACTTGGAGAGGATTGAGGTAAGTATAATGTTTCCTCAGGAGACTCAAGCGGGTTAACGGAGGCTGTGTGTTTTGAGTGGAATGGAGGGAAATTGGTGGATAGCCATGAGTAAATTTAGTTAGGATATGGTTAGGTTGGATTGTCGGGCTTGGTTTTGGGTGCCAACTTTACACCAGTCCTGGTCATGGATTGGAAATACTTTTGCTTATTTACTGCTCTTTTTTTCCCTTTTGCTTCGCGTGATAGTTTACTAATATCCACCTAGTGCTTGCCATAGGTTAGGCTAGGTGGTGAGTTTTGGAGTTGCTTCTATGGCTAGTAGGCCTTCATTGTGTGAATCCGTGCCCTAAGGCGGGAAAAAAACAATTGATATTAACATAGGGTTAAGGCTTTTGTTAAAGAAGGATCGTCATGTATCATATCAAAAGTGAATTATGAAAATTCTGAGTTCACAACGATTGCTATTACTAGTAGAATTATCTACTGTTTATTGCGTCAAGTCCAAGTCCAGCGTTCCCAAGCGTCCAGTGTAGCCAGGCTTGAGATCAAGGCCTGAGCTTTAGTGGGCGATGGGCGATATTCCAGCTTTCAAGACCTATCTAAGCTTGCCCAGCCGGAATGCTGGTATATTCAGACCTTCGAGTGATAATGTGTGATTAGGGTTGAGAAGCAGCCTCTTTCCGCCCTAGTGTTAATACACAGAATGCCATTTCTGCGTATTAAGGCTAGGGATAAACCACCGGAAGCCAGTGGATAACCAAGTCCGGGTGTGGTTTTGTTGCTGGAAAGCCTTGTTCAACCTTAACCAAATGTACAGATATTGTCTTCATATTTTGGATGAATGTAAGGGGAATATAATGTGAAGGGCAGACTATTCTATATTTATTTAGGAAACAAATTGAGTGATAGAGGAAAACCGGAAACTACCCTATCTCACTCAACCAGGATATCAGAGACGTGTCATAGCTTTCTTGCTTGCTTTCTCTTGCTGAAATAAGAAGCCGATATCGGCAGGTATCTTCAAATACCCCATTGGTGCCTTGAGATATCTTGCTGGATCTTCATATATTTGCGGGCATCTGGGCATCATGGACGTCTATAAACATAGTATTTACTAATCTGGTGGCATATTCCGTAAGCCCGCTGGTGCCACGAGGCATTCCCATAGCCTACGGACCTCCCAAAAGCCTAGTATGAAAAGTCCGGGTGAGACTCACTTTGACCTAGCCTGGCCGGACTGTTCATCTGCCGGCTATCTGCAGACCGGCCTGATCGCTTGTGAATGCTATACAAGTCTGGCGTGGTACCCGGGGGCTTTTTATTATTAAACTTAAATATAATACTCTGGATAAATAAGGTGGTGAAGCTATCTATATAAGGCATTGGGACTTGCCTATCCAATTTCTGATATTATTAGTATACAGTATTAGGATTCGGAGCTTCTGCTCAAGGGGTTTGGTCAACACCGATTCTTCAGTCATAGTCATAATTTCGTTCTTACCCGTGAACCAGTGGGCAGGGCCAGCATATATAGTACTCCAAAGCCCCTCACACCCTATCCATTCTGTTTCCCTTTCACCGTCGCAGCCCCTCTCCTCCGATGCCCTGCCCCGCCTCGTAGTAGCGATCGGCCCCTTGATAATTATTTCCTCCTTAATTGTTCTCTATTTTCTCGCTGTCGTTAGTCCCTCACCACCAACCATTTTATTACTATCGGTATTTAGATCATTATTGTATTATGCATCCGGGGTGGGGATGGGAATTAGTGCAGTGAGTGAGTTTGTGGCGTATTATCCAGACTTTCCTTTTCATTCTTGGCTTTGTCAAATTTTTCTTCCATCCCGCCCCCTTTCCTTAATTGCAACACAGCTGATCGATCTCCTTTCATTAGATGGCTTATGAATTCTGTATTCCAATTTATCAAGTGATGGGATATTTGTTTTTCTTCCGTCTAACATCTCGGCCCAAGAACAGAGAGACATCCCTAGTGTTGAAACTGACTGCGGCTGGCCCTAGTGTTTCTCGCTCTCACTGGAACCGTCTAGTGTTTTGAAAAGTCTTTTCTGTGGTTGACTAGTTTAGCAGAAACATGAGATGTCGGATATAAAACAGACTAGCACTAGCTATCAACTATGGGACTCAATTAGTATGGAAATTGTTTGAGATGTGAGACAGTGGAGGATTTCCTACATTTCCTCTTCGCCTTTCCTTTTCTGTCTCTCTGATTCTGGCTGATTCTGTCTCTATAAGAGACTCTATTGTTCCTATTTCTTTTCCGCCATCGCTCTCTCATATCATCATCTTTCTTTCACTCGTTAGATACGAATCAATTCTTTTCGCGCGCTCTGTTGCTCTCATACCGAAGTGAATAAACCGATAGCCCACTATTCACTACCTAAAAATTGTCACCTAGAAAACCAGATGAGATAGAAGGGTGGGAGGGAGGGAGGGAAAAAGGAGCAGAAACGAATTTAGCAGATATCTCGGACTTCATTGAAAATACGGAAGAAAGTTTCCAGCTGGATCTCAAAATTGCTATGAGCTCGGAGCTATCGGTTAAAGATCTCATACCAAATACAAAAGGAGCAAGTCGTTTCCGGCATCGTCAAGGTGTCAAGGGGACTCGCTATATGCTGCATTGCGTAGTAGGCTGAGTTGGATTAGGTCGCTTTCTGTCATGCACGGCCGGCATCATAGGTGGCTATTAATTTTAGCTGATCTCGATAGTTTGCGCCTGGAACGCTTTCGGTCCGGCGAGGAATAAGTATTATGCGGGATTCCAACTGTGGTGTAGTATAAGCCATATCAGGATTTGTAAAGCTCACCAAAGTTAATTCTAATAAGAGATTGACTTTAAAAAGAAAGGAAAAAAAAAAGATGGGTAGAAAACTGCCGCGCGGTAGAACGTGATTTCCCCCTCTCCTCTCCCAGGATATGAAGGATGTAGAAAAGGGACCAGAAGGGCAGGTGGGGGGTGGGGAATAATGATTAACGTTAAATTAGCGCTCGATGGGCTGATATCGCTGTAAGGTGAGGAAGCCACCTTCCTCCTCTTATGAATCCTATTCTCATAGAACATCAGATATAACGAAATAGGAGCAAGAATGTGCTTATTGAAGAAGAGAGGAGGAGAAAGAAGGGCAGAGGGAAAACAAAGTTATTGAGTTCTGAGCAAGAGCGAGAGATGTATGGATCTAATATGTACTATACGTCGGATCTAAATGTTCTATCTCAAAATACGATCCAATCCTATACCACAATGCTTACTTGCTTGCTGGGAGTGAACCCTCCCCGCCCGGCAGAAATGAGGCATCCCTAGAAAGCGGAGCGGAAATCAAGGGAGGAAGAAAGAAAAGACAAAGAAAAGAAAGGAAACCTCCACAAAACACTAGAACGAGCAGAGAACTATAGTGACATAACACACATGGGAGCAAGTAGGGAGGCTCGAGGTCTCGAGTGGGGCTTTGGTGGCCGTGTCATACCAGAGGAACAAGCGCACAAAGCACCGATTCTGTTTCAAACCACTGGGGATCTCTCATTAGACACCTAAGGAGTAAAAAACACCTCCCTTGAAATCTAGCAGCGGCTCGGGAAGAGACACTAAAATCCCGAAATCAGGCTTCCAGTAGGATAAATATTAGTTCCCAGGTTTTCATTTCATGAAATACCTAGCTGGCGCAGTGGTTAACACTCCTGCGCAATTAGCGGGAGCTCAGGAGTTCAATCCATGCTGACAATCAGTTATTATTGAACGATCCGTCATGTAGGGCAGGAGAATTAAAAAATCCTGGCCTATGGGAACTGGGAGATTGAAGAACTTGGCCTTCATCAATAGGGCTGTGGGGTTTAACAATCCTGCTACGAGGTGGTAGAATCCGACTCTAGACCTTAAAGGTTGGCGATCGGCGGGTAGCAGAAGCGAATAGGAGGGGCTGGCAAAGAAAGAAATACGAAAAAAATGAAAAAAAAAATGAAAAATTGAAAATTGAAAAAAAAGTAAGAATAGAAAAAAAAAAGTTTTTTTTACCTTGGGAGGGCAGCTGTTCCCCCCCCTCTCCGTATTTATTGCCTTGTATGCATAGCTTTTTTCCTTAGTAGAATGAGGTAGTACTAGTACTATACTGTACTGCCCTTAACGTAAGTGAAGGAAATAATATGATACATTGGTACGGTAAGAACTGGAATAATTGAACCTCGCTCTAGGACGTTGGGGTTGCTTTTGCTGGTAAGGTCTGGCTGGTTTTCTTTTTTTCCTGTCTTAAACTCGGGCCGAAGGGGTTAGTTTTCGCCATGCGCTCGCCCCTTATCCAGGAGAGGGAATTTCGGACGTCTTAGCGCGAAGTTCTATTATTCCTGTGCTTACGGTAGGTAGATAGCCAGGATGGGAAAGGGTAAACGAGCGGGAAAACCAAAAGGAGGGCTAGAAAGGGGGAGCTGAGGGAAAAGTTTAGGAGTGCAACTGCGCAATGCTGCAAATTAGGGGAGTCCTTGGGCGAGGGGCCTTTGTCTTGAATGTTAAGACTTCCGGGCCCGTTCGGAGGGGCGCTGAGATGGCTTGGTGGGATCGGTTGGGAACAGGCCCATTGAGATATTGCTACGCTCCAGCGAGGGAGCAGAACCCGAATTTTCCAATCGCCGCTTTAGAGCTTCCCATGTTGCCTCTCAGTAGACCGGGAAAGCGCTGCTTGGCTAGTGAGGTCTGGCATCACGATGTCCGGGCTGACTCTGCAACGTTCGAAAGCATTTCCATTACTCACGTATGTCCGCGTTCAACATCCTATGAGAGGGGTGTTTTACAGTTTTCATCGGCAGTATCGGGGGCTGCATCCCTCCGTCCCAGGAGCGCTCTCACAGTGCCTTCATACACCTTCCTAGCTGCCCACGGAAGAGGTGTTCGACCGTGTTCATCGGCAGTGTTAGGAGAGACATCCTCCCGTTCAAGAAGCATCTTCGCAACGCCCACATTCCCATTCCTAGCTGCCTACAAGAGAGGTGCTCTACTGCCTTCGCCCAGAGCGTTGGGAGCGACATTATCTGGTTCCAAAGCATCTTCACAATGACCTCGCGCCCATTTCTAGCTGCCCACGAGGGAAATGTTTGGCTTCAGTTATTTGCACTGTCGGGGGTGGCATCCTCCCGTTCTAGAAGTGCCTTCACGATGCCCCCATGCCCGTATTTAGTTTTCTACGAGAGAGATATTCGAACCCGTTTGTCTGCGGTGTCGGGAGTGGAATCTCCCTGTGCTAAAAGCATCTCTACAATAGCCTCATGTCCTTTTCTAGCGGCCCACGAGATTGCTGTATTACACGTAATGTCGTCGCGCTAAAATCGTATTTCCTCGTATCTAAAAGAGCAACCGCTATCTCGACAATCTCAAAGTATGCAGTGCAATGGAGCCTGGTGAAACCCTTTGAGTTATGCCAAAAGAGCTCGTCTAAATTATCACTGCCTAAGGATCAGGGTACCCTAGAGGAAATATTCTTATCGAATCCATCGAGAAGTTTTAGTGCGAGTGTGCTCACACTTTTCGTGGCTTCCCTTTCTGTACGTGTTCCCCAGTAATAAGAAGCATATTCTGATGGAGTAACCCCATCGTGGTATATTAGGTTAGGGCACACTTGTAGGTGTGAGCAGGGCTATTGACCAGACGGCGCGGCGGTGACTGGTGTTGTGTGGTAGGAGCCCACTGTGCGGGCCACCACAAACTGTGTCTAGTCTGAGCTGCGTTCCTTTCTCTGTATCATCACTTCTTTGCATCACCTTACACTCCTTTGCGAACACACTTGTCATATACATCGAATATCGAACACCTCTCAGTTTTCTTATCAGCGACTGACCCGGGTCTTTTTCGTGACGACAGTTCGGCTCATAGCTATGTCCTTGCGGTGCTTGTACGACGGCATATTTCCCTGCGCATAAACCAGACCTCCATCATATTCAAGCAACGGTGGCCCAGGGCGGGACCAATCATCCATATATGTGAAAGGTCCCCAAGGCACTGAAAGTTGAGTACGTTAAACAAGCATCGGCAATCATCGCGTGAGGGCTGTAGAGAGGATCGATATTCCCGGATAGATACTCTTGAAGGGTATAGTGGACGGGACGGACGGCGCAGGTAGACGCTTCAGCTATTACGAGCAAATAAAGAGTATCCAAGCAATGTTTCCATGGCAGGAATGTTTCGGGAATTCAGATCTGTGGGCCCTACCTCTACCCCCATGTTATGGCATAACTCGTTGGTATTTAATGGTCGCACCGAATGTGATAGCCACATTAGCGCGTCCATGCCGGTTCTCGATTTGCTCTTTGCCCCTTTATTCCTGCTAGGGTTATCGAGTATGCATTTTGGAGGCCATTCCCTTGGATCGTCTTGTCGAGCCTTTTCTTTCTCTGGTGGGTTATAGCCACCTCCAGGACTGGGTCGATATTCAGGGAGATAAGAAGAAATCTATATTTTATTGTTAACCAATGTCCAACCAGGACTGGGTCGTCCCTACCCACATTTGCGAATTTTTCTCGGAATCACTCCCATAATCTCAGCCCTCAAGGCATCTTCTATGGCACTGGGTGTGCTATCTCGGCCTGATCTCGCTTCCAGATATCTCTCGATATTCCCAATGGTAGGGATGATGGCTGTCATGATCGCCTTGGTGAAATATCTCCCAATTTTGTCCCGGGTGTGAGGTCTCCAGCTAAGGAACACCCACGGGGTCGGCGGGGCATCTACAATTTCTTGAAGTGACTCCAAAAAACTCTTGTCGATTCTTCGGAAGGCATTCATCTAAACCATCAGTACAGATGAACACTTCCGGCAGGGATTTGATCTTCTTATTTAGTATCTTCACCGGGTCCGAAAGTCGCACGGCCTGTCGGCCAAACCTCCTTTTCCCTTCGCGAAACACCTGCCGCACGGGATCCGGGGTTCCATATCTCTCTAAAAACTTCTTGAGGCTAGCACCCAACATGTTCGTGGTGGACTGCAGCTCCTGGGCAAGGTAATCCCAGAAAAGGCCCGCAAAAGCGGTATCTATTAGGGACCTGATCGAACAACCAGTCAATGACTAAGGAGCTTGTATCGTCAGTCATCACCGATATACACTTGTTCAGAGAGCTCCCCCACTCGCCTGATATGTGCCTTCCCTACACCTGGACGGCCGTAGCAGAATGAAACAGTCTGCTCCGCTACTGCTTGGCTCCCACCTCACATCCGAAACCCTTCCTTCCATCGAAGCCAACCCCCCACACCATCCACCCGGTGGGCTTGCATACTTTGATGTCAGCATTGAGGCCCTAGTGGCGGGTGCCACTGCTTAATTTGGTTGTCTTCGTCGTCTATTTTGTTCACAGTGATAGTCTTGTTGTAGCCAATTTTTCCAAAGCCAAACCAGTAAATTGAAAGAGTAGCCAATACGAAAGATAGTGAAAACCCATAAATACATAGAAGTCAGAAAACCCAAAGCAATCCTACCTATCCAACCTTACATAAATTTTCATGCATGAGTCCGCTGTTGGAGGCATTGGTGGAGGTGCCGCTGCCCTTGTTTCTTGAGCTCGTTGCCACCGATATATCCTTATATGACAATGAGGGCGCAATCGGAAAATTAGGGGTGGTGGGCGGGACAACAAAGAATGAGAGCTGTAGGGAGCTTCGGTATCTCCACTGGCACTCCCGGGAACTTGCTGGGACTATATGTGCTGGTTGTTCCCGGGCCCGTGTGCAGTGAGCTATGACTCCCGGGAGTGCAAGCGACCGGTTAACCCTTTTTCCCCCAACCCCCGAGAAAACGCTTGTCCTACCATTTATTCGTGTTCCCATAATCGACATTACCGGAACCAAATGATTGCATATTTGTTATTCGTTCCATGGTGCGTTTTGTGGATGCTTCGTCTCTCTATAGATGTAGTATGATACCGGGAGAATTCATGGGGCCAAATGGGTCCATGAGCTTTTCAGGGCCCAAGAAAGGTGGGGCCATTTGGCTTGTATTTTTTGGTAGTGTCCTCCAATCCCTTCAATGCAGAGGAGACACCGCAACGGAGAAGGCACCTAGGGAGTTGACAAACCGATATGGGGCATCACAAATCGTAGGACAATGCTATGTAAGATACCGTATTATGCCTCTATCAATTCTGCATATTTCATTTTAAGTCGGAAGAAGCAACTCCAACCCTCACTCCATACCGACACAGGAACCGGTATCTCCAGAGTCCTATCATAAATCATCTTCAGACTACTAGCAGCCGCACCTAACTTTCGAGATAGCGGCGCCAAGGTAGGATATTGTAGGATATTTGAAGACTGAATTGTATTGTCCATGGACGAAATTAACCGCCCGCCAAGGAACAGGAAAAACTTCGATCATGAGAACGGCACTCACCCACCAACCCCACTATTATGAAAAGCAAAGAGAAAATAAAAAAGCAAATATATAGCAGAATACATAGTACAAAATTGAACTGGAGAAAATTGTTCAGGTGGTGTTTGAAGTGTTGAAATTTTGCTGCTCACAACATTCAGATCCCTCGACGGAAAACTACTACTACGAGGATGACATCTTATCGAAAGGTTACTAGAACGAACTAGTTCAAGACTACTATTTTTTGATACCGACCGCACCACTGTTAGATTCTGTAACAGGTTTATTCCTGTGTAATGAAAATACAGTAGGACCGGCGATAGACCTGCTAGCGCGGGTGCTAAGGGAGGCTTCAAGGGACCGGAGGAAAGAGATAATAGTTGAAGGACAAATAGAACTCAGGGATAGCCATTCAACCAAGTGTATTCTTAGAGTGAAGGTCTGTCGAAGTCTGCTGTCTCCTGCTAGCCAGGAGACTGGTTTAAATACAAAACCCAAGAGCGATAGCCCTCCTGCAATCACGATCATTACCAGTAGCTAGGCACATACCGGAATCCTGTAATCCTGCAAGAGCAAAGAAAGAAACAAACAATGCTCAGCCCTCGCCAGTGTTACATGACCATTCCATACCCGGAATCCTAAATATACACTTCCAACAAAGCAAACTAAACATAGCAATACGATAGCATAGCCTATCTGACTCAGAGACAGTGGCGGAGCTGAAATCAAATCAAATAAACCAAATATATATCAACTAAACATAGGAGATCCTGCACTGCCCGCTCCTGTATACCGTTACTGGAACATGTTCACATGTTACATTCCCTTATTCTGAAAAATCAACAATCATTCCAAAGTCTTCGCTGTTCTCAGCGCTCTTGTCGGTGTGCCATAGGAGGCTGTCATCATCAGTGGGGAAATAGTCCTGCTCAGAGCTGCTAGAATCATATTCCTCATCATCATAGGGTTCCCAGAAGTCGTCTGGGCAATTGTTTGCGGTGCAGGGTGTAGAGGAAGCTTCCATGGCTTCCCAGGAAGCTTTAATGTAGTGGGAGGTGATCTGGGGCGTTGGTTCTGCTGGGTGGTTAGCGTCCCAGTATTCCTGTATGAGTTCCAGGGAGTGGTTGAGGTTCTCGATAGGTTCCCAGGAGTCATCTGCTCGCTCGTAGCATTTCCAGTGAACCAGGAATTCGTGCCTGTTGTTCTGGCGGCGGTAGTCGAGTATCTGCTCTGCATCAGCAAAAATAATACCCTGCGTTCTGTGCGTCTTGTGCGTCTGACGCACCTGACGCCGGAACGCAAATCGCGAATCAGGACGCAACGTCGGATCGACGTTGCGTCCTGACTTTGCGTTACTTGGCGCCGTCCGTCCTGACGCAATCAGGACACGGACCCC
>Ga0307509_10005071_pt1 | contig 18518 bp, 22 predicted proteins | sample 10_EM_MG_FD_202245 | JGI IMG/M metagenome (GOLD analysis project Ga0307509, IMG submission 202245) | Populus trichocarpa ectomycorrhiza microbial communities from riparian zone in the Pacific Northwest, United States - 10_EM | ecosystem: Host-associated > Plants > Roots > Unclassified | place...
CTACGAATTTTTACCAACGCCAGAATTGGAATTATTCGTGGTAGAATTTTTACCAAACGCCAGAGTTGGAATTATTCGGGATCGAATGTTCACTGGCGCCAGAGTCAGGAATATTATAAACAAATCATCATAGCATAAGCGAATAAATGTTTAGCAATTTAAGACAAAACCAGCAATGCAGTCTGCCTCAGGCAGAACGTTTAAGAGGTGATAATATCTTCATTTTTACGTAATCAATCCCGAGCCATAGAATCTATGTTGACCAGTTAGGGTTCCTAGTGACCATAATACTAGGTGGCGACTCCTCAAACAAGACCTTTTCCCCTAAAAGAACAAGATGCCAGATATCTGTTCTTTTTCCATAATTCAAGTGAATTATTTGTGGGCCGCCGCGATGTCGGGTGCGACAATGATCAAGCGGTCACGAGTTCGAATCTCACCATTCTCATTTATTTGATAAAAATTAAGCACAAGGTAAAGTGGGTCTGTGCAAGTTTCAAGTACAAAGGGCTTTCACTTGAGGGGGTGTGTTAGAGAATAATATAAATCATATTCTGGGACCTCACCTAACAGCTTAAACTATTGGGTTGTGATGGTTCTTTGACAATTACCTGGATGTAATTTATATTACTATATGCTAAAAAGAAGGTGATGATAATAGTGTTGTTAAAAAATTGAAATTTTATAATAATTTTCAGAAGCCTAGTAATTAAGTTGTCTTCCATTTTTTTCAATTCATGCATGATTTTACCAATCAAGAGCCCCATTTTATGTTTCTTATAGAGGGAGGCTTATTGCGTGGTGCCTTATGGACATACATAGTAGTTGAAGAAATAGTTTAATAACTTTAAATAGTGAGTCTCTTAAAAAAATATAAAATAAAATAAAATAAACAACCTTTGATTAGTTAGGAACTAGTAGGATAGCATCCTAAAATAATCATTAATTTGGTTTCAAATCAATCTACTTCACAATCAAGTATTTTTCCGTAATTAGTGGGTCTTTTGTAAAGATAAGTTAAGCACTGCCATTGGATATGTGTTTAGTGATTTAACACAACTATTTTTTATCCCAAATAGTTAGTTTGATACTTTGATTCCATGATTCTGACATCCAAATTGGCCTAACACGTTCCTCTAATTACTTGACTTCCATCACTCTTGACTAGGAGGAAACTTGGCTTGGATTCACTAGATGGTGCTTTGAATCATTGAACGCAATTACCCTATCAAGTGCTGAACCACTAGAGCTCTAGTTTTGGAACGGGTCAAAGACGTAAACATCTCTATAGTATACAGTGGTAGAGCCAAAAAAAATCAACTATTCAATACTGTATGAGAAGAAAACCTTTCGTATTATGTCATTATTTAATTTTCAATTGAAATGTGACTTGTTAGAATATGATAATATGTGTGTTTGTGTGAAAGGATCAGCCAATTAATATGCTATTTGTTCTCAAGAACACGAAAAAAAAAATGTAAGTTCGTTCTGTTAACATTCACATAATGTTGTTTGTAGTTGCCTGGATGTAATTGATATTCCTATATGTTGGAGAATTGTTTCCTGTTGATTCCTTTATTGTAGAAATTTCCTACATTCTATTACAAGGAAGCGATTGTGGGTCTAGATATCCAAAATTGTGAAAGTAGTTAAATGGAAACTTGTTTGACCTGACCAAGTTGTTAGTGATTTAATTGGCCTGAACAAACCTAGTTCAAACTTAACCGAGTCAATTACAAGAATTTTTACTTTAAGAATGAAATAATATAATTTTGGCTAAAATAATTGGCATAGTAACCCACAAGTTCACCTAGTAATTGAGGTTATTTTCAAGTTGGTTTCTGGATTGAGTTTGATAATCATGCTTGTAGCTAGAAAGCAATCATGGTGAATATCAAGGGTAAAATTAATTTTGTTAGGGATCCAATTTGTGAAAAAATAAGTTTGAGAGCCTAATTTGGGCTTAATTGAGAAGATTAAAATTTTAGAGGACCAAATTTAATTTTTGCAAAGTCAAATGGTTCAAATCAGGCGTAAAATCGCAAGAAAATCAAAGTTTTCAGGTCAATTAAGTGTTAAATTAAAGAAATTCATAGCCAAGGATTATTTTGAAAAAGGCGCTGAACTCTAGGACCCAATTGATTGAAATCAAAGGTGAAATTTAATAAATCCAAAACCAATTACCAAAATGAAAAAATGCGTTGAAATCCAGGGTTGACATTGAAGTTCGTCAGGGACAAAATTGCATAAAATTGGAAGTTTTTGGCCAATTAGAGATGCAATTGAAAACAATTAAAAGTCAAAGGACCAAACAAAACTTTGGCCAAACCCTTACATTAGAACCCTAAAATGTCCAAAACAACACCCTTTTGAATAGTAAAAAAAATAGACCAAACGATGCATCATCTGGTTATTGCTCTTCTTTTTTCTTTTCACTTGAAAAAACTGTATGGGTGGCTGCTTTTCAAGAACATTGAATGCTCCATCTCTCAACCAAATTGGACAAATCATACACCACCATGATGGCCTGACATTGTACTACACCCTATAGTAGGTCTCGCTAGTCAACTGTACTTACAACCGCCACGATGCCGCTCCAAAGTGGACAACTTAGGCAACCTTTAGCTGCTAACTTTTTCATGTTATGATAGCAACTTTGAACCAACGATTGGGATCCTTCTTGTTCGAATCAAGGGTCAATATTTGTCCCTGATAAAGACAAAGTGTTTCTCTTCCACCCCCTATAAATAAGGGTGCCTTCCAAGCTTTAAGGGGGAGGGGGGGAATTAGTGCTCAAATTGGCCAAAAATCACTAATCCTTTCATTCTCTTTCTCTACCGCTTCCTCAACCACCACAACCTCCCTCACGCCGTGACCGACGATGACCTAGTAACTTATCAAATCCATCTCCGCATTGGCGATAAAGACAACCACTGCAAACTTCTCCCTCTCTGTCACAAGTTTCTTCTTCTTCCTGCACCACAACAGTTTTTTCTCTCTCCAGCCACGTCGTGAGCCACCAACGCCTCCACCCTCCTCACGCCAGACTAGTGATGACTAATCACACATTTTCCATTGATGACAACCTATGAATGATCCACAAAGTTAACTTTACCTCTAATTACTTCATCAAGCTCTATAAAATTGTCTTTGTCTCCATACATATTAGTGTTGGCTCCATTGTCTAAATACCACATCTTCTCTTTGGTTTGTATTCATTCATTATGGACTAGTAATAGAGTGGTTTTTTCTCCTTTTCTATAACAAGATTGACATTCTCCTCAACCCTTCTGTTTGGATTCCAGCAATCCCAAACATAATGACCCATTTTCGTATAATTGAAACATTTAACTTTTGTTTTGTCATACCTAGATCTTGGATTTCCAAATCTATCTCTTGCTCTTTTTCCTCAATTGTATCCATATCCTCTACCCCCCCTTTGAAATATGTAGAACCATCTTGCTTTGAAAAAGTGATTGTGCACCCACATCCTCTTGAATCACATTGACTCTTTCTTCTTGGGCTTGTAATTTTCCTTTTAGACCTGTTATTGAGAGAACATCTATATTTTGCGATTCCTTTATCGCGAACACCATATAATAAGATAAAACCCATAAGTTCTAAGTCTTTATCTATCCAATGATCCTATAAACCAAAATACCATTAAATACCATCATCCGTTCTTTCCTTTTGTAGCTAGGATGAATAAGGAATCCTTGTAAGAAAAGGATTCTGAAACATTAAAATCCTTGCCACACTTGGAAACTATGTTGCAGCCCATTAAAGATTCTTGTAGAACTAGGATATTCCCAAAACAAGTTGTTACATCCTTGTAGGAAAAGGATCATTGCCACATTGGAAGTTCACTAGTCAAAAGAAAGTAAATAACAAAATTTATATAGTTTGTTCTGACCTATATCATAAGTCTTTTCCTAACTCCAATTCACCTAAAAGTTTACTCCATCATAGACAAATACCTCTGGAATTCTCTGGTAAAGTTTTAGCTCAATCCAATGGTTGGATTTAGAGTTATCCTCAATAGCATAAAACTAGATGGTAGAAAAGTTTATGCCAAAATCCAAAACTGACCTTGCTTTGATCTTATCGGTCCCTCTCTCTTCAAGATGACTCATCCTTGAATCACCAATAAGTTTAATGGAAAATTCATTAGCCTCTTGTTGAAGCCTTTGAAGTTCTTTTCTTTCCTGCACTTGCATCCAACAATATTGTATGAAAGTTTTAGCCGATAATAATTTCAAATAAGCACACCTTGCCATCCACTAGTGTGTGTGTGTGTGTGTATTTCTGAATGACAACTATTGTTGCCTTTTTTTATTTTTAACCTTTTGGTGTTATTCCTCATTTTTTTATTGAAGCTTGAAGGTCATAAAATAATCTTCTACACTTATCAACCTTAACATTAGGTAGTTCAACTTTAGTAGGGACAAAAGGCTTTGGTTGGGTAGCCCCATCTCTTCTTTGATTTAGCCTCCATGCTGATAAAGATGAAGCTGATTTGGTTTGAAAACATGTGTTGCCTTTTTTTTATTTGTCTTACCATCTTCGTTTCCATATGGACCATATCCTCCAACTCCACGTCATCTTGTAATTCTACCACATTCGCAATCTTCTTATTCAGCCCATTAAGAAATCTAGCCATCATAGCCTCCCCATCCTTAATTATATTAGCCCAAATCATTGTGATCTTTATCTCCTTGAAATACTCATCCATGGACTTAGACAAACCCTGCAATTTTAGATATAAATCTCTATATAGTGGTTACGCATAAATCGCTTCCTCATTAACACTTTCATCTCCTTCCACGACGCTATTGGCCTTTCTCCACTCCTCCTTCTACTAATCATATTCTAATCCGACCAAATCAGTGTGTAATCTGTAAATTCAATGACTACCAATTTCACATTCATCGCCTCTGAATAGCTATAACATTTAAAAATCAAATCCACCTTCTTAATCCCACTGTAAATACTCCTTAGGATCTTTTTTACCTTGAAAAGTAGGTATTTTCAATTTGATAGTATCTAAATCACCATCTACATCATCACGTCCCCAAAAGTTATGAAAATTTCCCATTTGGCCGAGTTGGCCCTTAGTTCTATTCCCAAAATCCCTTCGCTTTATGGGCTACTAAAAACCTTTCCAATGGCCTATAGTCTCATTATTAATATCGCATCCCCCGTTCTGGGATAAAACAACAATCTCATGTCAACAAAAAAAAAACAGAGTAGTTGATAATGATTTTGTTAGTCGATCCATGACTACCCATATGGCATCATTCCCCTTCTTTCCCCTGGATAATCCCATCACAAAATCCATGGAAATATCCTCCCATTTCCATTTTGGAATTGATAATGATTGTAATTCCCTGCAGGTCTCTGATGTTCTATCTTTACTTGATAGATCCCACAGTTCGACATAAATTCTGCTATTTCCCTCTTCATATTTGGCCACCAATTGTATTTCTTTAAATCCCTATACATCTTTGTACTCCCAGGATGAGTAGTAAACCGAGATTCATGAGCTTCTCTTAATACTTCATCTTTCAAAGTCTTATCCTCAGGCAAATAAATTTGCCTACCCATAGTTATTAGCCCATCAGATGACATTTGAAATGATGTCTTTATACCCTTGTTTACCCTCTCCTTGATCTCTTTACTTTCCCATCTGCTTGTTGAGCCACTAAGACCTTGTCTCGAAACACAGATCGGATCTTTAACTGAGCTAACAGTGATCCCTCGAGCCCTACACTTAGTTGCAAGCCCATTTTTTTCAACTCCACTATACTTCCTTGTTCCTTAATCTCCATATCATTCATCACTGTTTTTCCTTTCCTACTCAAGGCATCGGCTACTACATTAGCCTTACCAGGATGGTAGTTAATCACACAATCGTAATCTTTTATTAACTCTACCCATCTTCTATGTCGCATGTTCAACTCTTATATGACATCAAATACTTCAAACTTTTATGGTCTGTAAAGATTTGAACTTGTGACCCATACAAATAATGTCTTCAAACTCTTAAGGCAAACACCACCACTACAAGTTCTAAGTCATGAACTGGGTATTTCACCTCATGCGACTTTAGCTCTCTTGATGCATAAGCAATCACACACCCGTGTTGCATCAATACACATCCCAAACCCCTTTTTGAGGCATTACTATAAACCATAAACCCTTCTGTCCTCGATGGAAGGGCCAACACAGGAGCGGAAGTGAGCCTCTCCTTCAGTTCTTGAAAGCTTGCTTCACACTCTTCCGACCAAATAAACCTGACTTCCTTCTGAGTCAGCTTAGTTAAAGGTGATGTTATGGTGGAGAACCCCTCAATAAACCTCCGGTAATACCCATCAAGACCCAAGAAACTCTGAATTTTTGTCACGTTAGTAGGCCTTTCCCATTTTAACACGGCCTCAACTTTTATTGGATCCACAAATATTCCTTCTGCGAATATTACATGGCCCAAAAATACTACTTCCTTAAGCGAGAACTCACAATTATCCAGCTTTACATATAATTGATTCTCCCTTAAGGTCTGGAGCACAACCCTTAGATGTTGTTCATGCTCCAAGTAAAAGTGTGAATACACCAAGATGTCATCAATAAATACCACCATATATTGGTCCAGGTAAGGCCGAAACACTCGATTCATCAAGTCCATAAACATGGTCGAAGCATTGGTTAACCTGAAAGGCATCACCAAAAACTCCTAATGCCCATAACGGGTTTAGAATGTAGTCTTTTGTATGTCTTGTTCCTTGATTCTCAACTGGTGGTATCCAGATCTCAAATCTATCTTAGAGAACACCCTAGCACCCTTCAACTGATCAAACAAATCATCTATTCGTGGGAGTGGGTACTTGTTCTTCACCGTCACTATATTCAATTGACGATAATCAATACACAAACGAAGTGTGCCATCCTTCTTCTTTACAACAATATCGGAGCTCCCCATGGCAAGTTACTAGGCCAGATGAAGCCTTTATCTAACAATTCCTGAAGTTGGACCTTCAGTTCAGCCAATTCCATAGGGGTCATCCTATAAGAAGACTGGGCTATAGGAGAAATTCCTGGAATAATTTATATGGAAACTTTAATTTCTCTAACTGGAGGTAATCCAGGCAACTCTTCTGGGAATACATCTTGAAACTCCCTCACAACAGGAATACTAGCCAAATCTATGCTACCTTTTTCCAGCTCTCTTACATGGGCTAACCAAGCAGAAAACCCTTCCTTAGTAACTTTCTAGCTACCAAGACTGAGATTACACAACTTGAAATTACTTATCTTTCCCCTTTAAACACTACTCTTTTATCACCTATTCCTTGGATTATCACCGTCTTGGTGAAACAATCCACTTGTGCCTTATGTTTACTTAGCCAATCCATGCACATAATCAAGTCAAAATCATAAAGCTCTAACGGCATAAGATCCACCCTCAATTCTAATCCTTCAATATATAGTTTCACCCCTCTATAAATATCAACAATATGTATACTCTCTCCCAGAGGTGTACTAACTGTCACTCCTACACCCAAGTTACTAGATGACACAAGCAAGTTATTCACAATTATGTAAGATACAAAGGAATTACTAGCTCCAGGATCAATTAAAGCATACACTTGCATTGTATCTAACAGCAAAGTACCTGCCACCACATCAAGTACAGCTCTCACATCCTCGTAGGTCATGTGATATACCCGACCCTGAGTCCTCCCCTTTTGATTTCTAGGCCTCCCATGAGTAGCACTCATCCCTGACTGGGTAGGCCTGATAGGACGATTGACTGTAACTGATTGTTGTTGGCTCTGAACCTCAATCCTCTGGCCATGGGCTCCCTCGGTAGTTCTACAAGGACAATCCTTCTTCCTGTGACTCATGTCCCCACAATAGTAACAGCCTCTGCCTACATGTGAGCACTCTCTCCATCGATGCCCTTCTCCTCTATAAATATAACATCTCCCCGGCATTGCAGAGTAATCTCCAGGGTGTCGCTGCTCACACCTCTAATAGAATGGATATATTGGTCCCTTCTGCTCTGTAGACCCTCCAACAATTTTGACTTCATGTCTAGCATGTCCTCCCCAAAATCCTCTTCCACTGACCTGTCTAGATCCTCCTGAGCTACCTCCTGGGGTGAAACTCCCACCTCTTCTTTGGAACTGTCCTGATGATTGCCCGCTCTTCCCTTTCTTTGAGAGAGGAGGTCTCCCACCCAATACCAACTTTTTGTATTGGAGGATGCAAATGAAGTCGTTCCTCTTAGGCCAAGGCGTGTATTCTTTTGTTGATGGCACATTAACATGTCCTCCTTCTCATCTGGAATATGTTGCGGTATCTTCATCCTCTGTCAGTCCTGCATACTTGACATGGAAGCAGCAAGATCACTTAATCATGAGTGTCCTCTTATCCTCTCTCTTGGTGGAAGTTCTGCATTTAGTTATGGATTGTAACACCTCCTATGATATCTAGAGAACGCTGGAAACAACTCTTGCTTCTCCTTCAAATTCCAGGATCATGAAACTTCACGGTTCCTTCCAAGAGTTACGCCAGCATGATGATTCTGCCAGCACCTACTCGCAGAAGGCAAAAGCATTGTTTGATGAACTTGCTGAAGTTGGCAGACCAATCTCCTTGGCAAAATTCAACCTATATGTGTTTTGAGGGTTACGTAGCGAATTTTAAGATCTTGTCACCAGGTTGTCCACCAAGGCTGATCCCATCTCCTACACTGATCTCCATAGCAATCTACTTACACATGAATTTCTCCACAAAGCTGCTCTACAACCAACTATAATAACACCTCTGTTACCAACCCCAACGCAGCAACCAGCTGCATTCTTTGTGCAGAATCACTCTGGCTTCAATACTGCTAGACGAGGTCGTTTTCGTGGGGGCTGGAAAAATAATAATAATCGCAACTATGCTCATCGTGGAAATCATGGAAACAACAGTTATACCTCAGGTCAGCAATTTGGGTAACAGGGACACCGATTCTCCTCAAGACAGTTTTTAGGATCTCTCTCTCGGCTATTAGGATAATTTGGGCAGCAAGGTAACTGTTTTGGTGGGTATAATCGTAGTGTTTAGTCAGTTGTGTTATGAATATGGGCATACTGCCCAACAATGCTCTCAGTTGACTAATCACCCTCTCTAAGCCAATGCCAATCTCGCATTTAATAATGCTCCTGCAACATCTCCTGTCACATGGTTTCCTGATACGGGTGCAAATTGTCGCACCCGACATCGCGGCGACCCTAAAATTAATCTTGATTATTATGGAAAAAGAACAGATTTCTGGCATCTTGTTCTTTTAGGGAAAATGTCTTGTTTGAGGAGTCGCCACCTAGTATTATGGTCACTAGGAACCCTAACTGGTCAACAGAGATTTTATGGCTCGGGATTGGTTGCGTAAAAAGCAAGATATTATCACCCCTTCAACGTTCTGCCTGAGGCAGACTGCATTGTTGGTTTTGTCTTAAATTGCTAAACATTTATTCGCTTATGCTATGATGATTTGTTTATAATATTCCTAACTTTGGCGCCAATGAATATTCGAGCTCGAATAATTCCAACTCTGGCGTTGGTAAAAATTCGTAGCTATGAAAAAAAAAATCAGTATATATATATTTTTTTAATTCCTGATCCTAGTCTCAGTGATTAAATTGATAAAAATACATTTTTTCTAAAACATGCAAAAATTTTATTTCTACACTTTTTAATTTTTTTTTTTTTTTTTTTTTTTTTTTATTTTTTTTTTCATTTATTTTTTTGGGGCTAGGCCCAGCTCAGCCCACATGGGCTGGGCTAGACCCAGCCCGCCCCGGTCACTAGCCCAGGCCAGTGACCCGGCTGGGAAAGGCATGCACCAAGCGTGCGTTCACAGTGAAAGGCTAATTAAATTTCACGGCAACAGTGTCAAATGATATTGCAAAGCAGGAAGGGAAGAACTTACCTGGTCTGCTGGAGGCGAAGGCGCGCGGTTGCTGATCGACAAGCCTCTTTCTTGCTTTCCCTTCCTCTAGTCTTTTCTTTCTTGTTCTCTGGCTCTTCTCCGTGTTTGTTCGCCTGGCTTGCTCTCTGATTTAGAAGACGGAGGCATGATGGATGACCGGGCAAAGCTCTGCTTAGGTTCCTTTGTATGCTCTTGTGTCGTCCTCTTGGTCTTCCTTTGTTCCCCTTTTTTTTTTACTGGCCACTCTCTCAATACTCTGTCTATCCCCTCTGTGTCTCTGTATTATGCCCTCGTCCTTTTCTCTAGCTTTTTCTTCGTCTGGTGCGTTTGGTGTGTTGAGCCTGTGCTCTGGGGAGAGGGGAAATTGGAATCCCCTAAGCTGGAGTTCTGAAGGAAGGCCAGCAATCTCTCCGGCCTGTTTTAGCATTTTTTCTTTTTCTATCCTCCCTTGGTTTTTCACCAGTTTTTCCTCTGGTCCCCTTTCCCCCCGGTTTTGCTCTTTTTCCCCATTTTCAGCCTAGGTTCTGCCTTTTTTCTTCCCCTGGCCTCACTCTTCTGGTTCTGTTCACCATCTCCTGTTTACAGTATTCTCTCTTGGTCTATCTCTCTTGTTTTCTCTCTTCGTCTCCCCTGGTTTTGTTTTTGTCTTCCCCCCGGTTCTGTGACCCCTTTTTTTCCTTTTTCCCTTTCTCTGTGGCCTTCTCTTGCTTATAAAGCCAAAGGACGGCCTTTCTTCACGCGTTCGTGCCTCACGATCGTGAGGCACGAACGCCTCTGTTTCTTTGAGAAGAAACAGGGGCAGAAAACTTGCTCCCCTCTGTATAGTTTCTGTTCTTGCGTCTTGTTGTGTTCCCGGTGTTACTTCCTCTCTAGAAGCAGGGAAACGGAGACGTGATGGAGGACTGGTGGGCTAGTTGCTTTCTTCCTCCGCTGCTCGTGGCCTTCTTCTTTAGCCTCCTCTGTTTCTTTGAGAAGAAACAGAGGAACGAAAGTCTTTTTTTTTCTAGTCTTCCCCGTTTATTCCTTCCCTTTTTTTTTTCTTTGCTGTGCTCAATCTTTATAAGCCACCCAACACCCTTACACCTCCTAGCATATATTAATGGCACATCGTGGGCAAAAACGTTACCCGGAGGAGATGAACAGTGTCCCTTGAAACGGCGCCGTTTTGAGATGTGAAATGACCATTTGCATTTTGGCCCTTGAATTTTTGAAAGGTTTGCAACTAAGCCCCTAGTTAAATTGTAATTGAACCCCTGCATTTTGGCGCCATTTTCAAGCTAGTCCTTGGATTTTAATGTTTGCAATTTGGACCCCAATTAAACCCCCAAACTTTAGTATTTCTTCAATTAAGTCCCTGATTTCATTCATTTAATTAAATCCAAAGTCCAATTAAGTCTAAAACTAATCAATTCTCCAATTAAGCCCCTGATTGGATTAATTAAATTAATTCCAAGCTTAATTAAGTCTCAAAACTTATCAATTCTCCAATTAAAATCCTTGATTGGATGAATTAAATTAATTTCAAGCTTAATTAAGTCTCAAAACTTAATCAATCCTCCAATTAAATCCTTGATTGGATTAATTAAATTAATTTCAAGCTCAATTAAGTCTCAAAACTTATCAATTCTCCAATTAAGCCCTTGATTTGATTAATTAATTTCAAGCTCAATTAAGTCTCAAAACTTCCAATCATGTTGCCCTTAACCCAAATTTTAATTTATTCTTCATTTTTTTATTTTTTTTTCTTCATCATTTTTTCATCTTTTTTTATTATCATTTTTCAGTAAATAAAATAATAGTAATAATAACAATAAAATAAAAGGGTAAAAAATTGGGTTATGACACAAATCATCATGTAACACCAGATATTACTAGTATGACGAGTTCAGAACCTTACCTTGGTAATGATCATCTGCATGTTGGTGATGGTAAAGGCTTTGTTATTTCCAATATTGCTCACTCTAAAATTCATTCCCCAAAACGCACCTTTACTCTATCCAATATTTTACATGTTCCTGCCATTAAAAAACCTCTACTATCTATTCAAAAAAATTTCTTTTCATTCCTGCCTATTTTATGTTAAGGACCTCATGACAAAGGAAGTGCTTCTTTCTAGTCAGAGTAGAGATGGTCTATATGTTTTGTTCGAATCGTCTGCCATGTCGTTGCCTCAGGTTTTCTCATCTACATGTCTCTCTACTTCCGATGATATCTGGCATCGTCGACTTGGGCATCCCAGCCCACGCATTCTGCATTTTTTGGTGAAAAATAAAAAAGTGTCATGTACGTCAAAACTTTTTAATTTTAATTGTCCTGCGTGTCCTCTGAGAAAGTCGTGTCGTCTGACTCTAAAAACTACAGGTCATCAAACTCTAGCTCCTCTTGATTTAATTTTTAGTGATGTCTAGGGTCCCTCTCCTATGTTGTCATCAGACGGTTTTTGCTATTTTGTTATTTTTATGGTTGCCCATACAAAGTTTATCTGGTTTTATACAATGGTTGCTAAGTCTGATGTTTTTAATATTTTTCATCAGTTTCAGGCGCTCGTTGAGTGCTAATTTTCTTTAAAAATAAAATCTTTTCAAACAGATTGGGGTGGTGAATACCGAAAACTCAATACGTATTTTCAAACAATTGGTATTCATCACCGTGTGATCTGCCCGCACACCCATGAACAAAATGGCATGGTTGAACGTTGTCATAGACATATTGTCGAAACTGGACTTACCCTTCTTGGGCAATGCCACGCTCCCCTTAAATGTTGGAGTTATGCTTTTGAAAGTTCTGTTTACTTGATTAATCGCATGCCAACTCCGGTTCTTAATTATAAGAGTCCTTTCGAATGTCTTTTAAAATCATCTCCTGATTATGCTTTTCTTCGTATGTTTGGGCGTCTTTGGTTTCCATTCCTCCGTCCATACAATGCTTATAAGTTAGATTTGCTTGTGTTTTTCTAGGATATAGTAACTCTCATTGAGGTTATCGATGTCTTGACTTGTCATCCAAACGTATTTATCTTGCTCGTCATGTCCGATTTCATGAACATGTTTTTCCTCTTGGTAAATTTGAACAGATTGTAGTCCCACCTACAAATCCTACTGTCGCCAATATACCGGTTACCTTATACCATCCACAACCACCATCTTTAGCCCTTCCACCGCTACCCCCCACACCTCCTACATCTCATTTGGCTCCCTTACCATTATCTGCATGTTATTATCATGATCATGCTACAGGTACAGGTTCAGATTCGCCACCCTCATATGCAGTACAAGTTCAGATCGCTCCTGCCATCTCCCTTGATTCTTCCCCTGATGGTTCCCCTGTTCTGGCGATGACTCCTGCAGATTCTACAGCTGGTTCTATCCCACGACCTGCATATATATTGAGCTCCTCATCAGGTTCTTCCTCTGATTCCTCTCATGGAATTAATCTATGTGTTGATTTGTCCAAATTCCAGCTTCAGCAGATACCGGCTAGTTTTGATAACAACTCCTCTCAGCCGGCCCATCTCCATCCTATGGTGCTTCGACCACGTCCACCCAAGGATGCTAACTTCAGTGTTGCAACTTCCTCACGAGTTGCAACGTTACCTCAACAGGAACCGTTTTCTTTTAAGGATGCCAACAGGTATTTGGTTTGGCATAATGCCATGCAGGAGGAAATCCAGGCACTTCACTCTAATCACACTTGGTCATTGGTGCCCTCTCATCCGTCTATGAATGTGATTGGTAGTAGGTGGGTGTACAAGATTAAACACTACGCCGATAGTCAGATTGACCGATATAAAGCATGGTTGGTTGCCCGCAGCTTCTCTCAGCAAGAGGGGATTGATTATTTGGAGATGTTTAGCCCTGTGGTTAAGCCTGCAACGGTTCGTCTTGTGCTCACTATTGTTGTCTTGTATGGTTGGAATATTCACCAGTTGGATGTTCATAATGCTTTCTTGAATGGCATTCTTCAAGAGGAGGTATACATGGCACAACCACCGGGGTTTGCTGATTCTGCTATGTCATCTCATGTGTGTTGTCTTCATAAATCTTTGTATGGCTTGCACCTCGAGCTTGGTACAACAGGTTGAGTGAGTTTCTCCTTTCGATTGGATTTCAGGCATCCAAGGTTGACACTTCTCTATTTATTCTCTCTCTCAATGGTGCCATGATTTATTTGCTTGTGTATGTGGATGATATTTTACTGACCGGGAGTAACTCAGCCTTGCTTCATAGATTGATTACTTTACTGCAAACAGAATTTAAGCTTCAGGATTTGGGTTCTGTTCATTTCTTCTTGGGCATTGAAGTTAAACCTACAGCTATGGGTATCTTATTAAGTCAACACAAGTATGCACTCGATATTATCCAACGAGCAGGTATGGCTTCCTGCAAACCGATTGATACTCCTCTGTCTACCTCCTCTAAACTAGGAATTGTGCCTGGTACTCTTCACTCTGATCCGACAAGGTATCGATAGATTGTTGGAGCACTGCAATATCTTACTTTCACTAGACCTGATATTTGCTATGCAGTCAACAAAGTATGTCAATTTATGCATGCCCCTACCTAAGATCATTGGGCTACTGTTAAACGTATCCTCCATTACCTGCAGGCTACAGCAACCTATGGTCTGCACATTACTCGAACTCTCTTAACTCTTCATGGTTCAACATATGCTGATTGGGCAGGTAGTATTGACTATCGCAAATCAACAGGTGGTTATCTTGTGTACCTTGATTCTACACCTATCTCATGGAAATCCGGGAAACAACGCACTGTTGCTAGATCTTCTACAGAAGCAGAATACAAAGCCTTGGCTGATGGTACTGCTGAAATTTTGTGGATTCGTTCTTTATTGGCAGAACTTTGGATTTCCACTTCGTCCATGACCATGTTATGGTGTGATAACTTAGGGGCCACTTTCTTGTCTGCCAATCCGGTGTTCCACGCTCGTACTAAACATGTTGAAGTTGATTATCATTTTATTCGTGATCGCGTTGCTAAGAGAGAAATTCAGGTACGATTCATCTCTTCAAAGGATCAACTCGCGGATGTTCTTACCAAGCCTCTCCCTCCAGTCTCATTTGCTTATTTTCGATCCAAGCTTCGGGTGGAATCTCCACCTTCAGCTTGACGAGGTGTATTAAGGAAAGAGTCCACATATATGTAAATACATTATATAGGGATATTTATCATGTGTAGTACATTCCACCATTATAGTGTATACAACCCTAAATGTATAAATACAAAGGGATGGTTGGTTTATCAATCATTCAACACAATTATACAAAAGACTATCTCTCTAATCTTAACTGTAAGTTGAGTTTTTTTTTTCCTAATTTAAATTATTCAAACGTGAGGAAAAGTGCAATAACTTTTTTGAAACCGAATCTTGGGTAACAACTAAAAATTATGGTTGATTTCTTGATCGAATATCAATATGTATAATAAAAAAACTTTATGTTAAATTGATAAAAAAAAAAAGTATTGATAACCATTTTATCAAATACTATTAAAATTTTACTTGATTCATTTATTTTTAAATATTCTCAAACCAGTACACAAATCAGCCAAGATTGTTTTTCAAAATTCTTGACACATTTAATGTAAATATATTCTTTACTTGTTCGTCATGCTTGACGATTGGAGGGTGTTAAGAAAAAGAAGTAAAATAATTTCATTAACAAAATCTTTCATTTGATTCTAATGTTTCTATATTAAGGTAATGGTCATTAATTAGGCTTCTTTCTCGCTGTTTCCTTCCAAGCATGACCAAATGTAAGATCCTGAAGTCAATGGGGTTAATGTAAAAGGTATCTGAAGAGGCAAAAATTCTGACTCTACAAAAAATAGAGTCATCCCTGATATTTCTTTCATACTGCATTGAATTTTCACTGATTTGTTCATATACAAGCACCTACATATTACTTTCGTGAAGCCAAGTCCAAATCCTGTAAAAGAGAAGGCAAACGACATGATTGCAGCAGCAACTGAAACTCTGAAAGTCATTCTATGCCATGGAAATCTGATATCTTTGATGCTACAATCTGAACAGCTCTGCATATCAGCATATAGGAAAGCATTATCACCTTTTTCAAGGTAACAGTTTGATAGTCGATTTGCGATTGAATGATATAAATTTTTGGAATCAACTAATAATCAGTAGACAAAGAAGGATGAGCAAAGCATGGCAGCTGGACTTGCTATCCTTCCTAGATGTGCTACACTCCAAGCCAAAGGCAGAACGCCAGAAGAGATAACATCAATGATTATGTGAGCTATGCAACTCCACAAGGTTCCCGGTTCACAAATTAGGCCTGGAAATTGGAAGTTTCACTTCCAGTTCTTGGACGTCCATCATCATCAAGCAGCAAACTACTTTCTAGCTCATGTTTGACTGCCATCACCATCAAATTCAGGGGAAGCAATGAATTTTGCTACAAAAAAAATCTACAATTTTAGGCAAGTTTAAGGAAAACAACATTTAGGTTAAACTCTCTCCATAACAAAAGAACTCATTAACATCGAAATCATCTTTTTTGTGGCTAGAATCGGTCTCAACTAAGACTTTCTCTCTCTACCGCTAGAATTCAGCCGTTTTCTCTCTACTTTCTCTAACTAGAAATCAAAAAATAAGAAAGATGAAGTCTGGGATAAAAATTAAATTTTATGAATTTTTAGGGACTTATAGTTTATGATTTGAATGAATTTTTAGGGACATATAATTTATGATTTGAAAAGTTAAATAAATATAAAAGGTGGTTCGAGGATATACACACACATGCACACCATCTTACTGTGAACAGGTTTGCTAAGAAATACAATGGAATGTGAGGAGGATATACACACAAATGCACACCATCTCATTCAATCATTTTTTGGGTTATCATTTATTAGTGATATGGTGTTCTCTCTGTTGACCAATTACAACAAAACCATTTCTTGTTTGCCTTCTTTTCTTTTTTCTTTTTTATTTTTCTTTCAATTTCTTATGAAATTAGAAAAGAGAAAAGGTCACTTTCATTGATTAACGAGCTGGCAGGTCAAAATTGTTGGCTAGATTTTTTATTTCATTTCAGGTAGATCATGAAACATGGCTCATCATCTATTGAATGCTTCTTACTTTTTTCTTCCGTGTTCAAGAATGTTACCTTCCATGGCTAGAAGGATCTACCGGTTCCTTTTGTTTTGCTTCTGTGCCTCTCACGTTTTGGCAGCAGACACACTGTACCAAGGTGGTCATTCCCTCAATTCTTCCAATACTCTAGTTTCCAAAAATGGGCTCTTCACTTTAGGATTCACAAGACTTGGCTCTGCTGAGTCGAATGCTACCTACTTGGGAATATGGTACAACAACGACAGAAGCCACCCTTTTTGGCTAGCCAACAGAGACAAACCCATAGCAGACAATTCAGGGGTTCTTGCAATAGATGGATCAGGAAATATGAAACTCACCTACTCTAGAGGTGATCCTGTTGAGTTCTATTCAAGTCAATCTTCTACAACCAATATAACAGCTATTTTAGAAGATTCAGGCAATTTTGTTCTCATAGATGAAAATTCTAGCAGCCAACAGGTCTTATGGCAAAGCTTTGACTTTCCTACTGACACAGTCTTGCCTGGAATGAAGTTAGGGATCAACCATAGAACTGGCCAAACCTGGTCCCTCGTGTCGTGGTTGAGCGACATAGTACCCACTCCCGCTGGTGCTTTCACTTTGGAATGGGATACTAATGGAAAGGAGTTGGTCATTAAGCGGCGAGATGTAATTTATTGGACTAGTGGACTATTCACGAGCAATACAAGTTTCGAAATTCCTTCTCTGGATCAAAGTTTTAAGATAGTTTCTAACGCAGGCGAGGATTACTTAATGTTCAACGTTTCTCCAAAACAATTTACTGCTCAGGGTCAAAGAAATTTTTCAATGTGGCAGTTGAAATATGATGAGAGCATAGCAGATCAAAGTACTGGACGAACATATGGGGGCACAGCATGTACAGGAAATAACACAGATATCGATGGTGGTTGCGAGAGGTGGTCAGGACCGGCATGCAGGAGCAATAGGAACAGTTTTGAATTGACATCAGGTTCGTTTGTTAACAAAGTTCCTAGGAAGTACGACGATAATTCTAGTCTTAGCATTAGTGATTGCAAGGACATCTGCTGGAAAGATTGTCAATGTGTTGGTGTTAGTACCATAGGCAATAATGCCACAATACTGGATGCACGTTTTTTTATGGAAGCTTTACACAAGACCTGAGTGTAAATGCAATTCAATACCACATCATTGTTCAAGGCTCTTCAGGTTAGCTGTTCTTTCGTTTTCTGGTTATCAATTTATAACCCAACAATGTAATTAATTTTAAATAAATTCCCATTGGATGTAGGGAAAAGGAATTGGATATGGATTATTTTAGCTTCTGTGGGATTTGTTTCATTGATGGGGCTCGCGGGACTCTTGTGGTATCTGAGAAAGAGAAGACTTCGAGGTTACATTTTCTAAATAACAAACAAATTTACTGATTTTTTTTTTTTTTTTTTTGCTTTTA
>Ga0307509_10005072_pt1 | contig 18516 bp, 24 predicted proteins | sample 10_EM_MG_FD_202245 | JGI IMG/M metagenome (GOLD analysis project Ga0307509, IMG submission 202245) | Populus trichocarpa ectomycorrhiza microbial communities from riparian zone in the Pacific Northwest, United States - 10_EM | ecosystem: Host-associated > Plants > Roots > Unclassified | place...
AATTCTACCGAATGGGTATTCTTGACGCCAAAACTATGATTTGTGGCGCGGCGTGCAGCTTGAGCCCACAAGGGACTGAATACGCCACCCAGCTCTTTTTTTCTTTCAAGGGTTGATTCGAACGTTGACTCCGAGTCGGATCCCTGCATCAGCCTGAGGGTCCCATGTCTTCTCGTGTCCTCACTGGAGTGGCTTTACTACTACTATTTGCTGTTCCCTTCTTGCCCCTCGGACAAGCCCAACAAGCTTTTTCTCCAGTAGCGATTCCCCTCGCAGTCCGGTCTCCATATCTCAGTTGTTGGCTTCCCCTTTCGAATGGATCCGCATGGGACCGAACCCTACCAACAACATCTGATCTTTCTCAGGTGTGTTCATTTCTTCAACCCTGTGGCAAGGCGCTCATCCCCACCTTTTTCAGGATCTTGGTTGGAGCGTTCTTGTGCATGTCGACAGCCTCACCTATAGGTTTCTCGGAGCACCTGAAGAACCTTTCGTTAATGTGAATGTCACGAATATGGTGGTCACGCCTACCCAAACCGTGATCAGTGCACTGGCCGGGCCCATGCAAGTTGATCTTACCTTCCTAAATCCCATTGAGGTTCGTCTTTGAGCCGTCAATCCCCTTCAGCGTTCATCTGTGTATCCTTTAAAGCCTGGTGATTGGATCAAGCAATCGATACCGTTCTCATACCTGTCCTTCACTGCAATATCCATGGACAATTCAGCCCACAAGGTGCAAGTGTACTCTGACGTCACTGGAGGTGCGCGAATTTTTTCTTTGACGTATGTCATGTTGCGTTACATTGCCGCAGAATGGATGTCTGGTGATCGTAGCCAGTATATCCAGTGGAATGTGACATCAAATACCGATGTTATCTACCACACAGTCACGCTCCAGGTCCCGACCTTGTTTAGCGAGGTTGGCGCGCAGGCGGAATGGGGCACGTTGTATTATGCTATGAAACCTGTGAGTGACGATGGTCCTTTCGTTTTCGTTACCCATGGTCCTTGGTCTAGGGAAACAGTATCTCGTACAAAATTTCTAATGATACCACTGCCCGCCGTTTCTTTGACACTCATGGAGCGCTGGACAACCAAGTAAATGCGACCTTCGGTCCCATTTCCGATTACCCTGTCTTTGCCATATCGTACGACCTAGGTACCATCCAAGCCACCCCAGCTCCTGTGGTCTGGGCAATCGGCTACACTACAGATCCAGCAATCAGTTATACAGACCAGTCTGGCTCTCCTCCGGAGGCGCGTAGCTTATATTATAAGCTACAATATTCTGATGATGCGACCTTGGTTGTTGTTTATACTGCTTAGAAATGTATTCGATCTAATGTTTCAAAGTCAGATCATTGATTTCCTGAACGACTTCAGCAACGCTTCTTCAAGGGCCCATCAGCTCGACCTCAAGATACTCCAGGATGCCGCATCTGTCTCAAAGTCACTTGGAGATTTGGTTTCGACTGCAGTCGCCCAAGTATATGGCAGCACACAGCTAACGGTTGGAATTGATACAAGTGGCAACCTCAATAAGTCAGATGTGATGATGTTCATGAAGAATATCGGTGGCGCGGCAGCTAAGTGAGTAACCCGAGTTCGTTCTCCTGTTATACGAGTAACTAAATTTGACCTCGTTGAGTCGGGTAAACCCCGTAGAGACGCTGTATGCTGCTTTCCCTGCGTTCATGTATCTCGACCCGAACCTCGGCGTACCCCTCCTCGAGCCTCTATTTCGGCTCCAAGCACATCCTAACTATGCAACCGCATATGCTGCTGATGATTTAGGTGCGTGTGCATTACTGATATCACCAAGGGTCGTGTATTGAAGGCCCCGCAGGATCGAACTACCCCAATGTCACCGGCATCAACTCGGTCCACGACCAAGGGGTCGAACGTTTGTTTACGATTTCTCTCTTGTTTTGCGTATCCCTCAATCATATCTGGTGCACAGAGTCCGGGAATATGCTGATCATGACCTATGCTCAGGCTCGTGCAAGCGGAGATGGAAGCCTCATTAGTAGATATGTTAGTTGGTGCCCTTGGTTAAACCCATACGAAGTTAACCGACTTGGACAGTATCGAGTACTGACTTCGTGGGCCGATTATCTGGCAAATACACTATTGTTTATCCATGACCAGTATGTTGTCTTCGTCAATGTACTCTCCAACGCTGATAATTTTCAATGGCATAGGTCATCTGCAGATGGCTTGTCAGTCAGTAATCAAACCAATCTTGCTATCAAGGGCATAATCGGCATCCAAGCCATGTCGGACATGTGCTCAATCCTAGACCAGGCGATTGGGGCTAAAAATTACTCCGTTTGTACTTTTTTTTTTTGCTTATAATACTGTGAGATCGACGCGCCTGTAGACTACAGCTGCACAACTTTACGACCAATGGAAGAGCATTGCATTAGGCAACGACCAGCACTTACTTGCAGTCTATGAACAACCCGCCTCGTGGACGTTAGGTTACAATTTATTCGCCGACAAATGGCTTGGTACCAAATTGATAGATTCATCGGTCGGTATGCACGCATTGTTTTTCCTCCCAGTCTCTTATCAATCTCCAGATATACGACAACCAAAGTAACTTCATCAACAACCTGTTGCTGGATACAGACACCAGCAATTTTGGTTTGCCCGTTGATAACCTCAGTTCGAGCGCACCAATTACAGTATCTAGTTAGTATATCTTTTTTCTGTATCTTCCCAGCTGACCACCTTTACAGGCTGGAATTTGTTCGTCGCTGCTATGACATCAGATAACGATTTGCGCTCAAATCTTATTGAGAGAATCTACAATCGGTCCCATCTCTTCTCAACCGCGGGAGCGTTCCCTCTGGTCTATAACGGTGCAAATGGTTCGGACATTCAGGGCTCTCGAGGCTCAGAAGTCCTGGGAGTGTCCAGGTGACGTCCTTTCCTAATTCCCATCGTGTGTACTAGTGTCTGAAGTGATCACCTTGCTCGATAGCCCTGCGCAAGGTGCAATGTTTGCGCCATTGGCTCGAAAGTTCGTGCAAAACTGCCCCTTTTCCCTTACGACTGACCCATCTCCTTGTCCAGCGCTCCGATCCTTCCGATACCGAGTAATACAACGACAACGAATACATCAGAGTCATCGAAAACGTCGCACGTCGGCGCGACTGCCGGCGCCGTCGTAGGAGGTCTTGCGATCTTGTTTACCGTGATTGGTGTTGTTGCATTCATGCGGCGTCGACATCGACGCAAAACGCGTAAATCCGTCGGACCTTCTTCCCCAGTCGCTAGGACGGAAACAAATTCACAGATGAGGGTCACACCTTCCAGTTTAACACCCCCTAGGACAACCCGGTGGGAACCTGTTCGTCGCGTGGTGTTCCGAGATTCGCAATCCAGGACCCCGGATCCAGTACAAGTGGCAGGCGCCGCCAACGTTCACGAGTCTCACACTGCATCCCCATCTCAACGTCTATCCTCGCCATCACTTTTGTCCGTCCCAACTGGCTTATCAGCAAAGGAGCTAGCGCGGTTGCGTGCGGAGACTTTGCCCTCTACCTCTCGGGAGGTGTTACAAGATCCACAAGCCGGCCAACCCGGAGGAGTGTCTGTTCTCGCCGACGTCTACGAACTTCCCCTCGCACCGCTATTGCCGCAAAGGCGGCCACCCTCGCCGTCAATTTCGTCCGTCCCGATTGGATTATCCGCCAAGGAGCTCGCGCGGTTGCGCGGGGAGACTTTGCGCTCTCAACAGATTCCGGTCCACGACGAATCGATTGAACCTCAGTTTGAGCCCGTTCCAGTACCGGTTATTGTTACTACGGATTCCGAGTCGGAGCAGGATACGGCGATACCATTGCCCGAAACTCGAGAACTACTCTCCGCAGTGGAATCTCTGCAGCGCGAGGTACAACGACTCCGTGAGGAGAGATTCGATGCACCGCCGAGTTATACAGAGGGCGGTAGATGAACGTGTCGGGGGAACGCAAATCGTGTATCTCGGATGCTTGGGGTAGTAAGGGTATCTTGTTGGTCGTCTTTTTAGCGGGAACCATGTCGTTACAGGGTTGCGTAGAACTAAATTCTCGGGCATGTGCCAGTGGTCCACCCTGTCATGGCTATGTTTTAGGAGATATTCAAGTTTTGACCTGGTATCTACATGCCACTGCTACTACAGTAGTCGAGGGTTTCTTGTCAGTCACTGCCGAGTCCATTGGAACGGGGTTGTCTTCAGGTGTGCCACTTGGGCAGCTTGGCAAGAAGAAAATGTCAGCGGGGCTACAAATCTTGTAGGGGTATGCACGCGTTCTGAGTATCGCGCAGCTAACTATTCAATACCTTGGCTCTTCTTGACTCTTGAGCTCATAAAGGGCTGACAAGCACAGAAAAGTGACAGGGAAAATATTGGATTGCTGGTGCGCCAGAGCAATGTACTGTATAGCCATGGAAATATGTCCGTAAGAAGTACTGCTAGGCTATTGTAGTTTATGGGGCTGCGATAGGAGCGAAGAGATGAGAGTCGCGAAACATGACATCGCCTTTTCGAGGAAGTAGTGCGGTAGGGGGATGACTGTATGGAAGTATCACCAGAGTATTTTGGCCAGTTGCGGTGCTTAATGAAGGTCTGACTGAAAGAGCCATAGGGATGATTCGGCAAGTGTACCACAGTTGGTCCTGGTTGTGATCTTGTCCTCGCGTTTTGCTGCCTGTGGAGACTCTTCTCCACACCTCCATTCGCCTCCGAGTTGAAAGAGCCGAGGATCTCCATCACGAATAGTTCCATTTCAACTTCTTCCGTCAAGTTCTCGATTAGCCATCGATCGACCCCAGAACGCGGAATAAGCACGCCTCTTCTCCGCCTCTGCAGGTCTAGTTCGTGATCTTGAATCTGTCACAACCACCAAACGTCTTTCAGTCTGGAGCAGATCCCGGCCATGAAGTCCCATTTTCCCCTAATCGCATCGCGCCCCTTGGTCTCGTGTCATCCGCTCTCCTTCCCTTCCCATCGCAAGCTGCATCTGTCCTTTCGACATGTTTGCGCTGACTGACTTCGGTCTACCGTCCGAATCCCGGTCCTCGTATGCCGTCCGTGCGTCCTCTGCACCAGGTACCAGATAAGTCCCGAGAATGAGTTCCGTAGATATATGACCGATACAAACATGGAGAAGATGTACAGTAGGCCACCAATGGAAGAATAGGAGCAGGGAGACGCGCAGAAGTCCAGGCACGGCTTCCGCTACGACGGGCATGTGCCATTTTTTCACAGCCATCATCCAAGTACTGTCGAATCTGAGCACTCTTCAGGTGATCACTGTACCGTTGGAAAACGTGCATGTAATCCCGAGCCCACTGTTGGACGAGGAGTGCGGAGAAAAGGCTGAAGACTAGGGCCATGAACCAGGAAACATTCACGCGGATGTCAATCGATAATGGGCCGAAATCAGGGTAAGGCGGCGGCGGAGGGGAAATGGCGACGTGAGGGGTAATCGAGGAGATTTGCTGAGACATCTGAGCGGGTATTGTGACGTTTTGTTGCAGGTAGTAGATCATTTGATCTCCGGGGTTCACTTTCAGATTCTGCTTGCTGTCGATTATGAACGAGGTGAGAGAAGCTGTAAATAGACCAGCCTGCAGGAATTGCATTAGCAGTCAAGTCGGTCATGGCAGTGAGTGGACAGGATCTGAACAAACGAATATTAAGACACCATCCATGTCGTCCTTCAAGTTCTGAATGCGTGCGTCATCGTGGCTCTTAGCTTCGTGGCTTCCGCGCACGCAGGGCATACACACCGGGAGTAGACCGTACTTCATGGCGTCCCGTAAGAGCTTGTTTGGCCCAAACATTCCCCACTGGCACTACTACTTCAATCGACGCATTTGTGGTGTCTGATGAGTCGTCGTCGTCGTTGCGCTCATATTGATGGACGTCCGTCTCATGAATTAGGCTTTCCCCGCCTTCTGCTTCTCAAAGGGTTAGCGATTATACGAAGACGAGCAGAATACCACACCTGTATCTTGCTAGATATCTGGCGTTTGCCTCGACCTCAACTCGTTGGTCAGTGGACGCTGGTTCAGCTGAGTTGAACTGAGGGACAGCATTCAAGTTATGCAATAACGCTGGACGGACCGAAAACCTGCGATGGGACCCGTCGTTGAGCCCCAAGGTCGATGACGTAATCCATAGATGTAGACACGACCCTCGCGAATGGAGAATGAGGAAGTCGGGACGACCTTGAATGAGCAGAAGCAGAGAACGTGGACGAAGAGTCGTGAAGTCTCGCACCATCGGGCATAGAAAAGCGGCAAATCACCGTAATGGCACGCGTACCACGTGACGTCCTCCGCCCAGCCCCTGAGTTTCGCGCAACTTGAACATGAAAAAATCAATCTCCTGTGTACGGATATGTCCTCTAGAATTCCAGTCTACGGGGCTGCATAGCCAAAAAGTGGGAACCTATATTACCCTCATATCCATCATAATTCACATAACTAATGAACCGTTTATAGTACAGTGAGGTTCATGCACATTTCTACACTGGCACGTTACTCTCCAAATCTTCATGAAGGCCCAATTCGTGCGACTTGTCCTGTGACCGTCCTTCCGTGCTGACAAAGGAGATATCTTTGACCCTCGATGATGTCATGTACTGGTCGCATGTCGTGTTTACGGCCACCTCCATCCGACTGTGATCGATGGCCAAGGTGGCAGGCGGTAAGTGGGGACCAGTGTTGTCGGAGCTCATGCTGTTATGTCACCCACCAGTGAGTACAGGGAACATAGATGGGAAGAATGACACACATGTGAGTTTGTGCGCCATAGATTGTGAGAGCGCGATACATCCTTGTCGCAGCAATGGACATCGTAACAAGCGCAGGTAGCATGAACATCTATATTTTCAAGGTTAAGGACTCATTGGGAACGAGGATTCCTCTACCGCCCCCAGCAAAGAAAGACCTACCACATCGAATGCATCTGATTTTGGTAGTAAAATCAACGTTATTCGTCGTCGAATTTCCAGTGAGAGAAATCAAATACCGTTCAGACTCAGATAAAGAAACACCTAGCACATTAAGGGGTGGTGAACAGAGGCGTGAAAAAAGACACGTTGGACATACCACGGGAAAGAGATCAGCAATGGTTGCAACTAAGATCCAAATGACACCCTGTTGAACGAAAATCACATTAGCGGAACGAGGCACCACGATCTGCAAAAGGTGCTGCCCCCTTACCTGTTTCCAAAGCAGCCACCCCAAACCAAGCCAACCTCCACCCTCACGGCGCAAGCGAAACAAGCCAACCAGCGTGATGAGAAGCAAGATGAAGTCGGTGACAAACACAGATATGACGGTCGGTTTAGCGGCCGCTGCCGGGGGCTTGCTGCATAATTGTTCCTCGGGGACCCACGTAGAGCGGACCTAAGGATGGATCAGCCCAGAACATCCAAACCACCCGAGATAGACTCTTTACCCGCGCGGAATCTTGTACCAAAGCGCATATTGTCAGGGTTTCAGTTAATCGATAGGAGGGGTGAGAAGTGACGTACCTAGTATGAGAAGTGCAGCGTTGGAAACCCAAACGAAAGTCGCGAGTGATACAACCATCTTGTTCTTGCTCCAAATGGGGGGACTGGGCATGGCAAATGAGCGCATGTGGAAGATACCCGAGGTGCGAAAGCATACACGCGGAGGAAGATTAATAGCGAAGAGAAGGCGAGAGCAATGTCTGAAAAAATCTAGGGAAATAGAGGGCGCGTGAGTGCCAAGCGTCCTTTCCCGAAGGGTCTCAAAGTGTATGCGCACCCAACCTATCGTAAACAAGACCTTAGGGTTGTAGTGGGTGAGGGCGTGAATGTAGGGAGGCAGACAAGGGGCATACCTGACAGTCGGTTAACAGGGTGTTGTTCATGATTAAGTCCATGATTACGGATACGAGGGTGGCGATGCGGGCAATGGAATAAATCTACTCAAGAAAATCAGTACGAGGTTCATGGAAAGCAGGGAGCCCCACGGAAGTGCCTGAGGTCACGAACCCATATTGTCCGCCGGTAGGGACGGCGGCCCCGGATGACATCCCACTCGTAGCCAAGAGTGATGAAGTACTCCCATCTGAGTGACGAAGGTGCGGGAGAGGTGACACACTGTCAGAGCACTGATGAGTGAAAACCCACATGTAGAGGCCGTCCGTGATGGCTGCGATTTTGACGACAGCCACTGTTCAAAAAAAAAGATGGGGACAGTGAGATTTCAGGGCTACAGAGCCAGGCCAGAAAAGCTTATGCACAGTAGTCTCGCGCAAGTTCAGCTGGGTCGTGGAAGTCGACCATCGCCGGCAGTGGCAACAGGTGAGACACCGAGAGATGAGAGATGAACAGCGGATCTGGGGTCGGAATAGGGGGGTTTTAACTCCTCGAGTGGCCAGTGTTGAATGAATGTGGAATGCGGGCGACGCGGCGGCTCTGAGAGAGCGGAGGCGGATAATCTGTGATTGGATACTGAGACATCTGGATACGGTAGCACGACGTTACAATACAATCCAGGACGCTAGCCAATGTTAACTTTAACATCATTTTTGACATTCGCTTGACCTTAGTTGGTACCAATTAAAGACCAAAGGTGGTATATTGCACCGCCCACCGTACGGTCCCTCAGGCTCACCGGTTCCCGTGTTCACCGGGGCCCGCACGCATCCTGAGGCCTCACGCGTGACCTCGAACCCAACCCGACCGGCTACTTAAGCTTTCTACAGGTACCTGTGAACACGCAAGGGATGAAGGCTGCATCCGTCTCATTTGTTCCTAGCAGATGGTAATTCTTGGGGGGCTGCAATAGTATTAGCGCGACAGCCCATGGTCCGCTGCCGATCGTCTATGATCGAGCCCCGCTGAAGCTGATTGGGTTCAATACCTGATCCAATCGGATCAAGAATACTCAAAGCAAATTGGACCCTTTTCGAAGCAGTGCTTCCGATTGGATGATTACCTTAACGCCGTTACTTAGTACATTTTTTCGAATTATAATGTAATATATACATCATAAAGTCGTGGGCTAACAATTGACCAGGGAAAGAGAGGTCATTCATAAGAACACAATGTTGAAAGTTCACGCACGGCCCTGATCAGTTCGACTGATCAAGAGGGGCGGGGCGGCCAACACGACTTGGGCCCTCATCGAATTTATCAGTTGCGAACCATCGCCAACGAGCCGCTCACCGTCACGATTGCTATTGGGAGACAGTAAAACGACACGGTATTCTTACATAAACAGACAAGAGATATTTGTAGATCGTCGGACGCACCGGAGTGAAGGGATTCAGAAAAGAAAGAACGAGAGTGAGCCAACTGATAATGACTTGTGTACCAATGAGAAGGCTCGAAAAGAGATATCATAACTGAAATGTACGCAAGAACACAAAACATTAATTCCATTGACAGCGCCCAAAATGCACATGGGTTCGCACGAGCGAGACCCGCTTGGCTGTCATAGTGTGTTACCGTTGGAACATGCGGCTGTATCTCCAAGTCTCCAACACTCCTAAGAGGTATCCTACGGTCAGCCCCAGGGCCCTAACAAGTAAACCATGGTTGTAAGGAAAGAGATTGAGGAATTAACCACCTGAAGCCAGGACCTAAGGACGGTTGGAGAACAGTTGATTGACTTGAGTGAGCGACTCGGACTCCGGTCAAAGTGCGAAATGCCAGGAGCATGATGTGATTATGTGAAGTCGCACGGCAATAAACCCATGAGCGCATTTGGGAGATAGCCAAGGTGTTAAGACCTACACTTGGAGTAAAATCAATAGCGAAGAGAAGGCGAGAGAAACTTCAGAACACACCTTCAGGAATGCAGAGCCGGAGAAAAGCAAGCGTTCTTTCATAGGGGCGGAAGGTCACCAAGGTGTATGCCCACTCAACTCAACTCAGCCACGACCTTAACGTTGGCGGTGAGAACATGAATGTAGGGAGATAGATGCGGTACACACCTGACAGTCTGCTAGGCCGACGTTGCTCATGATCAAGTCCACGATCACGGATGCGAGTGTGGCGAGACAGGCAATGCAATAAATCTACCCAAGCAAATCAGTGCGAGACTCAGGGAATGAAGAAACCCCACGAAAGCGGTCGCGGTTATAGACCCATATTGACCAACGGTAGGGGCGACGCTCTCGGATGATATCCCATTCGAAGCCAAGAAGATGAAGGACTCCCGTCCGAACGATGAAGAAGTGAGACAAGTGACATGCTGTGAGAGCATTGATGAGGGAACACCTCCATGTAGAGGCTGTCCGTGATAGTCCCAATTCTGAGGAGAGCCACCGTCGAAAGATGGGCCAGTAAGATTTCTGGCATACAGAGATAGGCCAGAAAAGCTTCCGCACAGTTGCCCCGCGCAACTTTAGCCAGTGTGGATACTGAAACGGAATAAATTGTAAAATCCACACAGGGGAGATTAGGGCTGCGCACCATACCGTATACGGCATGCGGCGCATATTGACGGCTGTAATACAGTATAAAAAAATAAAATGACTCCGACCCATACCGTAAACCAAAAACCAAGACATTTGACGGTACGGTACGGGTGTCAATATGGCCGAAAACGGTACAGTACGGCCGTAATCCTGAAAGATTGAGAACGCACGATGAGTCTTGAATGAAAAGGGACGGTTGAGGCGAGAAGCTTGAGATTGCCAATCGGCAGCGATCAAACTTGGGGCAGCAGCAAGTTGTAAAACGGTCGACGAGAACGAAAGCGGCGGCGAAAGAGTGAAACCCAGGCGGGGGATTTATATATGTGAGAGAGAGACTATGTACAAGTACGCTAATGCAGTCAGTATGTGCAGAGAGGAGGGGCAACGAAAAGGAGAAAAACGCGAAGTCGTTCTACCGGCAACAAGACCCGGACGGATAAGGCACACTTGGATGAAGGGGGTGTGGATGGACCTGAGATGTCGTTCTCGATGGGATTTTACCCCCATGGTGCGACGCGCGATGTAGTTTGAAGGAGAGAACAACTATTTGAATGGCGACCTCGATGCCGGGAGATGACACAGCACTCCGCGATTGTGCTGTGCCAAAGTAGAAAGTCGAATGGTTCTTGCCAAACACGAACTTACCACACGAATAAGTGTGCAGGACGGGCATCATGCGCGTGCCTCCTCGACCGCAGGATGCACTGCGAGAGTGAGGTAACTGAGGTTGTAGGCGGCGGCCTTGACCAGATCAAACTTGAACGTCACCTCGTGATAGTGTTTGAGTTCGGAGTCCTCGCATGGGCTTTATGAAGATGCGTTCGAAAAAGTTACCGCTTGTGGGAAGCACTCTGGTATCCTCGTCCACAAGCTAGTAAGGGTCACTTTGCTGTCGAACTCCGAGTCCGGCAGACGAGCGGACGCCTGAGACGCGTCCGTCTGACGAATGTTCCCATCACGTGATCCCTTTAAGCATGATGAAAGCGTAGTAAGTTACTAATAGTTGGCCGCCGAATATCATATTATGCTCTCATGTTTTCAGGGCAAGATGCATTCATCGGTAACGGGACCTCTACAACAGACAGCGCGCAGACCTACTCCGCTCACCCGCTACCGGCCGCCTCGCCCGCATGACTGACGCTACAAGATGGCGAGCGCGCGTCCATGCCGCACTAGGGAGCGTTCAACTTGCCGTCTCTCCATTCCCCGCGTTACCCCTCACCCGCGTTGTCATGCGCTCGTTTTCAAAAGGGCAAAACGTCCAGACTGTAAGTGGCTACTGGCCGAATCCCGTGCGCAACCTTGTAAATGGTGGGAGGTAGTACCCAACCGTTCACGCAGGCAACTACGGCCCTCTTTCTCTCTACCTTTCGAACTCACAGCCAGGCCACTCCGGTCTAGTTCAATTTCTTCATGAGACAAGAGCAGTTACTCAAAAGTGCTACCAATGTCCAATAATCGCCTACATGTGTCTCATTCCCGTAAGCAGCGCCTTTCTGTTATAGCACAACTTCAAATGCAGCCTAGGCGAGTTCCGAGAAAGTAGGGGCACATTACTCTACACGGTTTCGGAGTCTCGAAAGTGAATGGTCGTGTAGCACGACCATGATTGAATTCAAAAAAAAAAAGCACGACCATGATGCGGTGTCAAAAGAACAATGTTCCTAGTTCCTACCTCTGCATTAGTCTATCCGTCCTCACCGGAAACTGCAGTAGTGGTAGTATGTACCGGAATAGCGATGGTTTGGTTTGCCCGGGATCTGCTTCCTATTCTCACATTTTTCGTCTAACCTTTCCTTCGGTTGCCCGATCTGCTTAGTTTCCTGCGTGGACTTGCGGCCATTTTGGTTTCCAATGATGGCCCCTCGACAGGGGATAGTCCCTCTCTATCGTCGCCTACCATCGTAACAGGGTCAACATCCACAGGTAACTCCGGTACACATTCTTGGTCCTTGTCTGTCAAACGGATGTCCACGTTGGGCTTGAACGACGCGATAAGACAGACAATCACAAACCTTGGTTCTTCTTCGCCTTTCGTCGAGGTTGTGCTGTGATTGCACCTTCTTGGTCGACGTCCGTCTGTTCTGGGCGCAGATTCTCCCAGATGACAGGAGCAAGGCCGTATATTCGATACAGCTGGAAGACGGCCTGTTCCTTGTCCTTGGCCTCAATCATCAGATCCACCCATTCCTGTTCGCCCGTCGTACCCCGCCACCAACCAGCGCCTTCTATTTCTAGTTCTTTTGGGAGAGCGGAGCAACGACGGGCGTGGGCACGCTTTTGCATTACCGTTACTGAGCCAGGCCGTGGAGACGAGAGATGCTGTTTCGGTCTGATTCCCTTCTTATGCCAAATCGCATTAATGCGAGGAATGAGAGTTGTCGGAGGTTCGGACGATGGCTGACACGCTACGGGTCAGGTTTGGTCAACGTACTGACACAGAGCTCACATAAATCCAATCGTGGTGATAGTCGAACTAACATCGCTCTCAGTTTGATGGGACTTGCGACACGCGGTAGAACTCACCACAAGGGGCAGATCAAGCTCTTCGCACATAGGGAGGATATCATCCACGTTGTAACACATCTCCTCGACCGGAAGAGTGTTATCAGTTTTTATGACTCCCGGCTACAAAGACATACATAACCGACCTCATCATTCTCAACAACCAGGCGCTCTTTTATATCGTCAGAGAGCAACGTCCTGTAATTCTCCTTGAAGCGGGCTAGTGTTGCTGCCTTGTCACCGTATATACCCTGTCATCAGGTCAGTTCGGTGCTATTGCGTCGGAGGGCCAGTGGGATACGAACGCCAACATGTATAATGATGACACCATCCTTTCCAATACCCATGTGATCTAATATCGAGCAGTGGTCTAGAGAAATGTCTGGTTCATGTACAGCATCGAGGAAACAATTGTCCAAATACATACAGTGCAATTCTCGAACTGAAGCGTCCACGACGTTTTGCTTGGGCGAGCCAATTTGAGTGAACTGGGAAGGGGGGACGGCATGAGCTCTCATCCCGCAACGGGCCCCGGGAGCGTGGAAGCCATCATGGCATGGCCTACCTGGCCGGGATGCAAAGTCATTCTATGGCCGAACTGATTGGCAAGGTCGCCAGCAGTCTGCGAAAAAGTCGATGTCAGCGCTATGCTAGTGGTACCGATAACTGGTGCGGGTCAGTGTCCGTCCGTACTTTCAGCTCGGCGGCGGCGTAGTCCAAGTCATATCCGTATTTGTCGTGCGATGCAAACGGAAAGAGTTCCGAAGAGATGCGCATGAAACCAATCCTTGATGAGATCATGCTAGACTTCAGCCATCGCTGGTAAAAGCGCAACGTGGTTTGGCTCAACTTGTTTGTTTCGTTCCACTAAAATGGCACCAAAATTAGTAAGTACCACAAATACTAGCGCAAACCATGGTATCACAGTTGGCCTACCTGAATAAGTTTGGCAAGATCTCTTGTATTCCGCTTGCCCAGGTCTTTGGCAAAGTCGAGGCCATGTTTGAGGATGGTGTCTATCCGGCAAGTCCTAATCGGCTCAGTTTGTGAGACCGACCACGCGGGGAGTTCCGAGACGACCAGAAGACGAACCGACTGCAGAAAATGGGATCCGGCTTCGTAGCTCGAAGAATAGTGTTGAGGCAAGCCTTCGAGAATCAAAAGAGGGGCCCACATTCCAACAGAGATGCGGTGACTCACGTAGCCCAACCGACCTAGAAGCGACGTGTAGAGAGAGTATCCTGAGTCGACCCACAACACGACAAACTATTTTGAAAACGGCACCTCGGAAAGTGGTCATCTTGGACTCGACTGGGGGGATATCGTACACCACTGGCTCTACGACCTTGGTCTTGCGCCGACGTTTTTTGGGCGGGGACGGACTCGGGGGTTGTTCGTCTTCTAGTTCTGTCAACGGGCTCTCAGACCCCAAGTCTTCTTCACGTTCTTGTTGAATATTTGCAGATTTCGTCCGGGCTGCTTTGATTCTTGCAGAAGCTCTTCTCTGCATATTTTGATGGTCAGTTGCAACGTCAAACTCCTAAATTCCCTCCTCAAAGGCTCGCTCTGCATTGCATTAACGTTCCGATCTCGGCCCACATGGGGCCTGAATCGAAAACCTAACCCTATCATGGTAAAACATCACGATTCCTGCAAGTGACTACATAAAAGAAAAAAGTGGATACAGGAGCGGATAGGAACGTCTTAGCGGTCAGAGTACAGACACATCCGGTCGTGCGTCAGGTCATCGTACATAGAGTCGTCGTGTGTGACGAGACACGAGTCATGCATCATGTCTCTCACTGTAACGATCTGACCCTTGTACCGACCGTCGAGCGCCACGACCTTGTTGCGGACCTGCGTTGGCGGTACAGGCACGAGGTAGATGATTGGGACAGTAAGCGACTCCCGGTCGTCCATCAGCAGCGTCGCCGTTCGTGGTATGTAGTCCGATCCAGTGTCGAGCACGCCTTGCAACTTGCCCTCTTGGCTCTCATGCTTGCCATGGTCCCATTCAGGGAAACCGGTGCTGTCTCCTCTCGTGCCTCGGATCTTGACCATCATGCCAATCTTGTTAGCAGCATAAGCTGGGTCAACCAGCCAGTTCTTGTCCAAGTCTGAAAGCACACGACGTGTGAACTAGTGCCGAAAAGGACTTGTACCAACCAACGACTTACTGAATGCTGTCTTTCCAGTCCGTTCATGCGGCGGGTATGCAGCTGGGGTCTCCGCAGGCATATCAGAACGACCGGTAAACATCCCAGCTGGTGTCTGGGCATTATACACTGTTGACCCATAGCCTGGTCCACCAGGGGTAGGCGCGGACGCTGGCGTCGGAGCACCGAAAGCGGGTGTCGGAGCACTCTGTCGGGTTGTAACGTTAGACCATGAATTCGCAGGAGTTTCAGATGACTTACCCAACTCGAGTCGCCCCCCCAACCTCCCGATGCTGGTGGTCCTGGACTGGCCCAACCATTATTGGCTGGCGCGGACGAACTCTCGGTCCAAGAGTTAGTAGGTTTTGGCGTTGCCCCACCCCAAGCGGGCGTTGCACCTCCCCATCCTGATCCGGTGCCGCTAGTCTTGGCTGGAGCAGCGTAGGGATTCGGTGTACGAGCAGATGACCAAGCCGGTGTCCTCCCACCCTCTTGCGCGTACGGATTCGGGGTTTGGGAACTCGTATTGAACGGTGTCCTGCCCCCCTCCGTGTATGGGTTAGGGGTTTTCGAGGATCCCCATGCCGGTGTCTTCCCTCCCCCTGTAACGTATGGGTTGGGAGTGCGGCCACTGCCCCAACCGCCGGTGCCACCAGACTGCGCATATGGATTAGGTGTCCGGCCACCAGCACCAAACCCTCCGTCACCGAAGCTTCCGCGAGGAGGACCCATATCACGACCACCCTCAAGTGGCTCGAGCTTGCCGTCCTTGCTAGAGGACGATGAGTACAAATACATTGGCCAGGAGATCAAACTGCTCACTTTCTGCGATACAGCTTTTCCTTCTCGATGGTGATGACCTTATTGTTAGTATTGAGTTCCACACGGGCCGTAGGGCCATTCGTGTCCTTAATGGTGCCGACATAGCCTTTTTGAGGGCCCTTGACTACAGTGACAAGGACGCCGATGAGCCGGTCTCGCAAACCGCGATTTATGCCTGATCCAACCATGCCGCCTGTGACTGCACCACCGCTCAGAGCTGGGTTCATTTTTGAGAGGTCGGTGCCAGGACGAATGATGTTCCCTTTTGGAGCAAGGGAGACGAGGGACCTGGCTCGTGTCACAAAGACACCACCGTTTTCCATGATCTCGCGATTGTGCAGGAACGCAAAGAAGGATTGGTGCACGTGGAGAACGCGACCCTTCCGAGTCTACAAAAGCGTGATAACGGATGTCAATACAGTAGAAGCCTCGTAAAATGACAAGTACACTCTCACCTCCCCATCATTTTCCTTCATATTGTCACCAACTCGCAATTCATGTCCTTCGGCGTCTGTTGCAATAGCGCGGTTGGAGTCACGACGCATGGATATCTGGTGCGGCTGCACCAGACGCACTTGCCCGTTCTGGTCTAGGACGCGGAAAGAGTCTCTTTCTGTCTTAAAGATGACACCGACAGTTTGGTTACTGGAGACGCGTGAGACACTCGAGAGGTAATCATCAGACAGTATGCTTACTCTAGCTGGACCAAGTCATGTAGTTCATAGTTGCCGACGATATTCGTGCCCGCGCCAACTTCTGCAGCCTCGCGAAGATCTTTGGAGAACACAGAGACCTATGAAGTGAGGAAGGTTAAGTGACGCAGTTTGGCTAAACAAGACCAACTAACTTCTTGCATAGACATATCAGACAAGAAAGTGACGATGTTACCCGACACGGAAACAACGAGACCAGACTCGTCAGCATTCTTCCCGGACATCACCTTGACGTGGTCTCCGGGCTTGAATCGTTTCCTGACACTCCGCGCTGGAACCTGGACCTTTTGTCCTTCAAGATCGAAAGTACCGACGGGGTTCACGGTTACAACGTCCAAGTTGATGGACTCTACAATACCGTGAACACCTGCTTGTTCGCCTTCGAACACTTCAACGTGGTCGCCAGGTTGTAGTACTGCTATTGCAGCTTTCCGCGAAGCTTCGGCAATAAGGGAAAGGTCGACGGTGTTCTCCATGCCCTCTCCTTCATGGTTCCCCCGCGCAAATCGTGTGATCTCGTCCAGTGTGGGATTAACGTTTTCCGTCACTATCGCACTGAGCTTGAAGTCTTTCTCGATAAAGCCGTCTTTGTACGTGTCATTTTGGAAGATATAGGCTTGGTTTCGCTTTGAGATCACCTTGCGACCATAGACTTTTACCACCTCTTCGTAGGTGAAAAAACGCTGAGGGGGGCGGACACCAGTAGAGACCGCGAGACCAGTCTTCTTCCGCTTTTTGCCGTCAATTGCGACTTCGTCCTTGGGATTAAGGTCAATGCGTGGGATGAACTTGAGCCCAACCTCCTCCCCGTTTTCGGTGATGTCCACTACTTGCGCAAGGTCGCCTTGGTATTTGCCTCGCTTGATCCGAACCCAGTTTCCTGGGTTAACGGTCGTTTCCTGCTTTTTGATCAAGAGCAAGCTGGCCATTTCATCGATTGGTACCAGAGTGACACCGCGACTGGGATATATGCCGACGAGTCCATTGCAAGCTTCGCTGACCTGCTTCTGACTGCGAGCCTCAACATAAATGATGCCGGGGAGGGAGTCGCGTTCGAAAGCGGAAAGAATCTGTAATGGACGGTTGGAGAATTCAAGGTCGAGCGACTTGCGCATAAGACTGAAAATGAGCTCTCGCTCGCGACCAGGCTGAGTGAGGGGTGCCGTAAGCGCGCATATACGTGACTCAATGCGGAATACCCACCTTACACCTCACTTGCCAGAGGTTGGCATCTTGAACAGAGGGCATCAAGAGGCGCTGGGGAACTTCGTTCATGTCCCCAGTGTAGCGAACGGCCGCCCGCTTGTAACGTTGGCTAACGTCCTCTGCTATGCGCGCTAAGTCTTGGTCGTTGAGCTCCCTTTCGCGTCTATCAAGGCGGGCATGGTGAACTGATCTCCTCGGACCCTCTTCGTCGTCACCCTCGCCTTCATGTTCGGCGATGAACTCGTCTGCAAAGCCAGTGCGTTTGAGTAGGAAGTACATGAGTCACAGAGGCCAGCTGAACTCACCTCTACCATACTCCTCATCGTCTTCTTCCTCATCGTCTTCCTCATTGACCTCGGCTTCAACATCAAGGAAGCGGTTAACCGCGGCGCGTTTGTGCCGGCGCTGGCAATGGCAATGACCTCAGCGTTGAGGGTGGTCCAGTCATATAGGATGGTATGGCCACATACCTTTTGCCGTTTGCCACCACGAACCACGCCTTCCCCGTCTTCATCCTCGTCTTCATCATCTTCATCCTCATCATCTTCCCCATCAGCCTCTTCGTCTTCTTCGTCTTCTTCTTCCTCGTCCCTTCTCCGCCGATCCTGGTTGTGTTTGCGGCTGCTGCCATGACGAGACCCTCCGGATTCCTCTTCCT
>Ga0307509_10005073_pt1 | contig 18514 bp, 22 predicted proteins | sample 10_EM_MG_FD_202245 | JGI IMG/M metagenome (GOLD analysis project Ga0307509, IMG submission 202245) | Populus trichocarpa ectomycorrhiza microbial communities from riparian zone in the Pacific Northwest, United States - 10_EM | ecosystem: Host-associated > Plants > Roots > Unclassified | place...
AATTCTAACTTTCTCTCTGTGTCCCAGCCTGCTACTCACTTCCTCGCTCTGTTTTTCCTGTTTTTCTCTCAGCTTGCGATCCTGCCCGCACTCATGCCCTCACCTGCGCCCATGACGACCCCTTTGTCTTCCTTTTACTCCCTCAAAAGAAAAAATTACCTCTCTCCTCCGATGTCTCCTCAAATTCCCTTTGCGCGTCACCCCTCGCCCTTGCCTCTCACCAGCACCCTTTTGTGGGCATGTTCCAGTGACTGTGTCTGTTTCCTCCCTCTCCCACCATCGTGCTCATGACCTGGGCTGTCCAGTTTCAATGTCGCACTTGCTCCCCACCATCCCCTGTCGTGTTGTGGTCCCTCTTGCTCATGCTGTCTGGCTCGATTCACACCTCAACCTCTCCTCCTCTCACTCCTCCCCCAGCTTGACCCTTGGAGTGAGTGCCCCACGAACCCTCGCTTTCTGTGTCCTGACCTCCTACTCACTTCCTTGCTCTTTTTTGTTTTGAGTTTTCTCTCAGCTCCCAATTGTACCCCTGCTCACACCCTTGCCTGCACCCATGACGATGCCTTTGTCTTCCCTCTGTCTTCTCTCACCATGTGAGTGCTGTGCTTTCTCCTCCTACCCTCTTGCTCACATGATTCACTGTTCGAATCCTTTGCTCCCTCAAAAGAAAAAAACATCGCTGTCCTCCAACGTCTCCTCAAATTCCCTTTGCACGTCACCCCTTGCCCATGCCTGTCACCAGCACTCTTTTACCAGCACATTCCAGTGAGTGCCTCTCTTTCCTCCCTCTTGCAGCGTCTTCCTGATGATCTCTGGCTCAAATCCTAGCTGCACTCCTGCTGCGCCTCACCTCACCATGTTCTCTAACCTGCTCACAACAGTGCTCTAGCACAGTGACTGGTGAGTGGTGCTATGTTCTCCCTGTGTTGCACACTGCTCTTTTACCATCCCTGTTGCCTGACATTCCCTCCCTGACAACATCTACCACTCTGACTGACCCCATCTTGGACATCACCCTCCTCTGTGTGATGCGTGGCGCATGCTCTTTTCTTGCTGCATACAGGTGAGTGCCTGTTCTTCTCACTGTTGCCTCTTCTCTTCCTCACACTCTCGAAAAGAAAAACCCTTGCTATTGCTGGATGTTCCCTCCCTCAAACCCTCTACCACACTGACGTCAGCCCCATCTCTGCCCTCCTCTATGCTATGCTTGGGCAACACTCTTTGTTTGCCATGTGTCGGTCAGTGATGGCACATGCTCTTTTCTTGCCATGTACCAGCAAGTGCCCATTCTTCTCACCATCACCTCTTCTGTTCCTCACACTCTTGAAAACAAAACAACTCACTGTCGCTGGACATTCTTTCCCTTAAACCCTCTACCACACCAATGTCAGCCCCATCTCCACCCTCTTCTATGCTATGCTTGAGCAACACTCTTTGCTTGCCATGTATCACTCAGTGCCCACTTTTGCAGCCACTGCTTTACCTCCCCAGCCCTGTCCATGCTTGGGCCTCTCTCACATGTTCTTTTACCCTTGGCCTCCTGTTCCATTAATGAGCAGCAGGACTTCGTCAGCTCCACCTCCTCAAATGCCAGCTCTCCTGCTGCTGCACCTCAGTATTTCGTCACTGTGATACACATGTTGGGTTGTACTGTGCGTCATGCTAATTGCAGTAAATGCCACTACTTGATGTATGTTACAACCTGTGATAATGTATGATGGTTTTTACTGCTTGATCAATGAAACCCTGATAGTGTGCAATACAACACCAGCAGCTGATGACAGGCTCAGTACTACATATGTATTTGTATACTACCTGTTTCAGTTTTTGTTTCAATGCATGTTCTGCCCCTTTCTCTTCAGCCCATCATGCTGCGCAAGCCCCCCGTTTTGCTCTCCCACCATAGGCAGGGAGTAAGACCTTGTATAAGCATTATATTCGGGTTCTTCTCATAAAAACAAATCGAATGATGTATAATATGTTATATAAAATATGTCCTAAAGCGGCAAATGCGTGCTCACTGTCAGCGACAACATGCTCGATGTGGGGAGGACAACGATGATGCGTCGTCGGAGGTTGCCGGTGGCACGGGAAGACATAGGAATGTTATGCAGATAGGGTAAGCACAGAACATGATGTGGGAACTGCTGGGACACATGAGAACTGCTGGGGATGGCTGGGGACCGGGGAGCCGGGGATCCCCAGCACCTGTGGGTCAAGAAGTGATTTTACCATTATCCGCCTGTCACATGAAGAGGTTAAGCGTGACACTTAGGTGATTAATATTCTGGATTGTGTTGGTGGAGCCCGAGATGGCAACGGCCCAACAGCCTTGTCAATCCTACAAGCTAATTGGCGGTGCAACTGTCCCTCATATTGCCCAACAAGCCCTCGTTCCTGAGATATGAGTTCCAAGGAGAGTTGAGATGCAACTCTTCCGCTCAATGATTACTGGTCATGACAGTAATGCAGATGGTCAGTCTACATTTGTGAGTTCAGAATCAGGAAGAACGAGAGGAACGAGGACTGAGGCCGCGGTTCCGAAGATTCGAGAACGCGCGAGGGAGAAGTTGTACGGACGTACGGTCATAACGAGAGGGGGCGGGAGTTGCAAGTCCGCTGGCGAGTATGCTTGAGGTGATAGCGAGTCGTGACACGACCTACAAGGGTAAGAAGACGGCGGGAGAAAGGAAACATACGAGCTGTAAAACAGAAAGACGAACGACGATACATCGGCTCGGTTTGTCGAGAGCCGAAAGCCCACGAACAAGAAAGGATGACGGAAAGTGGGGTCGCTATTGCCTGCCTTTGATGAGGCCAGGCGCAGGGGCTTACATACGCGGTCCGAGACAGTGGAGACAAGTATTCTATGCGCAATGGTGAGCTAGAGGGGTGGAAAGTAAAAATACGAACACAAAGGTAGTCCTGCCAGAAACAGACCCGCACGGCGACGTAGACGAGGAGCACCGGCGTCCGAAATGCTGAAATTTTACTGAATAATAACAACGTGCGCGACAGTGAGCGCATAGACAATGGGGGTGAGGGAGGTACGGCAATGCTCGATGGTAAAAGGTCCAAAAGCAAAATAGGAAGGTGTAATGGAGAGCAAAAAGTCTAAAGCAAGAGGAGGTAGAGAGACGTACGAAGGGTAACCTGAATGAGCCTATATACAGTAAAGCACTTTCCCAATAGCGATGTGGTCCAGACGAGGTCCGACTTGTGAGGGTCCGTGAGCGACATGTGCTATGTGGAGCAGCGGTCTGTTCAAGGCGGCGCGTGCTGTGACATCGGCCGACGAGGTTGGCGATCCGCGAGTCTTCGGCCGTAAGAATCGGGGTGCGACGAGCAGGGTAACTTGGCTGCGAATGAGAAAGAGCCGGTCGTGTGACAAAGAGAGTGCGCGACGAAGAGTTAGAGGCGAGGCGTACAGGACGAAGAGGGACGCCACGCGGGCAATGCACAGCGCGCGATGTGGCGGGCTGCTCAGAGATCGGTGGCGCGCCTCGTGGAGCTCGTTTCCGAAGCTGCAGCGTTTGCCATCCTTACAATAACCCAGCGCAGCGTACCGCAACTCTCCACGGGGAGCAAGTCGGATGTATCGAGCTCGTTCAAATTTGGCTCAGGTAGATCATATCGATGCAAAGTTAGGTGGAGATTTTGATTTTTTGATTTTTTGATTTTTGATTTCCTCGGGCTACCGAACACCTAAATGACATACAGTACAGTATAGATACGAGGCAACTTGTGCATTTGCCTCTGAATAACTGCTCTTCGCCCTTCCTCGCATCACGCATGCGTCATATCAACATAATAAGAGCCTGACTAGATGGCGGGTGTTCGAAGCCGGATAGTGCCAGAACTGGGTCATGGGGTGTGACAGGCACTGGAGTCCGAGACTGGGTGAACATGATGACTATGCGAGAAGAGTAGGCCCCACGTACACTGACGGCACGGATCCATCCTGCTTCTCTGCTGAGCGTGTCATATCAAGGCATATGTTGGCAAAGGAAAGAGCGGCGGTCCACGGTCCACCATAGGTAGCGTCCGGTGATCGTGGGTGCGGGGCATGTTTCGTGGGATGAATGTTTAGAAAGCGGAGCAAACGACCTGAACAGCGACACCGATAAAGGAAGAATGATTGCTAGATATGGTTTAGAAAAGGGCGCCAGGGCAGAATAAATGGTGACCGATGTCCGACGATCGGACAACCATGCCGACGGACGTTTTTCAAGGCCGAACCTGGAAGAGATGCAAAGATCAGAAAGCCAACTCAGCTCGCCCGGAACTGACCTGGTAACGGGTGACCTACTGTAGTAATTGAGCCTATCTCTATTGAATACCTCAGGAAGGAGAAATTTTTGAGATGAGATGTTGAAAGGTAGAGCGTTGGTGCAGCCAATAAATGTCGACATGCCGTGGTTGTGATGATCTGCCATAAGGAACGCGAACACGTGCAAACGAAACACCGCCCAAGAATCCTCCAAAGCACCCCTTCACCTGATACCACCGCAATGGGAGTTGATCCAACACCCACAATGAGTTTTAAAACCCTTCTATCGATTAGAAACCAAACCAAGAACTATAAATGATGCAGGCATTTCCTCTGTGTTCTCCAAAGCCAAGGAATGAGTCCGATGTGCACAAAAAGAAGCGTGGTGGACTGGACGTCTTCAGATTAGCTGAAAGGTGGAGCAGGGTGCTTGGGGTGACTGCGTAAATGATCTCCAGGTGCGTCTGCTTATGGTCCACGTTCACTTGTCCTGTCCCATAGCTCCGTCCCCATCCAGGACCGCATCATGATGACCTTATTTTTGGGGAGAACAAACCCGGAGACTCCAAGTCAGCAGGCGTCACGACGACACACCTACGCCAAGTCGAAGGGCCAGACCTCTCAAAGCAACACACAGTTTCCCTCGATAACACCTTCAGTACCTAGTTCCGCGTCACCGAGATGTCGAACAAACCTACGTGGGATCGAAGCCAGCCTATGTGTTTGCAATATTCTCTGTGACACCCGCAAAAAACCATCCTGGCGCTGTTTTCCATGTCTGACGCATCCTTTCTCACGGCAGACTCCGATAGAGAAGTTTCTAGTTCTGCTTGAAGAATCCTTTACCAGCCCGTGCCAACCTCATTTTGGTTTCAAAACAAAAACCGCACCATACGGTCTGATGGATGTCAAATCCTTCGCTTCACCCCGCCTGATCTCTTACGCCATACATCAGGTGGGACCGCCCCTACACCCCGAATAAGTACTTCCGAGCGTCTGCACACTCTTCTGGGGCCACGCGTTATGTGCCACCTCTTCCTTGCGACTACGTCCCTATGGCCTCTCTTCCTGAAGCCATCGGGACCTTCCTTTCCGGCCGGCCACTGTCAGACTACCTCCCATGTGTTTCGCTGTGCGCTTCATCTTACCTTATATGGGCATCTCCTTCCACTCCCTCGTTACAATTTCTCTTTCTGACATTCCTTTTCTTCTAGTTTCGTCCTAACTTCTCCTTTCATGATAATAATCGCACCTAGATCGCCCCGTTGTTGTCTCCTTTCCGCGCAATCGGCCAGCACTCAATTAGTCGTGGTCTTGCCCTCTTCCTTTTTTTAAGTTCCTTTCGTTTTTTTCTCGACGCCAGGGCTCTGTCAGTCCCGCACTTCATCCTAAATTGACTCCCTGACCTATGGACTTGTGGAATAGATATCTGCAGGGACTTAGATGTATAGTCGGGACGCATCTGTATATATACCGTCATTGGCCCCAAAAAGGCCTCATTGAAGGCCAGCCTGCACAGTTATTCTCTCTCCAAAACGTCTCTCTGAGTTCTTATCCTTGTCTTCTCGACTTGACTTCTGGACGACAAACCAGGCCATCGTATTGCGATACCGTACCATCGGATGTGATACCCTCATCACTACAACAAATCATAGCAAGGCGAAACCGAATAATCAACTGCTGATCCCCAATTGTGAACGGTAGAGAAACTCGCCAAAGTTGTTCCTGATGGGGACAGATGCCGGCGGCACTCTACTGCGAGATCGGGATCAGATGAGATCATCGCTCTTCCCGTCCCGATTAGATTCAACCCCGTTTCAGATTGGTTCTACCACCATGAACGTATTGATAGTATGCCCATTTCTTTACTGGTTTTGCTTCAAAGGGACTGAAACGTTCTCCGGGCCTACTGGTCATCCTTTTCTTTTTTTTTTTTTTTTAAATCTCCGTCCATCGCATTTAGCCAAGTCCCGATCTGCCACAATGGTTCATCCTAGCCCGGGTTGGGTGAGAGCTTTTGCAGGAAAGCGAGGCAACACGACACCACCAAAAGATAGCCACTGAGGTTGGGGAAGCCAATCATAGAAACAAGTCCAATACATGTTGCACAACCCCGGGGATCGCGACTGTCATAGGTTGGTATACCCTTTACTCATATACGTAACATAAATAACCGCCAGTAGTGTTCATTACATCTCTTATGGTGACTTGCGGAAACAGCCCGTCCGCCGGCATGATCGAATTCAGCTATGCAAAGAATTGAAATGAAGCCTTTTGATTCAAAAATGGCCAGTACTTACGCTGAGGTAAGGAGGTCCACCATTGGGGTATCGTTGCCAGGCATCCATGCTTTCGAGGACTTGCACAGAGCCACCGAAAAAGCTATGGGCATTCACGGGATCACGGTGTTGCCAGTCGGACCATACTTTATCAACCATCTATCATCGAGCACAGTCATTCCTTTGCGCCAACTCCATCAACTTAGGTAAGGGTGAAAACTTACAGCATGATGCAAAAAGAACAGCGGATCTAAAGGACAACAATGTCACTATGCGGGGAGGTAGTCTAAGGGAACCGTACACACCGTTCGGCGCCCATGTGGGCTCCGGCATCGTGCAGTTTGACGGGGCATTTCGTGGACAAGATCCTCCCAGATCACTAGAGGCCGCGCAGTGTGAGAAGTGCCGAAGTTTATGTGACCCAGAAGTAGCTCACCCTCCTACGATCTCATGCACGGCACTGTGTGCGCCCTGATGTTGCAGTAGAATCAGGGGATCCACTCGCAGTTCACTCCCGTCAATTTCCTTACCTCGAACGTCTCAAACGCTACTTGGAGCCCTTTGTAGTCCCCCGAGAAAGTCTCAAGAAGAGCCTCAATTGCAGCCGCCGAAAATGATGAGTTTGCCTCTTTCAGGGGGTCCGTAAATGTTGGAGCTGGGAAGTTAAATGCCAGAAGTGTGAAGTTTCGGCGGACAGTGTGCGGCGATGGGTACGAAAGATGCAGTTTATTGAAGCCACCATCAAGGACGCTGAAGTCCGCATTCGGGTCTCCCCAGCCGCCCAATCCGCTCATGGGATCAGAGTCCTTCCAGAACGATGACTCATAGAAGTTTGGGGCATCTAGCATGACATGAGAAGTTGAAAGGCAGCGCAGATAAAAGGGGCTGACCGATAGTCCAATTCCAATATGGCGTTACGCCGGTATAGCCACACTTGTTCTTGAGTGACTCTTCGAAGACGTGTACGTACCAACGATGCCAGGGGAAAAATAGCCCCGTCCAATGGATCTGGGGGGGGGGCATATATCAGATATCAATGAATCTTGACAGTATTTGTTCCGAACATACCCGAATATTCAGGTCCATATGAATGTACACCAGATCTGGGGAAGCGCAATTCGGCTAAAGGTGCTGAAACTGAACGAGAGGCAAGGGATCGGATCATACCATCATAATACGAGCCTGACTTGTTGACAGGGGGTATCCATGACGAGATCATGGATGGCGGGTGTTCGAATACTGATGGCGCCAGGGCTGGGTCATGAGGCAGGTGTGACAGGCACTACAGCCCGAAGACCGCATGAGCAAGACAACCACGTGGGGAGGGTGGGTCCTACGCACGTTGACAGCGCGAATCCACTCTGCCTTTTCCTTAGTACTGAGCGTTCTCCATTCTCTGCGTATGGCCGGTTTTTTGCAGGAGGACGGTTTATAAGAGCAAGATACAGCGCCTACAGACCAAAGGATTGCGAGGGCGACAGAAAAGAGTCTGAAGACAAACATTGCTCGGCGGGGGATGCGCAGGTGTGAATGAAGACTCCCAGTGAATTTATAGGCCCCAACGCGATGATTGAGGGACTCTTGTTTAAAGTGCTTCGTTTTGTCCAAAAAGATGTGGGTGACAAATGAGAGACCACTAAAACCAACAGTAAGCGACCATTTAACATCAGTGGCGTCCCGTTGTTGCGGTGATCGTGGGTGCGAAGTATGGTCCGTGGGTTGAATTTTCTGAAGCAGAGCGGGGGTAATGAGTTTCTAACTCGTCGGAGTAGCAGGCCAGCAGCACAACACCGATCGTCGGTTAGGATTAAGACCACTGTACTAAACCGAGAAAGCTAAACACACACCGCGTAGTTCTATGCTCCGAGTCGACGGGAGGGATCGAAAATAAAGTTTCGTAACCACTCTCCCATAACCAAGGCCGATAAAAGAAGCACCGGCATGAGGCTACCCATGGGCACGGGGAATGGACGACCGCTGTCCGACTACCGGACGGCATGAGCAGGCCCGCGGGGACGGCCCACTATCTATGTGTAACATTATTTTTCACTCCGACGGATGTTTTTCAAAGACGAAAACAGAAGAGACGCCATAGAAGACCTCAAAGTTCAGAAGCCTGAAGCCCTACTGAGTGTTGGGAGTCCCAGTGGAAGTGGTCCCGCTACGCGCTCGCTAACGCCATCTTAATTACCAAGCCGGGGGACCAATTTGAGCATCCGACTCGGAATAGGAAGCACATAAACGATACGTATCGTCTTAGCCGGCGAGCCAGGCGTTCGGGGACCTCCTTAATTTCGGTCGGAGTTCTGTCGGACATTGCATGATCTCAGTCTCTTTACCTCTATCGTGAAGGCCAGGGCCAGGACGGCTCAAGCAGTTGGTATTCGTAATTGCCCATAGACTCACTTAAGCGTACAACATACAACACCTCTCTGTAAATAGTAACTTTCTGAAGGGGGAGGATATTCAGGCGATGAGCCAATATCGTTAAGACTGTCGAGTAAGAGAGGCGTTGAAATACGCAATAGCGGCCCGAACTCGTCTAGCTCATGCGTAGGTGGAGAGCACAAAATTGATTGAAAATTTTTCTTACCATTTTTCTTTTATTTTCTCGGACTTCAGGGATTGTAGATAGTTACGACAAGGCTGAGAGTGGATTTGCCTCACAAAATACCTTTCTCTTAGTTCTGTCACGGTATATCACGTGAATCCTCCGAGAAGTTGTGAGATGAGAAGTCATAGAACGATTGTGCAGCAGATGAGTACTGTAAGGGTTGGTGCACCATTTACTGGTATACATAACACAAGTAACCGCCTGTAGTGTTCATCACATCCCCGATGGTGACTTCTGGGAACAGCCCGTCAGCGGGCATGGTCGCATTCAGCTAGGAAATCAAATCAAATTGAATATCCCAATGCGAAGTGGTTAGTACTTACGCCGAGGAAAGGAGGGCCACCATTGGGGTATTGCTCCCACGTTTCCAAACTTTGGAGCGCTTCGACCGAGCCACCATAAAAGCTATTGGCATTCGCGGGGTCACGGTGTTGCCAATCGAACCACAGTTTATCGATCATCTATGATCGAGCACAGCATGGCCTCAGCACAATACCATGAACTTAGTATGGGAAATAACTTACGCCATGATGCAAAAAGAAAAGTGGATCTATAAGGTACAACCGTGTCAACGCATGCGAGGAAGTGGTCGAACGGAACCGGACACACCGTTCGGTGACCACGTAGGGCCTGGCGTGCAATTTACTGGGGCATTTTGTGGGCAAGATCCGCCTAAATCTCTAGAGATCACATAGGGTGAGAAGTGCCGAAACTTATGTGACTCTGAAGTAGCTCACCCGCCCATAATCTCGTGCACGGAGCTGTGTGCGCCCTGACGGTGTTCAATATGAGGAAACCCACTCAAAGGTGGTCACTTCTATCTGCGCACTCACCTCGAACGCCTCCAATGCTACTTGGAACCCTTTGAAGTCCCCGGCGGAAGCTGCAAGAACGCTCTCGATTGCTGCCGCTGAAAACGATGCGTTTGCCTCTAACGTGGGATCCGTGAATAGTGGAATCGGGATGTTATATGGACGGAGCGTGAAGTTGCGGCGCAAGGTGTGAGGCGATGGGTACGAGAGATGCAGCCCACTGAAGCCACCATCAGGGACCTGGTAGTCGGCATTCGGGTCGCCCCAGCCTCCCAATCCGCTCTTCAGATTGGAGTCTTTCCAGAACGATGACTCATAGAAATTGGGTGAATCTACGGGGGCATAAGAAGTTTAAAAGGCTACGAAAACGAAAGTGGATGACCGATAGTCCAGTTCCAATAGGGCGATACACCGGTATAGCCACACTTGCTCTTGAGTGATTCTTCGAAAACTTGCACGTACCAGCGGTGCCACGGGAGAAATAGCCCCGTCCAATGTATCTAGAAGTAAGTTGGTCATCAACGATGGACGACAAGACGCATTCCAAACGTACGCGAATATTCAAGTCCATGTGTACGTACACCAAATCTACAGAACGCAATTAAGAGCCCTCCAAATCAAAAGAGAAGCAAGGGACCGGATCATACCATCATAATAGGATCCCGACGCGTTGACAGGGGGTATCCATGAGGGGATCAGGGCTGGTGGGTGCTCGAATACTGATGGCGCCAAATCTGGGTCATGAGGCAGGTGTGACAGGCACTGCAACCCGAAGACCGCATAAGAATGGCAACTAAGTGGAGAAGGTGGGCTCTACGCACGTTGACAGCGCGAATCCACTCTGCCTTTTCCTTAGTACTGAGTGCTCTCCATTCTCTGCGTATAGCTGGCTTGATGCAGGTGGGCGGTTTCCCAGTGCAAGACACGGAGACCGCCGACCAGAAAACGGCCAGGGCGACAGGAAAGAGTCTGAGGACGAACATAGCTAGGGGGGATGCACAAATGCTAATGAAGACTCCTAGTCAATTTATGGCCCTTGAGTCGATTGCATTTACTGCATGAGCCATGCGGTGAACCAATAAGAGACCGCCAGGCTGAACAATATGTTCAAGGGCGGCAGTCTAATATGGGTGGGGTCCGGTGATCGTGGGTGTCAGGGACACTTCATGGAATAAATGTTCAGAAAGCGGAAGAAAGGATAGTCTAACTTCAGGTGAGCAACACCGATGAGGAAACGTGATTGCCAACCACGGCGGTTTGGAGAAAAGCGCCCAGGCAGACTAAATATAAGGGCCTGAGCGCTGCCGACTATCGGCAATTTGAGCGCCTGATAGGTCCACCAGTGGCATTGGTGCGTCCCACTCCAACGGACGTTTTTCAACATAGAATGCAGGTGACATGTGCTAGATGACAGTCATAGGATACCCCAAAGAGCAGAAGACCTACTCAGATCGCCCGAAATTGACCCGGTCACGGTAAGGGCGGGACATGATTCAACGAACCTGTGTCCAAGTACAGCAGAAATTCCCAAGACCTAGCTATCACATCCTTGGTTCCCTGTTCGGCAAACAGAGACGGGAGAGAATGTACCCGTGCGAAACCCATTCCATTGAAGATTGTCGCTATCGAATTGAATGGTCCAGCTGAGGGGTAGTTGTTCGATGGACTCGGATTTGGGGGTCTGGCTCGGACTGGTGACTGGAGAGCAAAGAAATTTGCACGTGATAAGCAACGCGGCCACGTGCGAACGGAGCGATGTGGAAACCCTCTGAGCTCTCAGAGTCTTTCCAAACGCCTTCCCGCCCTCGACATCATCGCAATGGAAGTTGATCCAACATCCCCAATGAGCCCATATCCCTATACAATCCTTCGAATTAAGCGAAAACGAAATGAAGAACCTCTAGATGCTTTAGGCAAGCCTTTCAGTGTGATCGCCCATAGACGGGGAATGAAGGAAAAGGCATAGTCATCGAGTCCGGTGTGCGCAAAAAGAAACGGGGAGGGCTGGATGTCTTCCAGTTTGCAGAGACGGTGGAGCCGGAAGCTTGGGGCGACCGCGCAAAGGATCTCCAGGTGCGCCTACCATGGCCGACGCTCGTTTGTCCTGTCCTACGACGTCGTCCTCCTTCAGGACCGCATCTCTGCTCTTGAACGGGAGCAAGCCCTGAAGTCGGGGACCCAGCAGACCCAAGACGACATACCCGTACCCCATCTCAAACGGCCGGACCTTTCTCGGCAATATACAGTTATCCTCGACGACAAACCCCCAACCCCCAATTCAGTGTCACCGTAAGAGGTGTCGAACCTAAGAATGTAAATGACGCTGATTGGAGTATTTCTGATAGCCCATCCGTCACATCTACAAAGGATGTAGAGGATAACGGCTGCCTCGACTATAAGTTGTATGACGCTGTTCTCACCTCTAATGCATCCTCCCCCATAGACCCTGAGATGGAGAAGTTTTTACCTCTACTTGAAGAATACCTTACCAGTACGTCCCAAGCCAACCAACGTTTTCAACGCGTCTAATATCTGCCGGACAGTTCACGATATCAAACCCTCCGCTCCACGCCGCGCGGAATCCACCGGTTCTCTTACGCCCTCGGGGTCCCGTTCACTTGCTCCCGTACCAATCATTTTGCCAGCTCCGATTCCTCCGAGTGATGATCCAGACTATGTGTGGGATGTGTTTTATCATCGCGCAGGACTGCTTAATGAATACGATGCTGCCGCGAACATTGGGACCCTGTATGTCGGCTCAGATATCCCTTAAAATTGTTAGAGATGACTTGGGTCCGCAGGACTGGCCTCCCTGGACGATTAGCGGATGTTTATGCCTCCGCGGATGAGTCAGAGGAGGAGGACGAAGCTGACGAAGACTCGAATGGTACGTTACATTATTCTTCGGACTCAATCACCTACACCAAGCGGCCACTTGGATTGCTTAGCGGAGGAGTACTACAAAAATGATTATCCTGATGAAGAGAGCTCGGACCGTGACGACTCAGAGGGCGGTGACGGTGCGTTCCCCGAATATTTTGCCCCTCTTTTTTTCTGGAAGCAGCTTTGCGTGCCTGTAGACATATTTCATGACGACTCTGATGATGGATACGACGATAACGATTGGCGCTGAGGCGCGGCTTAATTTTATGCCCTGGAAAAATCGAAGGCGGTTCCCGGACCTAGTTAGTCGTGAACGTACTATGCACAACCCAATGTAACCTAAGCCAGTGTCCTAGTCATGCAGCACATCAATTAGATTGGACTTTCGTGCAGCTGCGGAGTCGCCTTATAGCATTTCTCTAGATCTTGCCTATATATAGAACGCCGATATGACCTTCAAGCAAAGGATCTCATAAATATAGACAATAGCAGTTTTAATGCCTGCGCGACTTCAAGTTCCCCTTTCCCCGCCCCGCAATTTGAGCCACTGGAGCTTTATCCGTTCTGCCGCAACTGACCCCGTTAGAGCCATGAATGGAAGTACAGCGTGCGCCTTGTCGGACTCCATGTCATAAACACCTTATCTGACACGGCGGCGAGGCGTATATACCCTTCCAACTAAAAAGGTTGTAACCCTGCACCTCACGTTATCAGATCTCTATTTCCGTGAATAATCCTCTCCCTTGTTCCTCAGAAGGCGGCCGGCGCTGAACATTTGCCGCTCTCCTAAGTAAGAAATGGTACGAGCAAGGATTCCGTAGTGTGCGGTCTTCGGCACAGGTCTGCATTCCAATCCCTGGCAGGGTCAAGCTGCCGCCCGAGTTTTCCTGGATTGCTGATTGATGTTTGCCTCGCTGCTTGTTTGGCTATTGCGGTTTTGCCCTTGACCTTAAGTTGTGTGCTCGACTCCGTGCAGTACAATAATTGAACGTTAGCTACCCCCCTTTTTAAATTTTTTTTTTATAGAAAACTTCGCGTGCCACTCGTACTAACTCATTTACAGTATCTTAGCTGTGGCGGCCGTAGGTCAGCCGGTTAGATGAAACTTAACCGCTGTGTGCCTACGGGTGCTATCGTAGTCCGCGTATGCCCCAGTCAGCACGATCATGCTGTACACGTCTCTCCCATTGGTCTACTGTAGGTGTAGAAAAGGAAAAGACTGACGGTGGTCGGATTTGGATTTCTCCGAAGTGACAGTGCCGAATGTTAGCCCTTTGTTTGATGTTGGGTTCTGGTGGCATCCGCACGTCGGACAAGGAACTGTGGTTCCATTGCGACTGCGGAAGGGTCTCGTGGGAGTCCTGAAGGTGATACCTTGACCTGGATGGTTGGGATACTGTACAGCCCGTGTGACCTATAGCATGGCATGGGCGGGATTCTCCCAGTGGCCCGGATTTCGGCGTGGGGTTGCACGTGATGGCGATACACGGCTTGCCAGCTCCTCTGCCAGCTCCACGTCCTCTTGAGGGACCTCAGTCAAATACGGGTCATGATTTCTCCAGGTAGGGGCGACAGTGGTGTTTTAAAACGTGAGTCATTTTTTTTTGTGATCAGAGCACTGGACTGACTTGGATCCGCTGCCAAGTGCGTTTTGATGACTTGACCCGTCGCATTGTCGTAGTCAAACTCCCATTCCATCATAATGTAACTCTTCAAAGTATCCAGGAACGGTGGTCCTCAAGTCAGCTTGCACACCCTCGCTGGAATCCCCTCATGATAACGTCTTGAGCTCGCGCTAACCCTCTTTTTGAGCACTCTCGCTGCGAGTCTCCCGGTGTTGACTGAGCAATAACACACCAAGGAGGCAACTTACAACGATTACACAAGAGATAGGTAGAACAGTTGAAGAAGTCGGACACGAAAAATGAAGTTGGATTCTGCATAGAACGACTCGTTACATCATGATGGTGATCGCGAAAGTCGTTGGTGTTTGTGCGCTCTTTACTCGCACACAAAACACAAGGTTCCACTTGTGGTGTTTAGGACATCTCCGATGGTGACCCCCGGGAGCAGTCCATCCGCCGGCATGGTCGAGTTCAGCTGCGAAAACAGATTCAAATGGATATTTTGAAGCGAGATATGTGAGTCCCGCACGTGAGTAGCGAGGGCAGACCAGAGCCTAGAAAGATGAGAGAAGAGAGGTGGTTAATCCAAGTATAGACGAGCCACGCGATTAAAGGGAATGAGGGATGAAAGGGGAAAGGAGTGGTCGTTGGACCTGAGGTGACATGAGACGAAAGTGGGAAGACGATTCTCGCGAAAATCGAAGCTGCCAGGCGCGGCGGCTCAGAGTCAACTAGTCGAAGATGAGAGAAACTTAGGCGATGGCACGCAAAAGGTGAAGAGAAGACGCGAGGGGAAAGGTCACGATTGAACAGGAAGGTCCCAAGCCAGCTTATATACATGCAGAGCACTTGTAAACTACAAGAGACCGTCCGAAACCCTTGGGATCTAAGAGTAAGCAAACGAACAGACCGGAAGATAGGGGAGCACTGGCACAGGAAACAAGTAATGATGAAAGTGGAACAGATAAGAGGGGAGCAATGAAAGGAAAGGGACGTGGAGGAGCACAACACGAGTAGAGGTGAAAGGTACGAGACCGAAAAGTCAGGGGAAACACATACCAAAGGTAGTATAGTACAACAGCCAGAAAGGGGGAACAACGGACTGTCAAAGATACCGGAGCCGCACGAAATCCATTGCTATGCACGGAGGCAAGGTTGCGTCGAATGGGGGACCGCGTCGACCATGGCTGGGAGCGAAAACAAAAGGTTGAGGCGGTGCGTCGGAGTGGAGGGGGTGAGGGGCGATGGCGAGGAAAACGGAATGAGTGAGGACAAAGAGAAAGAGGTATAGCACGAGGCGCGTGTGGCGATGGCGATCGGTGGTGGAACGAGAACGCGAGGTGGCAGTGACGTGGATATATCAGTACAGTACAGTACAGTACAGCGTACAGTAGATGAGATGAGACAACGCACTTCATGCACTTTCCTCGGAAAATACTTTCACCCTTCGTCGTTTTCGCGTGGACGCACTTCTAACGTAACGTAAAGCGAGCACGTGCAGTGCGCGTCTGCTGTAAAGTCCAAAACGGCTGTTCACCTCGATACCATCACAATGAAAATCGGACCAACCTTCCCACTGGCAATGACCTCACATCCTTATACGAATTTTCAGATAAAGCAAAAAAGGAACGAAGACCTTCTAGATGTTCTGGGTGAACTTTTCCGTGTCATCACCTAAACCGGGAAATGTAGGGAAGGACGATCATCAAGTCCAGTGCGCGACTAAAGAAAAATGGAGGACCACAGTAGATATTTTCCATCACCGAAACGGTAGAACCGGAAGCTTGGAGCGACTGCGCGAAGGGTCTCCAGGTACGCCTCTTACAGCCCATATTCGTTTGTCCCATCCTACGGCTTCGTCCTCTTCCAGGACCATATATCTACTCTTGTAGGAGTTCAATTGAAGGCAGTATGCGGTTGTCCATTTGGCTATATATAACCAACTCCCAGCTCTGTGTCACAGTAAGAGACGTCGAACCTAAGAATGAGATCGAACTAGCTGATGCTTTGCGAGAGTACTCCTATGACATAGGAGACAATGGCCACCTCGACCATAAGTAGCATGTCTCATGCATCCTCGCCCGTAGGGCCCAGCCTTCCACCCCCATCATCGACGGATGACCCCTCCTGCTGCATGATCATCAGCTATGCCCACGCCCTCAATTCCAACAACCACGCGTCAAACATCGCTGCCCCGAGCACCTTCCGGAAAATATCTGTCGCCACTCAATCGCTGCACACTCGATTTCCCCCTTCCCGACATTCCCTCCGGTGTAGACTACAACGTGGAGATCGGCCTTCTCGAGCAGCCGGTGTTCAACTTTGCCCCCAATGGCGAGGACTCCTGGAGCTCGTCGGACAGCGGGAGTTCGGAGCAGGAGGGGCAATACACCGGGATGGATGGTACCTACCAGTGCGTCTCAACCTCACCCCGGTTCGAAAACGATGAGTCCATGCCATCTAGTGGACGGTCCATGACGTCGAACACATTGCTTCACGTGCCGTGGGCGCCGCGTCCGAGTCTCTGACGCCACAGGGCCCACCTTCATCCGCGCCAGTTCCATATCAATCGCTACGTGAACACCGATTCTGTGCAGTGATTGCCCCGACGGTGTCTAGGATGTCCTTTGCCATCGCGCAGGACTGCTCTATGATGGTGATGCTACCGCAATTATCGTCATCCCTCTATGTCAATCCCGACAACCTGAAGGAAGTGATTACCTTCGTTCCTGCAGAACGTGTCTCTCTGAACCTCTAGTAGGGGCACATACCCCCCACGCGCCCGAGTCAAGGCAAAAGATGGACCAGGCAGGTGCCCACTGTTCTCTGCTGGGTGCAATCACGTGCGACCGGAAAGCTTCTTGAGCTGTGGAGTAGACGAGTACTACAAAAACAATCACCTAGTAGGGAAGGCTTAGGGCATAGTACTACTCAGAAGGCGGCGACCCCACAAGTCCTTGCGCATTTGGATGTTTCTTTTTTTCGTGGAAGCAAGTTTGCGTCTGTAGACGTCTCTGATTCTGATGGGTATCAGACGTTGGCTACGATTGGCGCAGAGCCATGGCGCCGTCTTGTTACCGGGGAGAATTGCTGGATGCCCCCACTGCCTGGCATGTCGTACGTCAAGCGCACTAACGCGTACCTGTGACCTGATCGCTCATACAGTACATAATCTAGGTTTGCGCAGCCCCCTTACACAGCATTTCTCTGCACCCTAACTAGGATGGGATGTCCTGTTCTCCCTCGGCGCCCTTACCTGGCCATACCGCATTACAGAAATAAATACCAGGTAAGCAATGTACCCATAAATATTGCGATGCGCAGACCTAGAATGAGACCGCAGTGTACGCGTGGCAGCTACGTTTTTTTACACATGCACTTCATGTCATCGGCCCTCTGTTCCTGGTGGACATCCCCTTGAGGAGGTGGAACGCACTGAACAACACCGCATCAGCGGCTTTCGTACAGGCCGTACTTTGCAATTTCCGGCACGACCACACCGCAGGCCGAGCTCCTGGATCATTGAGCGTGTCGCCATTCAATAAGGTATTTGAGTATCTGGGGACGTCGTTCTCGGCTTCTGCTCCCGGCGTTCCTGCAGTGAGGTATGATGCGGCACAGTACTGTATTGAGAAGACGACGGACCTTGTTCAGAACCTGTCCTGCTTCACACTCAGGTTAAGTCCGACTAAGTCCGCTTGAAGTCCGCAAATGCCGCTCAAGGAGTCAAGCTACTAGTCAAGGTCTGCGAACGCCTAGCTTACAAGGTTTTTCTACACGACCACGCAATAACCTCACTCAAAAATGTATCTCACACTTTGCAAGCAGTGACCTCGATCTAGTCCCGCTGAAGTATATCCTGATTTGGAAGACCCGGTGTGCTGTCGTAACGGTGCGTAATTCGCGTACGCCTTCTGATCGAGGTCCAAAACTGCGATTCCTCGGGCCAACGCATTACGTGCACGACTTCTATTGGACCCCTCAACAAGCGCAAGGGTTTCAGAGTGCCTCTTCCGAAATGCATGGACGCC
>Ga0307509_10005074_pt1 | contig 18513 bp, 27 predicted proteins | sample 10_EM_MG_FD_202245 | JGI IMG/M metagenome (GOLD analysis project Ga0307509, IMG submission 202245) | Populus trichocarpa ectomycorrhiza microbial communities from riparian zone in the Pacific Northwest, United States - 10_EM | ecosystem: Host-associated > Plants > Roots > Unclassified | place...
GGATTAAGGTTGGATGAGGATCAGAGCACAAGACGGGTCCTACGGCCTAGAAATTAAGAACTTGTATTTTTGTCGATTTTCTTAATCATCTTCCCCGTGATGATCACTTTCCGGGTGAAGTATGTTAGTTCCTTCTTTTTTTCTTCTATCATAATATGACTTCCTATAAATCCACCTAATTTTACCAAGAGCCCAACATCATTTGGCTGCTCGATTTCCATCAAAGTTGACTGCTATCTATTCCTCCCAAGCCGGCAATCATCTGCACAGCACCATCCCAACCCCATTTTCCGCCACGGTCTCTGAAACCGAGTGACAATAGATGACGGTCATTTCGCCCTTTAAATGACAATATTTCTAACTAAAGCCTTTTGTACATTCATACTAAGGTTGGTACTACAAGGGAAAAAATACCCTTTCCCGTGATGGCTTCACTTGTGGCGGTGGTTCCAAACTTCAATTTCACACCAATTACACATTCCTGTTGAAGACCCACATACAATTCACCTCCGGATAAGTAACTCAAGGGGCAGATTCCCACAGTAGTGTTCGCAGATGGAAAGTCTTTCGGAAATTGTTCAAGACCCCTGATGCCGAGCTTTGACAATTGCTCCTACCAACTCCGGATGTGGGAACTCCATAACTAGGGCTGATTCCAACGGTAATACAAAAACAGACGTCCCAAAGTGCTAGAAATGTAGCGCAAGTGAGTGTATTGAGAACTATCGGGTGCAGAAGAGGGCAAGCGAGTAGTTCCACAGGTTCAAAGGCAAAGTGGTCACCGGAGAAAGCAAAAGACTTGTTTATACTTACTGAACAAGAAGACTGTTAAGAGGGAAAAAGAAGAAGGAAGAAGGAAGAAGGAAGAGGAAGAGAAAAGAGAAGCGAGGATTTAAGAGGGAACAGGGGGGGGGTGGCGTAAGTGGTCACGAGGTGTCACTCGTAACTACAGCAACAGATGAGAGGAGAGCGCACCCATAACTACAGTTTCCAACAGAGTGGATCCAAGCCCGGGCACCAAAGGGCCTTATCACTCACAAACCCTCTTCCTGCAAGGCTCCGATTCCTCGCTATCTTCAGAGTTTCCCCGATATCTTTTTCGAAGATTGGAGTAATGTAGTAACCCAGGCTCCCCCAGTATCCCCATATGGCCCTGGCCCCCTCCACGAGCTTCTCCTTCCCCGACCACTTCCTCATGTCCTGGCGCGCCCTCCCCTACCTCCACTTCTTTATAACCACCCGAGACTTTGTCAGCCGATGATCCTCACTACAAAACGACGCCGGGCGAGAACAAACCCTGATCCTCCTTAGCTTTATCACCCAGCCCATTCTCTGCTTCCTCCTTTCCCAGCTGGATAACCCAACTCCTCACGATAGACAAATCCCCATCCCCCTCTAGCTCATCAATCCTGTCGCTCAGTTGGGTAAGGAAAAAAATGCGCCCCTCAAGCACACCCCGGCCGTATTCGGGGGTGAGCGAATCCCTTGCCGCGCAGTGAGTCTCCACAACACCGGCGACGACTCCCTGAAAATGTCTGATTACAGGGGTCATTATGGCTGTCAATGTGGTGTGTGGGGCAATAATTGCTTGGTGTTCATGCGGAGGGTGTTGGTGTGGAGGCATCTGGTGATGGCAGTGAGGTCGATAGCAATACCGAAGGCAATAGTGTGATTACGTTGTCGAGGTTGGGGTTGGGGCAGAGGGTATCGCTAGAGCTTTTCGGTCCACTCAATCTTAGCAGATGAAAGGTGACCTTTATTTCATTATCATAATAATAATATTATTATTATAATATTATTATTATCATTTCTTGAGCAATCAGTAATCTCTAGGGTAGTTTAGGATCTATTAGATTTGCCCCATAACCTAAAGAGAGCGGCCCCATCTGTGCCCTTGTTCCACAATTAAATCTCTGGTTTGAAAGTATGATAATATTATAATAATATTATCATGACTGTAAGACTGTAGCGAAAGATTATGTAAATATGCCTTTAACAGGAGCGAAGTTGCCTTCTAATAATATTACCGCCTTTTCACTCACCACCCCCACCTTGTTAAGAACTCAACAAATTAAGACTACCAGCAAGCTATACTTGTACACCACGCATCACTCGTTATCTAAAGGCCCTCCGAGCAGCACAACGCACATAAATTGACCTGAAAAACATCTTGCACCATATATCTCCACAAAGGCTTTAGTATTCAATTGTAGCTTTCCCATACGACTTTCCGGCATGCACCAAGTCCAGCTCCAAATCGGCTGACCCAACCTTCATGTCGACAGCGAAACTAGCCCTGGAAACACCGCTTTGAAAAAAGAACCCCGATCGCTTAATCTGGAAAGCTGACGGTGGCATCATACTCACATCACAGGTGACTGTCCCTAACGCATCCACCACTTTTCTGTTGTTAGTCTCTTGCCAATTCCGGAAGGACGGGGTAACCTACTCCAGTGCTTAGCGCTCGGAGGCGGATTATCAAATTTGCACCCCACAAGGGAGAGCCTTATTGCCCGCTGATCACCCGGACGGAAGGATGCCCCACAGGGTATCGAAATTACTTTTTCATTGTTGGCGTCATCGCCCTATTTGCTTTTCAACCTTGCATCCAGCGAAGCAGTAGAAGCGAGCGCATACCTTTGCTGCTAGCCACTCAACATTATCCCGAGTATATTTTGTGTCATAATAAGGATCCGTGAAGGAGTCTTCTTCATCATGTAGACCTGCTTCAAATCTTTTCGCTATCACTACGCCGTAGTGTTGCTTTAACTTCCGTGTATGGACAATGCCCTCAACGCCATGGAGAACCGCGCCTCGGACCACGGCAGACCAGCTATAGACCCTCAGTATGCGACTACAAGAACTGGTTTATGGGGTTTCGACAAGCTTACGAAAAATTGGGATTAATAACTCGGATATGGTAGGACTGCCACCTAACCCAAGCCTGCACTTCTTTGTAGAGATATGCAGATTCGCCGAAGCCGCCAACCAGGAAAATTGTCTATTAATTAGCTTAGTCATAAAATATCTGGCAAAGGGTAATATACAGAAACCTTGTTTGAGGAATCCAATTTGTTAGAATCCCGAACTTGCTGCCCCAGCAGAGAGATCACTTGCTTGACGATTGGGTCGAACAAACCCCTCATATCAGCCCTACTCAATGCTTCAGTCCCACCGGCCCTCATTAATACTAGTATCAGCTAGTTTAAGGTACTCACATCGTCAATCTCAATTCTCCATCCTCAATCCCATTTGCGGGGTCATCTCTCACATACCCAACAGGGATCCGCCAGAAGTCCGTACGAGCTGTAGTTCCAAACTCCTTCTTTGCCGTGTCGAAACTGCGCATAAGGGAGCTCTGTGGGTCAGTCTTTCGAGCGGGCCATTCCCTAAAGCCAGGCCCAATGCGGGACGCTAAAAGGCTGAGGAACGCTCTGTCTACTGCGACTGACCCGCATTTCCCACCAGAGCCTACGGCGGCTTCGTATAGGCTTAGCCTAGGACTTACTTTTTCGACCGTGTAGGTTATCAAATCCTGTGCACTCAGCAACCTCTAATGCTAGTGGGATCCAAAGTGACTTACCACAGTCCCGCCCCCAGCATCACAAATTACCACCCGCTCGCCAGGCTAGACTCTGTTAACCCCAACACAGAACGCGTAGGCAGAAGAAAGCCTACCTCGAGAGGGCTATCACTCTCGGAGCGTTCATGGCAAATCTCCTTAAGGCAATATGACGCCGCAGCCTCCGGCTCTGAAACCATTGTCAATGTATCCCCAGCCCTCGACGTAAATCCAGCATCCTTAGCCGCTTGACAGGTTGCGTTCTGCGCTTCGTGACTCCATATCGCCGGTGTCGTCAAAACGAATTGAATCGGCGTATTATCCAATGTACGGATAAGCCTTTGGCGTAGTGTCCTCATAAGATGCGCGTACAGCAGCTTGAGGTAATCCGTTGTAATTTCTACCGCAGTCTTCCCCGCGGGAAGTGGGGTGTTTGCGTACGAGCGATCCATAGATTGGGGGTTCGATGTGGCCAGTCGGGGGTTGTCGTACTGTGTTGCAGCGTTCACATCTAGGAGAAGTTTAAAGAAGCCATGGCGGGTCCCGTTCGGGGGGATGTCATAGCCCCAAGTTGCGCCATTCTCCGAATAACTGATTTCGGTGGGGACTTTGACATGGTTGGTGTTTCCCCGACCTGGCCAGCTGTCGATTACTTGTATTTTTTTATAGTCGGGCTCTGTCGTGTGAATATATGCTAGCCCTAGAGGTATCGTTGAGCCATGGTATCCGCTATTGAAGGGAGACGCTAATTACCAGAGTATGTCGTGCCAAAATCCACTTTAATCCACAGATTAGAATATCGGAAACCGAAAGCGAAGGAGAACATACCACCTACTACCAGCCTGTGGCGTTCATTTGACATTTTAGATATTGTCAGTGCAGAACGAAAATTTTCTATTGTAGCTAACGTTAATGCAAGTTAGTGATAATCCCGTGGTGTTGGATGAACAAACTGACCTCAGTTTCCTACGATACGAGATGATAATCCAGATGGACAATCCATATTCGCGGGCTTGTATCTTACGGCAATTCAGACAGAAATTCAATACACCAAGCGCCCGACGGTCTCATTTTTAGTTTTTCCCGCTGCTGCCTTGAGGTCTCGACCCAACCTCCATGCACCAAAACGTGTCAACACAGCTGTATTTTGCTTGATCCGTCCAAGTTAATCTCTCGACTCTCCAAAACCCTCAAGATCGTCGCAATTAGAACCAGTTCCCTGCGGGGTTCACCTGTAATCGAATACTCGTACTCGCTGAAACAGTTGCTCACTGCGCGTCCGTCTTTGCTTTTTCTGTGCGGGGAAATGGCCGTCCTAACTTTTCTATTGGACGGACGCCTCGCAGTACTCTGTGACCACATAATCTAACACAATAACTACGAAATCATTCACGTTGCGCTCTGAAAGAATCTTGTGCATAGATCCCACGATTGAGCACGACACTCGCCGCCCGCCCTCAAATACAGAAGAGAATCGCCCTATCCAAGCCAGAATACCAGAAGCACCATGGAACCACAGATAGTCCAGACCTCCAATAAGAGAGGGCGCAGCATAAAAAGCTATCTTCCTGTGAGAAAAACTCTTCCCTATTTCCTAGAAAACCTCTAACGCTTCCCCAGGGCTATGCCGGAGATGCTGGGTCACTGTCACTAAACTCCAAAAAGGCCGACGAAAACGCATTTAATAACGCCATCAACCTCAATGGAGCCTTAGATGCCATGCGAGCAAACCTAGCAAAAGAGAATGCAAAACTTGATGAAGCTAATGAACGCCTGCTACGCGATAAAGCAGACCTCGAGACCCAGGCCACGGTGCTAAAGAATACAATTACAAAGATTAGAGATGAACTAGAGGAAAGCGAGAGAATCCGAGATGCGCAAACCGAAGAACTCAGAAAATTTCAAACTCAAGAGTACGAAAAAACAAGGAGTGCTGCGCGCGAGTCGCATGAGGCCATCAGCTCCCAATTCCGAGAAATATTTCGGCAGTGCTCGGACTGGGCGAGGGACTATTTTAATATCAAGATAGCAGATTTCGATTTAAGCAAGTTCCCGGAGTTCAGAAAGGAATTGGAAGAGGTGTCTTGGGACAACAGTGACTGGGGCAGTAAGGAGCTCTTCAAAGCTTCGCATTTGGTCCAGGCGGTGCTTGGGAACATGATATGCCGTCAAATCTTTCTTTCTCCCTTCTCCGGAACGCCGCCGAATTTTTATCGACAATTTCAAGACATGTACCAGATAAAGTGTCACAGTATACCTTCCTCTCCTAGCCCTGTGAACAATGCTGATAGACACAGTTGATAGAGCAGAGGCACAGCGCTGGCGAGCGAGCAGTCTCCAGGCATTTTACTCGTGTACGAGATGGCCGTTGAGAGGCCAAGAATCCTACCCACTCCAATCATACAAAGAGCAATACGCAACGGATATCGTCCGCAACATCGAAGAAGTCCTCAGACCAATCACCACCACCCACTGGCCCAGTTTATCTGCCCGAGAACCGCGTGTGCACAGCGAAAGGCTCCGCGTGATAGTCAAGTACGCTATGGCACTCGGCGAGAAAATGAGCAAGCAATCTTCCGAGCTACACATGTTCTCTAAGCCTTGGCTTGACCACAACGATCGACTCTTCATTCCCAACGACCCCCGGGTGAAGAGTAGGCTTGGTGACGAAGACTACGACCCTCAAGACCGTTTACGGGTGGACTTAATCCTTTCCCCAGGGTTCCTCAAATATGGCAACGACAATGCGGAGAACTTAGACGCCTGGAGCGTATGGACGCCTGCAATCGTGGAAATACATGATCCAGCTAGACAACTCCCACCGCCACCCTCAAGACTGCCGACAGCACCTGCAAGAACACCACCGGCGTTTTCTCCGAGAGATTCTGAGGAATTACCTAGGGAGATGCAGAAGGGAGCAGCATCGCCTAGTACGACAACCGAACAGGAGTGCCATGAGGACGAAGAGTTCGAAGAAGTAGACCCTTTCAACGGTGTGCCGCCATGGTATTAGGGCTTGACTTGTTTGATAAGAATTTCATCCAGTGTTTTCTCACCAGCCTGCTCAGTATTCTGCTCCTGTTTTGTGACCAAAGCCGTGATAGGATGATTCTTAACCCACTCTCTATTAAGAACGTAAATCCGTGTGTTAAGAAACATGATAACTCACTCACAACCACTAATATTTTTCCTGATACAATGCTTGTAGCCTGCCCAGAGCGTCATCCTACTCTCAATCTCGAACTAAAGCTGGCCTACGGATACCTACAGATACTGTACAGTACTCGAGTACTTCGCACTAATTAAGCCCGGATTGGTCAGGTATGCTTCAGATCTTCCCCCTCCCCTCAACTGTGAAAGTTACCCACTCCCCACAACTCCGATCCCCACAAGAATCCCCGGCGCTGTGCTTGTAGACCATGGCCTACCCTCTGCCGATCATTGCACCCATTGCGCCCTGCCTCTATCCACATGGCTGGAGTACCGTATGCCCCAACGAATATGACAACACAACTACACTACCTCCTAGAGCCCCAACCCAACAAACCCCAGCTTCATTCGTTGCCCCATCCAGGTATGCGGTAGCACCCATCGATGACCGTTAGCCAAAATGATATTGTAGTGCTCCAAAGCCAAATTTACTAGCACACCCAATCATTGCCTCTCCCAGATATTCGGAACACTCTACCGAACTCGAATTTCTACCAGGACTACCGTCGTATCGTGATGGGGGGCCACATCACAGGCGGGGCCACTTGCGGCCCGGAAGGACGCTAAGCCGAAACATTCTAGGCAACCGTAACGTACCGTATTATCGATCACCGACGTGGCAGTGCGTTAGTTGTTGCCTGTGCACGGTGACCAAATTGATTCTAACACCTCACGCCGTTGGGGTTCATGTACGAGTACGGTACCGGCAGGCAACCGTACGTACTGCAGTCCTATCCCCCAGTCAGCCGCAACCAGTTCGATATGTCGAGCTCGATAAAGCGGGGAAGCTTCCGAGCAGCGCTCCTACAGAAGTATTATATAGGACGGTTTTCGATTCAATAACTTAACCTTCAGTACGGTCGGCAAAAGAACGGTCAAGAGCCTCATCTACTCTATGGAACCCCTAGTCGCAGACACACCACCTTCCCCATGGGAACTAGAAGATATCGATTACAAGACCCTCATGGAGGACGAAATAGTGATAGCAGTTATGGGTGTTACGGGCGCAGGGAAGAGCCACCTCATACGCCAAGTCACAGGACTCAACGAGATTGCGGTCGGGGACGGTTTAGAGTCTTGTATTCTCCCCATTCCATCCCAACCGATTTTTTGACACCAGAAACAAGCATTTACTAAGAAGGAGAGGGAAACAAAGGCACCGACAAAATAGCTTCCTACCGGTTTAAACACGAAGGCCAAAACATCACTCTTGTCGACACCCCCGGATTCAACGACACCTACCGCACAGACACAGATGTCCTCCTCGACATAGCGACATGGATGGAATTCAGCTACCGCGAGAACTTCAAACTCTCGGGAATAATCTACCTGCACCCCATATCCGCCGTTAAAATGGAAGGCTCGGCGCTCAGGAATTTACGCATGTTCCGGAAGCTTTGCGGTGAGGATGCCCTCAATCACGTATTCCTCGCGACAACACACTGGAAAAACGTCCCCGAGGAGGTCGGCAACAGACGCGTTAAGGAATTGAGGGAAAACCCGGAGTTCTGGAAGGGAATGTTAAGCCGTGGCGCTAAAGTTGCCAAGTACCTTGGTGATAGAGAGTCCGGTTTGGACCTTATCGACGTGCTTGTCAAGATGGGCCGCGTGACGTTGGGGATCCAACATGAGCTCGTGAATGAGGGCAAGGAATTATACGAGACTGCGGCCGGGGAAGCGGTGAACGCGGAGCTCGCGCGGTTGCAGAAGAACCATGAGGTGGCTTTGAGCGCTGTGAGGGCGGAGTGGGTGCAAGCGTTGAAAGATAAGGACGACGAGCTCAAGGAGGTTCTCTCCGAAGAGAGGCAGAGAATTGAGGAAAAACTAGCCCAGGTGGAGAACGATAGGGAGAATTTGAGAAAAGAAAGGAGGAAGGAAATTCGAGAGCAGGAGGACGAGTGGCATAGGCGGGTCAAGCACATGGAAGGAGTGCAGCAGAAAGAACGCGAAGAGTATCAACAACGATTCAATGACCTACAAGCTTCTGTTAGAGATAGAGAAAGTAGGATCCCTTGGATGTCGGTGATAGATTTGGTGGTAAAGGGGCTGGTTCATTTCATGAATGCCAGGGGATAGTTCTCTTTTTTTCTCTTTTTTATTGTACCCATTCCAGCTTGAGCTCTAGCAATTTCACGCCTATCAGATCTGTGTGCTAGTTTAACGATGGTCTCCTTGAGCCTCAGCGTCATTCAGAAAGTGATTCCGAACCCGCAAGTTAGGGCCATCCGTACAGTACGCAAAAACACAGTGTTCCCCCAGTAGTAATTGCTTGGCCACGCCGAGCCAAACCCAAGAAGAAAATAAAGCCTGTTCCAAGTTCATGCGCAGAGAGCTTAGAGAAAAATAAGACCTCCTTCCCAAATAAAACTATGGCTTTCCAAAAAAAGAAGAAGAAAAAAACCATACATTTTTTATGATATACCAGTAATACCTCAATTACTACACTTTAGTTTAAAATTGCGCCCAATGTTATAATTTCCGAGGCATACCATTACCTCCCAAGACACAGTGTTCCACGAGTACATGGGAAGACATAACCGATATCATTACAGCGCATCACAACCAGCTCCTACACTCCGAGCCTCGTCCGTCGTGGATATGAGCCAGGAAAGCCCACAGCCTATGCTCCAACCCCAGATGGAGATAAGCCATGATAAATCTTTTGAACCCTGTGATAAGGAGATTTCTAGTGCCCTCATCCCCGAAGCAAAAAAAAAAAATCCCACCCCACCTACCGTCCCTTCTTCAACGTTCGTCTACCGAAGCCGTCCTCGCAGTGCTCGCATAATAAGTACCGGATTCATCAGGCGATAGATTCGGAGGTCACTCACAGCTTCTGTCCAAGAGTATTCCCCTCTCGGTTACCAGCCAGTCCGGCTGCGTCCTACTTTGAGACCTCATGGCATTCAGAGGCCTTCGCCATTGCGTTCCCTACTATTTACAGCACATTCATTCGCCACCAAAAATGACTACAAGTACCAATAAGTTAGTACATGACAATTCGGGCTAGTAGCCGTTCTACGCAAAAACCGAGCCCACCTTACTCACTCGTCTTTGCCAAGAATACCTCTGTCAGCCGATATCTTGCTGGAGTTCTCACCAAATATTCGGCTCACGGAGGTATTCTTGGCAAAGACGAGTGAGTACAGACTATTTTCTTAGCCCCAAGGAACTTGGGTGTTCCGTTCCGGGTCACATTAGATGGGAAACATGTAGAGAGCAGTTTTCAGCAAAGAAACTTTGAACAGACAGTTTACGGAATTGAGGAACCACTCATGAGTTAACTTAGACCAAGAGAGGTCATCATGAACTGTGCCTTTTGTATACCACCGCATAGAAAGTCTCCGGTTTCCTTCAGAACTTACTAATCATTCCATATAATACCACAAGTCGCCCAGTCACGCTCAACACTTCCGTGTCAGAAAGAAGCAGTTCTCATGATTCAAACAGCTTGTTGAAGTTCTCGATCCAGGTAGTGTCAAGCTGAGGGCCCCAAAAAAGTGGGGATCCACTGCGTAAGGTAGCCAACGGACTGAGATTCCCGTTATGCTACACAATTAGTTAGCAATTGGGTCAATATCTCCGTCCCCCCTCCCGACCGTAGCTATCCGCTTGCCCACTGTAGGTGATACCCGAGTGATTTTAAATGATGCCCAACAGCTCCCTCCTCGCTGCCATCCACCTCTAACCGCCAATTATTTACAGCAATCAGCATAACTTAAAGCTCTTAATAACAACCTATAATACTCCAAGCAATAGTACCATACCTCCCGCCCCCGCAGCATAAACCCCCAAGCATCTTCCCCCAAATTCTAAAACAGCGGCAGACCGAACACCTACATAATTCCAACTCTTATTCCCTCCTTTTGACAAGCAAGCTCGCTTACACCATAGTTCACCAAACCAAAGCCAAATGCGCTTTCCCTAGCCACTCGGACATCAGAAGCTACTAGACTAGAAAATTCGAGGTCATCAAGTTAGATCAGAAACTACAACAGAAAAGTCAACCTACCATTACCAAACTCTAAGCGTTCGTCACGGTATTGCGCAGGCTCACCAGGAGTTCTCCACGAGCGACCAGACTCTACAAATCGCTTCCCACCCCCCTATCCAACACCCCCGACTCCCCAAACAACCCCCATAATCAAGACCCCGGAGGCCGACAGCAGGATTTCCCGACAGAGAAGATCGAGCCCTCAATTTTCCATCGTTGGTATGATATGCAACCAACTAATCCGGGAGATCGGATGCACACAATGACAGAATAAGTCACAACCAGCCACTTTGTCCCCATGCCGCCAGTTGATAGACTACATCTTTCAGGAAGTCTAAGTCTCCCGACCGTGGGATGTCCGCATCTCAGCCAGCTCCGCCGCAGGATTCTAATTAAGATGGTCAGTGCCTTTTACTAGCTGAGCTGACACAAGCTCACCTATACTCCAAGTCGGATTTTTCGCCAGTGCCCACCGACTACACCCAATATCTTCCACTATTACAACAAAAATGAATAATGGAAGAAAAGGGTCATTTTCTCGGAATAGCAGTTTAGGAGAAAAGCTTGTGGAAGTTACGCCCCATGCAGCTTTTCTCGGCGGTCTATCTACTGGTATCGTCCTGTACCTCACTTGGTCGTTGCAAAGAGAAAAATGCAACCGTTAGGATGTGATATGCCCTTGAGGCAAGAAATTAGCAAAATTGCTCAAGAAAGACCCCCTTAACCCTCCAATAAAGAGATCGCTAGTATTTAATCAACCTAACAGTAAATAGCAATCAACAACAACCTCTCATGGCATGCGGGATAAAGCCAGTACTCCAAGCACCAAGTTCACCCAGCACTAGACGCACTCCCGCCATCTCCCTCCTAACCTTACCAAACGCTCCCAAAGGGTTTCAAAAAATGCCAGCACCCCATAGATTCCACCCTCTCACTAGAGGCAAAGAATATATGGTGGAGATGATGACTGAGAACCCCCCGCGCCATCTGGCTTGAGCTCGCCTTTTGCGCATTTCCTCCCCGGCTTGGGGCAGGCCGGTCGCTTTCGGGCCCTTCCCCCCATCTTCCGGGAACCGCTAGGGCCGGTAATATCCAGCTATGATAGGAGAGACACGCAAGATACGCACTGGGAGACCTTCCAGGGAGTAAGTTCCCCGGAGGAGGCACTGCACAAGTGTAGTACAAGAGGACTTAGCAGGGCCCCACTCGAGGCCTCGAGCGCCATCGTTTACCCCCGCAATTCTCAGCCTACTGAAATGTTTGCGCTTGTTCGGGTGTTTCTTATAGATTTTTCCCTCTTCCTAGTGTCCCACCCGCCTTTCCAGAGTTGAAGCGCCTTTGGCACATAGTAGAGGTTCGCTCCCGGCAAGCAAGGAAGATCGGAAGAATGTGTAATGTTGGGATGTGAGCATATGGCCGCGGTCTCATCAAATACTCCAGACAGCATATATATAGATGGAGGGCAGTATCATATACAGGTAGTTTAGTCCACTCAGGACCTCAAGGCAGTTTGGGCTTATGCCCCCCCCCCTCCCCACAGTCAGTCCCCCTGCCTAATAGCACCCTGCTCTCAGCAACGCGAAAGTCTAGCAGAATTCTTTCTCCATATTTTCCATCAAGTCAGATATCTTTCGACTCTATTTTTGCTCTCTTTTAACTTTCTCCCTCCCATTATTCCCACCATCACGCTCACTCGGGTTGTCGTATTATTACCAAGCACAGGCATTAGGACAGAGCGAAGCAAACGTCTAATTAGGTAGATCACCAAGCAATCGGCTCGGACCCCCTAGTTAGTATTTACTATTCATAAGTAACTTAGACTATAATGTCATAAACCACAGGCCAGGCACCAAACCAGACCAGATCAGATATAACAATGATTCCCTTGAGCGCGCAGTACTATACCCAAGTAGGGAATTGGATACCTCACACCACCATAACCTCCCCCAATCTCCCCACGGTTTAGATATAAAGTGAAGAGAACCCGTAGAAAAAGTGGTGGCGATTAACGTCCCAAGAGCGACAGGATATGCAGCACCCAACGAAGCAGATGTGAACAATATTTAACAGGATTGCAGAATCGCGACCCCGTTACTCAGTTGTGGGTGCGGTAACATGATATTATTATGACAAATTTCGTCTTATATAAAAGGACGGGGACATACTATGCAAACCCATAAAATTCAAAAATAACCCCGTTTTAAGAATAACCCAAAGCGTAAAGTGCGCAAAGCAGACACTACCAACCGTTCACGAAAACTAATGAAGCAAACAGGTAAATTTCAAAGAAAAGCTTATATTTCTCCCGCCCCGGCAGAGAGCAGAAAGACAGACAGATAGTGGTGAGACATAGCCTAACCACCGCCCATGTACCACACACCTATCCCAAAGTCTACTTATCCACAATCCGCCCCTCCCAGACGCTCCGCACAAAGCACTCCACACTTGTACAATACATTAATCCTCATCCTTATGCACCGGAAATCCCCCCTCCAACGCCCTCCCCTCCACAGCCGCCCTCTCAAATAGACTAATCTCCTCGGACAAGAACCCCTTCCCCCGCATTCCAAGAAGCTCCTTTTGCGCGAGTCCCTTCCGGTAATTCCCCGCTCCACGGCAGCGCTCAAGCATAGCTTCAATGGACTCCTGCTCTTCGCCCGACTTTTCTTCAGGTTTCTGCGTCGATGGATGGATAGGTACAAGCGGTGAAACCTTCCGCTCTTTTCTCTCCCATACCGGTGCCTGCGTAGGGTAAGCGTCATCCATGAACCTTGCGGTCCTCCCAGCGCTCCCTCCTCTTTCCCCCTCCATCCCAGAAGTAAAGCTTACAACCCTATCACCAGAGAAACACGAACTCACCCCCCCAGTCCCCTTCTTATAGTTTTCGAAGAGGAAGTGGGTGCCCAGGGGCTCATTCTCTGTACGCGCGGCGCTGAAGGTGCGGAGTTTCTCTTGTTCTTCATTTTGCCAGAGTCTATCCTGGCGGGCGTTCTGGCGGGATTGGATGTAGAGTTCCCAGGCTTTGGGGGGGAGACATGGAAAGCCGTGGTGGCAGTACTGCGGCTGCTCACGGCGTTTGCGGTTGCCGGAGGCTGGGAGAGGAATTCGACTGAGGTGGATGGCCATCAGGGATGAATTGCTGTCTCTCGCTTATGGATTAGCTGATTTGCTTGAATAGCGCGGGAGCGGGCAATGAGGGTGGTGGCGCTTACTATCTAAAGGAAAGTACTAAATTTCCACACCTGATGCAAATCCCTGCGAGTAATACCGCTTGTATATGAATTGAGTTGGCACGGGAAGATCAAAGGATTGTTCAAGTGATGGTGGTTCTCCTGGGAGAGACTCCCGGCTATAAGGGAAAGGCTCACTCTGCTGATGGGGAAACATAGGGCTCGAACAAAACCCCTCAGGCAGGAATATACCTCCTACCTCCCATGAATTATCACTCGTTCCAGCATCGTGCCCTAGAAAGTGGTGCGAACAGTGAGGATGGGCAGACGACCAAAGACCCGAAATATTCGCAACAGCTATGTTTAGGCCGGGCCTGTTCACACTTGATCGGGCACATAACCTAGGGGCGGAATCTATCATATCATTACACATTCAATTTGATTCAAACCCAAACCCCGCCGGGACCCTTTCTCGCCCCACACCCCTGCAGACCTTAGAACGGCATAAAGTGTGCTATATGCCACCCCCAACCCCGAGGCGCCAGCCATAACAGGAGCGAGAGCCCACCCCAAAGAATTTCCACATATGTTTGAGCATCATCTCTCCCGATCCTCATTAACTCCAGTCTGCACCCAAACCTCCTCTTTCCTCTCCCCGCGCCTTAGCACTCTAGCTACTTTCAACCGGGCTGTAACTTAACACCAGGTAGCTGCCATGCCCACAACAAAATCCCGAATCCACCCCATTACCAAAACAACCCACCTGTACCAGTAGAAGAAATCGTGGAGCCAATATCCGCGGGCACACATCAACAACACCCCCACGAACTTCAAGCATCACCATACAATGCACTCGTTATAGATATCAACCGGCTGTTTAGCGCAAGCCTTGACACTGCACTCCACTCCCCACCCTTGGCGCCCCCACAGCACTCCCAACCGAGTGACGCCTCGTGCACTAAATCCCAGCAACCCCGCACTCCTATCATCCCTCCCCTATCGATAACCACACCGCCGGACCGACGATAACGATGCAGGTACACACGCCACATGCAGGAATGGTACCCCGCATTCGCAATATCACATCCACCGCACCCGCGTTGGAAAATACCGTGCCGCACTACCCTCGGTCGGTTTCTTCGTCTACCGCACTATTTTACTGGCTGACCGACCGAGAGACTCAGTTCGAACCAAACATTACAAGAAAATTCACGGAAAAAAGAGAGGTAAAGAGTAGAAAGAAAGAGAGAAAAACATACACAGTAACTTCAGGGATAAAAAAGTTGTAAATGGGAAAAGAAAGAGAAAATATAGACACCCCAAATGATGAAAAAATGATTCGTATAGTAGCAGTGGTAGCAGTGGTAGCTATAATTCCGGGCGCAGCGGTATCAAGAATATTTAAGAAAAACAAGAGTATTATCGACCAGACTCCTCTTCTCCTCTCCTCTCTTCTCCCATCCGCACCCTTACACCATCTATTCCCAGGCTATGGGTTAGTGCCTGCTCCCGCGCACACCCGACAATTTCCCGGCCAACCTAGAACCATCCCTAAAGAAAAAACGCGCAAAGGACCAAGTAGGAAAAAGAAAAAGACACCCATAACCACCCTTTTACAGCCCTATACATCCTCTTTTTGTTCCTCTAAGACTTGACAAGCCAGTACGTCAAACTCAACATTAAGCCCAACACGACCGCAGTCAAAACTCCTGCCCCAGCCTTGTCTCCGGTCGTACTTGGATCGGTCTGTAACTGGTCGTTTGGATCAGCACCAGTTCCTCCTGCGGCGGCATCACCAACACTCGTTCCTCCGGTGTTGGCTGTGACCGGGGGCTTCGACTTTGGCACAAGAGTGTTCTGAAGGACCTCCAGGACCGCCATATGTTCTCCCACTCCTCCCTTTGCAATACCGTAAGGAGCACCATCGTATGTTGACTTGATCCACGAGAGACCGCAAATCGTGCCGCTAGATCCACCATTGCATGATGCAGCAGCCGCGATCGCAGTAGCTTTCAGGCGAGGAATGATGAAATCAGCGGTGAAGGGTGCCATCTGGTAAGTGTATCCGAGGAAACGAGCGAAATAAGCCTTGAAGGAACGTTGATCAGTGTTGCAGGTAGGATCGTTTCCAGTGAATCCGAATTCACAAGTAGACTCCTGCATAATGTTTGGAGGCTCCTTTGAGAAGAAGGGGTCTGCGGTAGCGTTCATGAGCTTCTGAATTTCGTTCTTCCATTTTTGGTTGGTTCCATTGGTCTAAAGCGGTTAGCAAGCGAGCCATGCGAGGGGAAGGAGTACCATACAAAGTTATACATGTAAGCAGCACCAGAGAGATAGACACCAGCATTATAGGTCCATTGGTAGACACTAGAGATGCTACATTCCGGGATATGAGCACCATCGAAGACTTTATATTCCGAGCTGACCAGACCACTCGACCTGGACCAATCATAAGCCTTCTCAGCCCAATCCGCATAGGACTGATTCCCAGTATATCTCGCCAACCGGGCACCCAAGTGGAAGAAAAGACCGTTGGAAATGGCATTCTTGTAATCATATCCCTTGTTTGTCGATACAACCTGCCACCTCAGACCGCCATTACAATGCAGAGTATCCCATCGACCGGCCTGTCGGTTGAAAACGGCCTGAGCGAGGGCAAGCCACTGAGGCTTGCCCTGTGGAGGGTCGGGAAATGCGCGTTCAGCAGCCGCCATAGCAGCAATACCCCAAAAGGACTGATCGTCGTTGCCGAGAGAAAGGGTGTGTGCCTGTGGCTCGTAGTTCTCATTTTCACCAACCTGGTGCAACATGGCCTCCGTCACAATATCGTTGAATTGGCTGTCACCAGTAAAATGCCAATATTCAATCCAAGCCTGTTTGTTTGTTTATTTGTTTGTTTCCGTCAGTTTTTGTTCTGTCGATCATTTCATTGTTGGTTACGGTCACGGTTGCATCGTATCACAAGGATTATGCACTCACCCCCATCGCGGCGCCTGCCTCCCACCAGTAGTACCCCTTGTCATTCTTTCCATCTGCCGTCTGGATCAAACCAAATTCGCCGGGTACAAACCACGTCTCGTTGGATGGATATAGGGCACGGAGGTTTTGAGCAACAGTCTTTGCAGCCGATTTGATGGAAGCTATGTGAGACCGAGGTCAGTTTGGGCATGCAGAGGCATAAAGGGGTACCCGGAGCACAAAGGGAGAGACCAACAGTCACTATCCAGATCAACAACAATAGACGACCCAAGAGTAGCAAACAATAGCGAAGAAGCTAGCAGCCGTGACGAAGAGGAGAATAGCTTCATCTTGAATATAATATAGTAGAGGAGCAGCTTAGGCAGGGGGGGGTTGAAGATGGGGTTACCGATAAGAGAAGGTTACCGGTACCGTATCCGCAGGAAAAGTTGAGCGAGTTTAGAAGCGAGCGACCGATGAGCGAGGAAAAAGTTAGAGAGGGAGATTCGAAGCGAGTGATGAATCTAGTCAAAGGCTGAAGGGAAAAGAGGAAAAAAATCGAGACGTGCACCAGGCGTTCAGTTCAGCACCGCATATGGATAAAGTCGGGGAAAGTGTGTTGGTATGCACAGTGGCAGTAGAAGTGAGAGGTAGAGCAAATTGCTACAGCTTTCTGCCACAAGCCACGAGCAAAAGCAAGAAAAAAAAGTGAAGAAGAGATGCACCCAGAATAGTATGTATAAGGCAATAATAATAATGTAGGTAGGCAATAGGCTTTTACCCTAACAGTAGTAATAAACAAGGGAGAGGGGGGGGGGAATGGAAGGCGGGGGAGGGAAAGGAGCGACTGGAACAAGAACGGCGAGAGAGAGAGAGAGAGAGAGACAAGCAACCAAGAGTGACTTCACGATGAAGGAAGGAAATAAATCAGCCCGGCTGGGCTTTGGCTGGGCGTTGTATAATTACGGGGGAGAAAGGAGAGGCTGACTGTGAAAGAATGGAGGAGAAAATCCAGGGGGTTGTTCACAAATCCGGGAATGACAAAGGCATTAAAAACCTTACCCGGGCAAGGCTCGAACAAGTAAGAATCCCCTTTCCCTCTCCCACAAGCCTGTCGGAGGTGTGTTTTGGGGCTGTGCTTATTTCCTATTTTGGGCCAAGTACGAGTACCGTACTCGTAGACAAGGGCGAGTCGCCAAGAGCCGCAGCCACGCACCAGCCCTTGCCCGCTGGTCGACCCTGACGCAGCACAGGGGAAGGCCAAGAGAAGATGAGGAGAGACAGCTTGATCCATCAAACGTCGAGTGGAATGTTCCCAGTCTGTCCCACAGGGTAAGCACGAGAACGGCTCCACAGATACCGAGCCTCTTCCATTCAACACCATCTCATCATCCTCTACTCGAGTACTTGTACAGTACTCGAGTACAGTACGGTATGTTACCCTCCCACCCCCATTACATTCCATCGTCATCACCGTCTCATCAGCGACCAATGTACAGTCGCACCTCGCTGTCCCGGATCTCGCTTTCCCGGATCCCCCGCTGTCCCGGACGAAATTCCCTGAATTCTGAATTTTTTTACACCAAAGCCTAACTCACTGTCCCGGATAATTCGCTGTC
>Ga0307509_10005075_pt1 | contig 18512 bp, 22 predicted proteins | sample 10_EM_MG_FD_202245 | JGI IMG/M metagenome (GOLD analysis project Ga0307509, IMG submission 202245) | Populus trichocarpa ectomycorrhiza microbial communities from riparian zone in the Pacific Northwest, United States - 10_EM | ecosystem: Host-associated > Plants > Roots > Unclassified | place...
CGGGCAGTGCACCTTGCCCTGCATGTCCTGTGATCCCACATGAAACCTAAGAGTCATAACACTGCCTCAATGCTATCGTCAGCTTACATGACCGTTCCTTCACTTATGTTCCTAAATAAAACAACAACATGCAAAACTAAACTTAACACAAGCTACCGGGCCTTAATATAGCTCCGGGGCTGTAAAACAATCAAACTAATCAAAGTAAGCAAAGTAATCAAACTAAACATAGGAAATCCTGCACTCCGCTCCTGTATACAGTTACCGGAACATGTATACATGTTACACTATCGTAGGGTCGTTACAACTGGAGATCCGCAATGAGATCTGAGTTTTCCTCTCTCATAGAGAATGGAACATGGGCATATGTTGATCGCTAAACTGTCCCCTCGCATAAGGCCATTTGGGGTTGCCGATGGGTTTACAGATTGCAAGTAAATCCCGATCACAGTATACGATTTAAGGCACGGCTTGTCATTAAATGGTACCAGCAGGTAGAAAGTGTTGATTTGACTCTACCTTTGCTCCTGTAGCGAGGCTTATTAGCTTTCGTCTACTTACCGCAATTGCAGCCTATTATAATTGGCCAATTGAGCAGATGGATGTTGTTACTGCATTTCTTAATCCTGCAGTGACCGATGAGCTATACATGACTATTCCGGAAGGAGTTGAATGGTTAGACGCTGCTCTTGCTGAAGAGATTACCTTACACAATCGAGTTTGTAAGTTGAGAAAAGCCTTGTATGGCTTAAAGCAAGCATCACAACTGTGGTACCAAGATATTGATCAGTTTCTTCACTCGCATGGTATGCCTCTGTCTGATTCAGACTCAAATCTGTATTACTCCCCCACCACAAGGCTTCTTATTCTACTTTGTGTAGACGATATACTGCTTACTGCTCCTAGTTCGGAAATTGTTGAAGGAATAAAAAATAGGTTAAAAAGTCATTACCGAATGTCAGATCTTGGACCTGCCAGGAAGTATCTAGGAATTGAAATTGTCTACCATGAAGGCTCCATTGCTATTCACCAAGAGTCTTTTATTCAAGACTAATTGAAAAAGAATCCAATTGAGCATTGTAAAGGAGTCTCAACTCCGCTTGATAAGAATGCTTGCCTATATCGGACCAGGTACTCTGATAGCTCTTGCAATAGCTCAACAAGTGATATCTCGACGAATCTTTCCCTATCCACTGCTGACTACCAGTCTCCTGTCGGGTCCTTGCAATGGCTTATGATGGCCACTTGGCTGGACTTAGCCTATACAGCTTCAACTCTTGGACAATTCAACTCGCACCCAACTACAGAGTCGATTGAAGCAGCAAAGAGGGTTCTACGATACTTGCGGTCTACCAGCGACTTCACTCTTCACTTTCCTTCTAAACGATTATATCTCCAAAACCATTCTTCTGAACCAAGTCCGGCTAGTCAGTCAGCTAGACTCATTACTGACCAGCCAATTGGGTACACTGATTCTGACTGGGCTGGGGACAAGGTTGACCGCAAGTCCACACACGGCTATGTCTTTACCCTCTTTGCTACCGCAGTCTTCTGGAAGTCACAGAAGTCCTCCACTGTAGCCTTGTCCACCACTGAAGCCGAATACATTGGTGCTTGCAAAGCTTCTAAAGAAGCAATCTGGATTACTAGACTATTCAATGATGTCTCACCAAACCAACCTGAAAGGTAAACCACACTCAATGCTTGTCTAATTTATGGTGACAACCAGGGAGCTATCGCTCTGGTAGAAAACCCACGCTCTCATCAGCGTACAAAACATATCTATATACGATATCACTTTATCCGGCAAGCCTATCAGAAAAACCTCATTCAACTACAGTACATACCTACTGCACAAATGACTGCTAATATCTTCACAAAGGCTCTTCCCCAAGAGCTGCACTACAGGCACATAGTGGGTATGGGATTGCGGAAGTGTTTGGTCTTTCACCTAATTGGCACCTGTATATAACTTGTTAGTCACAATCCTCTATATGGAGCACTCTTTCCCCAAGTTTTTCCTCACAGAGGTTTTTATGGGTTTTTAATGAGGCTGCCATTTGTTGTTTCTTTTCCTTTCTTTTATTACTCCGGTTTGGGCATATCGAAAGAGTGAGGGTGTTGAAAATAAGCTTTCAGATATGCACTCTCTACGTACTAGAGTATGACATAACCGGTCTCTCTCAGTACCAGTTTCCTACTCTCCAAGTTTGCCTTACTGTATTACACTTGTCTCTTATGTCACCACTCGATCCGCTAACTAGATACGCAATTCGCTTCTCATTAGTTTTCTCTTGTCTTCTATTTTGTTTCCTTTAACCCTTTTTCTGCTGTCATTATATGTTGCTATTCCACTGCATAAATAGTAGGCCTTCCTGGCCCTCTTAGATAGAATGAAGTTCTTAAGCATTTTGCTCGCACTCGGAACCTTCCGGTATATAGCTCGACTTTTGGCCGGTTTTTCAACACTTGGAACACAAGATAGTTGTTGATATATATGTTCCGCGGAGGAGAGAAAAGAAGCTTGATTTTCTAATGAAGCCCGGAGAGCGGGCAATTTATGCTGCGAAACAAGAATAAATATCCACAGTAGAAAGGGGCCTCAAGAAAATAAAAGAAGACTAAAGAAAAATCTAATGCTCATAGAGTTACATTTATGATTAATGAATTGAGCTTAAACTCTGACGGCATTAAAGTGAAACTAGTATGAACTAGGAAGTACTGTCGTTCTCAAGAAGATAGAGAGTACATATCCGAAAGTAGAATTTCACCAGTGCGCAGCTTAGAAATCGAGGAAGTAGAGGGAAGAAAACTACCGCTGTACGGTGGATAAAACTAAGACCAACACCCCCCTTCAACAGAAAGAGAGTAGGAATAAGTAATATTACAGAGGTCTCCACTAGGAGGAAAAAAAAAAAAAATATAAAATATAAAATATAAAAAATAAAAAAAAGAAGAATAAAAAATAAAAAATAAAAAGAGGTGAAACGCCATATCTATGGTGAAAGACCAATAGAAGAAAGCAAGAAGTTATGTCTCTGAACTCCAAGAGGCTTGGTACAGATGTCGGCAAGCATCTCTAGTGCACCAATAAAACCAAGATTCATATATCCATCACGAACATATTCATGAAGCCAACAGTAACGGATATCGATATGCTTAGTCCGTTGAGTAATCACACCAGTTTCAATAAGCCTCTTTGCTCCCAGATTGTCAGTAAATAGTGTTATAGGTGAGGGTATATCACTTGTTCCTGGCAAGTGCGGGGGCTGAAGTTGCCGCAATAGTGAGCTAAGCCAAAGTGCCTCTTTCCCAGCTGTAGATAGTGCAATAAACTCGGCCTCATTTGAAGAAGTTGCTATCAATAATTGTTTACTTGCATGCCAGGAGACAGGAGCACCATCCACCATTGCTAAGTATCCGTGAACACTGTGGCAGTGGTATTCCCGGGCATAGCTCGCATCACTATAGACACTTGCTATTGCAAGGATAAACCTATCAGAAGTAGGTGTATAATAGGTAAGTTTATAAGTCGTGGTTGTTCGAACATAGCGGAGGAGACGTCTGAGTGCACGCCAATGACATTGGGTAGGTGATTGATTAAACTGTGCAAGAATGGAGATTGAGTAAGCAATGTCAGGTCAAGCAAGTTGCTAACATAGCATACATAACAGAGCCAATAGCAGACCGGTAAATAGTTGGATCTGCAGGCTCACCTTCCATAATTCTGGGTGAGTTGTCAATACTAACATCCGTTGGAGTTCTCTGATCGCGAAAGCTAGTGCCATGAAGCTTAAATCGCTCCAGAACCTTTGTCAAATAAAGTTCCTGGGAGAGAGAAATAGATCGTTGCTGCCTATCTCGTTTAACCTTGATACCAAGAACGTATTCAATATTACCCAGGTCTTGGATCTCAAATTGTTGTTTTAAGAGCGAAAGAAGGTTGCTGACTTCACCAGGGGTCCCACAGAGAACAATGTCATCTACGTAGAGTAGCAAGTATCTCCTTGCTGGTGCAAGGTAAAGCCCGTGATTGACCGTGGACTGCTTGAGATTGATACTAAGAAACTCATGGAAGGTGCCAAACCATTGGCGTGGAGACTGCTTTAATCCATAAATAGAGCGAAGAAGTCGTACAATAGTACCACATGGAAGCCGCAGGTAAATAACAGCATCAAGAGGAGCACCATGAAAGGCAGTTACAATGTCTAACTGGTGAATATTCATATCCTGTGCAGCAGCGAATGCAAGGACTGTACGAATAGTAGCCCACTTAACCACAGGGGCATATGTCTCATCTTAGTCAATACCGGCCACCTGCCTATCACCATGAGCAACCAACCTTGCCTTATACTGTGTGATAGCACCAGAGGAGTCAAACCTATACCTAAGAACCCAACATGTAGGAAGGGCCTTGCGGCCAGCTGGTAGACTTTCAACAACCCAGACAGAATGCTTCTTCATTGCAGCTAGCTCCTCAGCAATAGCGGTCTCCCACAATGCACCATCAGGACCACCAAGAGCATCCCTGTAAGAGACAGTCTCAACAGTGGAGAGATAGGATAAGTGCAGTACAGATGGCCCGCATGAAGAGAAATTATCTGAAGTCTCAAAAGATCTGGTGGCTATCAAATCCAAAGAGGAAAGAGGTATCAGTAAAACACAGAAGGGAGTAGCCGGAGCAGCGAAGAGAGGAGGCTGAGTGATATCCACAATCTCCTCATATGATCGAGTAGCAGTCTCATCAAAGTGTACATCTCGAGCACGAATGATGTGTTGGGTATCTGGTACATAGATACGATAAATATTTGTACCTTCATATCCAACAAGCAGGCCAGAGTGCAAGTGAGATTCAAGCTTATTCCGAAGTGTCTTGGGTATATGGACATGAGATACCGAGCCGAAAATCTTAAGATGACCAATATATGGAGGTCTACCATTCTAAAGTTCAAACGGTGTCTTGCCTGCTGGATGCGCAGAAGTAGGCGCACGGCTCCGAAGATTAACAGCAGTCTGAAGGGCCTCAGCCCAAAGTTCAGAGGGAACCTCATTTTCATGAAGCATCGAGTTAACCATTTCCAGTAGAGTGCGATTCATTCTTTCTGCAACACCATTTTGTTCTGGACTATATGAAACAGTGTACTCATGTACAATTCCTGAGGTCTTTAGGTAGTCGGCAAAGGCAGAGGAAGGTGTACTACGGTCAAGACGGTGGTCCAGTGAGGCTCCATATTCCAGTGCATTATCTGATCTTAGGAACTTTATTTTCTTATCCTTCAGTCTCGCAAGTTGGGGGTGTAAGGTCTTGAATGCTTCGAATGCCTCTCCCTTGGTACGAGAGATCAAAACAATGACAAATCGCGAAGCATTATCTATCCATGTTGTAAAGTACTTCATCCCACCAATAGAGACAACAGGAGCTGGACCTCAAATGTCGGTATGAATTCGCTCAAGGATTGTCTCCGCACGAGGCATTGATAACCGTGAGGGCTGTCTGTGTTGTTTTCCTTTAAGACAAGCGAGAGATGATTTATCAACAACTGTGCCAGAAGCAATCTTCATACCAAGCGAGTTCCTGGTGAGCAACTGAATTGAGTCTGAATTGAGGTAGCCAAGACGCCGGTGCCATGTGTTGAGAGTTTTTGTAGCTGTGCGCAACATAGTCGGAAGTGCTGGAACAACTTGAGACTACGGCAGAGTAGTATCCTGGCATGTAACATCTGAGTCCGGTAAAGGGATATTGGATTGGGCAGCAGTCTGTGATACTATCCTGGAAGCCGAGTACGTAGTAACACGGGCAGCTGACTGAAATCTGATTTGATAAAGTTGTCCAATAGAATAGCCATATAATACCACCCGATCACCCTTTACAACTGTAACACCACCAGGTGATGAGAAGTAGCTAGCACCTCGCTCTTGCAGCTGTCCTAATGAGACCAGACTGACATCTCCAAATCCTGGAGCATGATAAACACTACAGAGAGTAACTGTATGACTCCCGGAAGGCGTAACAACAGGAAGTATTGCAGTTCCAATACCAATTGCGTTAATTCTTTCCCCATTACCAACTCTAATACGCTGTGGAACAGAAAGTAAATGATTGTCCAGAAGGGGGTCACCGCAACGAGTAATATGGTTTGTACAGGCAGAGTCGAGATAGCATAGTGGTGAGGAATCAATAGCAGTAGAAACATCCAAGCCCAGCGTAGAAAGAGCACGTTCGGAATCATCAATGGCTGAGATGCGAGCAGATTGATGCACGGGCAGAGACTGAGATTCTGCCTTCACTGAATTAGAGGACACCTGCCGTCGTGGTCGTTTCTCCGGAAACTGTTGCCAGCATTTCTCTGATGAATGGTTCAAGCGGTGACAGTGCTTACATGATGGACGACGGGACTAAGTATGGTTATGCTGTGCTCGCTACCGGTTTCCTGAGTATCCTGAGGCAGCTTGATTACGATACGAGACATTGCTGGAGGTCGAACTCTGGCTCCTGGCACCATTCATATATAGTGCTGTATGAGCATTATGAGGATTGCTAGGCCGTTCAGTAGCCTGTCGCAACCCCTCAGCTGCAAGTATCTGGTGGACCAGAGTGAGGCTAATCTGCTGAGTAAGGGTAAGGGAGGTACGAATAGTCACAACAAGTTGATTGTAGGATCGTGGAAGACAGTCCAGAACCTGATTAATGAGCTGTAAATGGGAAAGATTGATCCCAACAGAGGACAGCCGAAAAAAGATATAATAAGCCTCAGCGATATAGCTGTCAATCGTTTGCCCAGACCCTAGACGCAGACTCTGAAACTGCAGCTGGATAGCACTCTGATGTGCAATCGAGCTGGCTTCAAACGACTGGGTAAGAAAGACCCAAACCTCCTGTGGACTATTCATAGACAGGAGTATCGAGAGAAGTTCTTCACTGATATGTGATTCAATAAGATCCAAAGCCTTGGCTGCTCAGATCAGATCATCTGAAGATGCAGCAACAGCAGCAGCAGCAGCCTTTTCCGCTGCTCTAGTCTCCCTTGTACTGTCTAAAGCAGACTTTTGAGTTGAAGCAGACTTTTCAGTTGAAGCAGTAGGGTTAACAACATCCCACAGCTGTTGCGCACGAAGGTGGTTGGTCATTCGATGCTTCCACAAGGTCCAATTGTGGGCTGTAAGAAGCGGACACTTCAGGACACGGGTGCCCTCAGTATTACTACTTGTAGTAGCCAAAGTTGAAGACATGGTGACAAAGGTGAAGAATAAGAGGCAATAGAATATACAGAGCACTGATGATAAAATCAGGACGCTTAAGGGCTCATAACCTGTTGATGTATATGTTCCGTGGACGAGAGAAAAGAAGCTTGATTTTCTAAGGAAGCCCGGAGAGCAGGCTATTTATGCTGCGAAACAAGAATAAATATCCACAGTAGAAAAGAACCTCAAGAAAATAAAAGAAGACTAAAGAAAAATCTAATGCTCATAGAGTTACATCTATGATTGACGAATTGAGCTTAAACTCTGACGGCATTAAAGTGAAACTAGTATGAACTAGGAAGTACTGTCGTACTCAAGAAGATAGAGAGTACATATCCGAATGTAGAATTTCAACAGTGCGCAGTTAGAAATCGAGGAAGTAGAGGGAAGAAAACTACCTCTGTATGGCGGATAAAACTAAGACCAACTATAGTAGCGAGTGATATGTTGTGGCCCCACAATGCTTCCAGACTTCCTCAAATGATACAATGTGATGACCTTGAGTCCGCCATCCACTTCTCTTGCTGCCTCCCCTCCCCCTCCCAGACCCGGAGGATGGCAGCGCCTGCGGTGATACCCCTGCTCCAGCCACAGATGGGGATTTTCAATGACCTTGCACATTTCTCTTGTATTTGAGTACTTACAGTAAGAGCAGGCTGTGCCTTATTTGAAAAACAAAAAACAACTGATATCGTACGATGTATCACAGCTATCAAAAAAATTGGCTCCACCTAGGTATGCATGGACAGACCAGAGCAGAGTGAACTCTTTCTTCCCTATTTACTGTGCCTACTATATTAGCTCTGCTTCTGTTTCGGGGTAGAGTTCTCTAAGAGTGTCGTCCAAATAGTAATTTCCCCTGGAGCTGCTCACCGGGGATTTACCCCGCCGTCCCGATCCATCATTTTTAGAGGCAAGTTGAATCTTGGACCCTGCACTATTAAGCTGGGCCCAAACAGAGGGTAATTCGTCCTAATCGGCAGCGCTTTAAATTCCTGCTTGTGCTACGGTAGCCCAACTGTTTCGACGGATTTAGGCACTGATCGGGAGAAAGATGCCGCAGGCCTCTGTGAGAAATGTAGCAATCTGCGGCAACCCGTGCCTCTTAGCGCTCTGCGAGAACTAACGTCATTTACGGGGATGCAGCTCTTCACTGGGATGTGGCTCAACATGGCAACCATAGGAACATCCAATGTATATTTTATTATCTATATATATTGTCATGATATCATATTAACTGCTTTTATTCCACAAATACCAATGTCCTGTCTGCTGAAGCCTGCATAATGCCAGTGGACCTATACCTCGAACAGATACGCGACATGGCTGCCATCCGATGGTCGACAGCGTTGCCCAACAATAACATTGCAACAGCCCTTTTTCTTCCGGGCTTCCCTCTACACGACAGCTTCCGCCTTCCCTCCAATCGGAGGGCAGCTTTTTCAAAGGCTGGAGGCATGAGACCGAAAACGTGGGACTCAACTTCATACACGTCAGTCCAAAGGATCCTCCCTATTGACAACGTAGCCAGAAGAGCAAGGCTACTCTTTTCGAAATGGCCTGTCCCTCGGAAACCGAACATATGGTCACCGCCTGACCCCGACGAGTGCGAGTATTATGAAAACACTCTGAAACTGGTCCGAGAACATATACACCTAAAATGGAAACTGCTCAACTACCCTGAATACTACGGCTATAGGCCCGCCTTCAGCACATGCTGGCCCTTTATGACAATCAATAAGTTTGCCGCTTCCCGTCTTCATCAGATGAGAGCTGGCAAGAGCTACCTGAAGGCACAGAAGGACTGGAGGAATCTGGAAGCAAGCGTGCTATGTCCTGGATGTGAGAACGAACCCGAAACCTTCGAACACGTTATAACCGATTGCCAGGCCCTCGCTAGTGCCAGGGTTGGGCGACCTGATGAAATCTTTGATATTTCGCCGGAGTCTTTGATTTGGGCCGAAAATAAGAAGGGATGGGATTTGATGAAATGTTTGATTTCTTTCATTTCGTTGAATAAGTTAAATTTTCCTAGTAATATGGATGTTTCTCCTTTTACAAGAGCTTCACAAATACAGTCCTGATTGAAGAAGGATAGTTTTCAAGGAACCCTGATTACAGGGGATGTTCACATTGATTTTATGCCGTTGGGTATTTTTGGTTTTGTTTATGATTTTATTTCTTTTGTTATGTTTTGTTTTAGGTTTTTATTTGCCATGGGATTTTTCCCGAATGCAGCGGTTGGACCCTGGGGAGTGCTAGTCATGTACCTAAAATCATACCAAGCATTTAACAAAAAAAATGTCATGATATCATATTGAAAATTTATTGGATAGTGCTTTTGAATATGGAGAATAAGGATTTGAGGTTTTCATTTATTTATAAAAAATTATTCTTCTTGTATGCTTACTTTATTCTGAAGTGGTTCAAATAGAATTTTTCAATAATAGTAGTGAAGATAATTGAAACCAACACCAAATATTATGCTTTAAGCATATAATAAGATCTTATAGAGCTTGTATTTGATGTATGAAGTGTTTTGGTAGGTGCTTGTAATTATGTCATAATATTTTATAACTTTAAAAAGAATGATAGTGAAATATGTATCTAATAAATTAAATAAGATGATATCTACTGTTGGAATTTACATAATGCTCCAATACTTTGTAATATACTTCAATTAGGTAATCTTAAGATACTATATCAACTTTCAAGGTAGTTGGTTAGGCATTGCGAATATTATTCCACGGTTATTTGAGAGTAATTTAGAGAGAAATACAACCCTTCAGCCCCAATAATGTAGGCTACACAGGTGGGAAAAGGCTAGTAACTGAGGTAAATAGTCTACTAATATAAATTTTGCAATGCCTAACCAACTGCCTTGAAAGTTTATATAGTATCTTAAATTACCTAGTTGAAGTATATTACGAAGTATTGGTGTATTATGTAAATCCCACTAGCAGATATCATCTCATCCAGGTTATTTTATACATATTTCACTATTCTTGTTTTTACTGTTATAACAAATTCCAACATAGCTATAAATACCTACTAAAATACTTCATAAATCAAATACAAGCCCTATCGGATCTTATTATAGGCTTAAAGAATAATATTTGCTATTGGTTTCAATTTTCTTCACTACTATTATAGAAAAAATGCTCTTTGAACCAGTTCAGAATAATGTAAACATACAAGAAGAAGAATTTTTAATTAACAAATAAAAACCTCAAATTCTTATTCTCCATATTCAAAAGTACTATCTGATAAATTTTCAATATGATATTACTACAATGTATGTATATAATCAAATATACATTTGATGTTCCTGTGGTTGCCATGTTGAGCCACATCCCGGTCAAGAGCCCCATCCCCGTAAATCACGTTATATCTGGCAGTCGTGACAAAGGTCACGAGAGCTTGCCCTTATCTTCCCAGGACCTGATACCGAAGCGTTTTCACACCTCACTCCAAACTATGCTGTGATGCCTTAAGTTGGGCGCTGGGTCACCTAGAAGACCTGGTAAATTAAGGTAGTCCTGGATATATACTAAGCTAACCGATTCTGCGCAAGGCCTCTAGGGTGTTCGTGCACTGCAGTGTGAGATTGTGGCAATGCGGCACTGCCGAGCAGCATCGCACTTAAATGGGTGTAGCATTTCTAGCTACGGAGGGGTGTCAAACGAAAGCGAGCACCTGGCGTCGGTGCCAAGTACTGTGCAGTATTGTAACGCACCTCAGCTAAAAACCTAGAAAGTATTTCGTGCGATAGCAGCATACCACCAAATCGCAAACGAACTAGAGTTAGTACTTCTAGGAGTTACGAGATCCCGACCATTTTTTCAATCTAGCAAGGCGTGTCCCCGAGAGGACGAAGGCTGTCTTTGGTGATCAAGCATGACGCATTTTACGGGATTTGATGATGTTCATTTCTACTGCCGATGTCGATAGATTTATTAGATTTATCGCAGAGTTTCGTTGGGGTATTGCCTATAGTTGCGACATAGGGTATCCGCCCGTAGAATACCCCACTCCTCAGGTTACTGATGTGGCGGCACTTGCCGTGTGCTAATGTTAAAAATCTGTGGGAGATTGATTGGGCAGTCCTTGGGAATCGGTGAGGCTGTACGAATGACCCCTCTTTTCTTCCTCCCTTAGGCCACTCTCTCTCGCCCATCATCTACAATATCCCGGCCTGCGAAAAAGAGAAATGTCACAATCTTTCAGTAACAATATCAACTCTTTGAACACCAGTTACACTACGAACGTTATCAGCGTGTCGAATAAATTTACAGTTGCCGATGACAGATCAAATATCCTAGCCTGGCTATCTCCACTAGATCCCAAGTCACGGCATCAAGACATCCAAGATCGTCGAATCGAAAGTTCAGGGGAATGGCTATTACAAAGTGAGGAATTTAAGAGCTGGCATGCCGAGAGTAGGGAAGGAGAATCTGGTGACGCAATTTTGTTTTGTTATGGGAATCCGGGGGTCGGGAAAACATATATTAGGTAAGAAAGACGGACCTCACGAAATAGGAGAGAGGGGCGGATGCTAACAAGCCATGATGTTAGCTCATTGGTGATAGATAGTTTGTGTGGTCAGGCTAGAGGGAAAAATGTCACGGTTGCCTGCCTCTACCTTGACTTCGCCGCCCAACGAGAGCAATCGTCAACAAGTATGCTTGGAGCCCTTCTCAAACAGCTCGTGGTCGGGCTAGGAGAGGTGCCGGGGGAAATGGCGGAAGCATATGAGGAGCAAAGGAATTTCATTGGCGGACGGAGACCACAACATGCCGATATTGTCAGGATGCTACAGACTATGGCTTCCAAAAAGCGCACGTTCATATGTATCGACGCCCTAGACGAATGTGTGCCAGAACATCGGCTTAAGCTTCTCGATTCGCTGAAAAAAATTGTCCAAGAGTCTCCCGGGACTAGAATATTCGTGACTGGAAGACCGCACATTCGACCCGAGATCGGAAGACATCTTGCCGGAAGGGTGACCAGTCTACCCATCACTACTAAGAAAGATGATATTATTCGATATCTTCAATCCAGGCTAGCAGAGGACCCAACGCCGGAGGCGATGAATAGCAATCTTGAGGCAGAGATCTTGAAGAAAATTCCTGAAGACGTTTCGGAAATGTATGTACAAACGATAGCACCAGGGAAAGCTACGCGGCGCAGTCACTGACAGATATATATCTAGATTCTTGCTGGTTTCGCTCAATATCGATGCCGTCCTACAGGAAATCACAATTCACCGTCGGCGGCAAAAGCTCAGCGCAATGAACAATGGCTTAGGGCTGGGGGATGCTTATGGCGCAACGCTAGATCGTATAAAGGGGCAGGGTGGGGAGAGAGCGAGGCTTGGAATGGCGGCTCTGATGTGGATATCTTTCGCGGAACGGCCCTTGAGGGCCAATGAGCTGTGCCACGCCCTATCAGTCGACATTGGGTCGCCAAATCTCGATACCGACGATATTCCTGCAATAGCTACTTTAGTAGCCTGTTGTCAAGGGCTCGTGGTGGTAGAAAAGGAGGGTTCTACTGTCCGGTTGATCCATATTACGCTTCAAGAATACCTCCGGACACATCCCGAGCTCTTCGGTGGAGCTCACTCGACAATGGCAGAAACCTGCCTGAGTTATCTGAATTGCCAGAAAGTCAAGGTCCTTTCGACGAGGCACTCACCCGACCTCCAAAGCACGCCATTTCTTGAATATTCTTCTCTGTATTGGGGGGTGCACGCAAAAAAGGATCTTTCGGATTGCGCGAAACAGCTTGCGTTGAAGCTACTTGATGATAACAGTAACCACATGCCCGCAAAGCTCGTCTTGCAAGCACAGAACATTTATGGTCATACCGTTGATTTCGATAAAATTTCCCTATTTAGTGGTCTTCATTATGCATCCTTCTTTGGGATTGTTGAGATTGTGACTAGTTTGGTCGAGGAGGAAGGGTGTGATATCAACCAAATGGATTGTGGGGGTAACGCACCGCTTGTGTGGGCTGCCGGGAATGGGCACGAGGAAGTGGTGAGAATTATTCTCAGCCGGGGTGATGTCGACCCCAACAAACCAGATAACGACGGCCAAACACCACTCGTGTGGGCTGCTTATAATGGGCACGAGGGGGTGGTGAAAATAATACTCGGACGAGACGACGTCATCCCTGACAAACCAAATAACAACGGCAGAACGCCACTCTCAGGTGCTGCTTATAATGGACACGAAGGGGTGGTGAAAATGCTTCTCGGACGAAACGACGTCGACCCCGACAAACCAGATAATGGCGGCCAAACACCACTCCTGTGGGCTGCTTATAAAGGCCACGAGCGAGTGGTGAAAACAATGCTCGGACAAGATGGCGTCAACCCCGACAAACCAGACAACAACGGCCAAACACCACTCTTCAAGGCTGCTATTGGTGGGTACGAGGGAGTAGTGAAAATGCTCTTCGGACGAGACGACGTCGACCCCGACAAATCAGATAACGCTGGCCGAACACCACTCCAGGGCGCTGCTTATAATGGGCACGAGGGGGTGGTGAGAATGTTGCTCGGACGAAACGATGTCAACCCCGACAAGCCAAACAATGAAGGGCAGATACCAATCTCGTGTGCTGCTTTCAATGGGCATGATGGAGTGGTGAAAATACTGCTCGGACGAGAAGATGTCATCCCCGACAAACCGGAGAACAGCGGCCGAACACCACTCTGGTGGGCTGCTTGCAAGGGCCATGAGGGAGTGGTGAAAGCTCTGCTCAAACAAGACGGCGTCAACCCCGACAAACCAGATAACGACGGCCAAGCACCACTCTTGAACGCTGCTTACAATGGGCACGAGGGAGTGGTGAAAATGCTCCTCGGACGAGACGAGGTCGACCCCGACAAATCAGATAACGAGGGACAAACACCACTCCAGTGCGCTGCTTATAATGGGCACGAGGTAGTCGCGGCAATGCTGCTTAGACGAGACGACTGCAGCCCTGACAAGTCAGAGAAGGGCGGCCAAACACCCCTCCGGTTGGCTGCTTATAACGGGCACGAGGAAGTAGTGAAAATACTACTAGGACGAATGGACGTCAACCCCGACGAACCAAACAACCAAGGCCAAACACCACTCTCGGGTGCTGCTTACAATGGGCACGAGGTAGTAGTGAAAATGCTGCTCGGACGAGACGACGTCACCCCCGACAAACCAGATAACAACGGCCAAACACCGCTCTGGTTGGCCGCTTTGAATGGGCACGAGGAAGTGGTGAAAATACTACTCGGACGGAAGGATGTCAACCCCAACAAACCAAACAACGAAGGCCAAACACCACTCTCGGGTGCTGCTTTCAATGGCCACGAAGGGGTGGTTAAAATGCTGCTCGGACGAAACGACGTCATCCCCGACAAACCAGATAACAACGGCCAAACTCCACTCCGGTCCGCTGCTTATAATGGGCACGAGGGAGTGGTGAAAATACTACTCGGACGAATGGACGTCAGCCCCGACGAACCAAACAACCAAGGCCAAACACCACTGTCCGGCGCTGCTTATAATGGGCACGAGGTAGTGGTGAAAATGCTCCTTGGACGAGCCGACCTCAACCCCGACAAGCCAGATAACGACGGCCAAACACCGCTCCAGTGGGCCACTTTGAATGGGCACGAGGAACTCGTCAAAATTCTGCTCGCGCGAAATGACACTGTCCCGAAAAACCATATAACAACGGCCGAATAGCATTCTGGTGGACTGCTTATAATGGGCACGAAGGTGTACCACTCGGACCAACCGACGTCAACCCTGACAAACCAGACACCAATGGCTAACCATCACCCCGGCATGCTGCTTATGATGGGCATGAGGGGTGGTGGAGGTACTGCTCGGACGGAACAACGTCAACACCAACATATTAGGTAAGGATGGCAAAGCACCACTCCGTCGGCCTATTACCAAGAGCACAATGGAGTGGCGGCGCTACTCCAGCCTCCGGAATCTCTCACCCCAGCCTGTCATTTAAGCGACGAGCTGCCGCCCCCCATACCCGCCCCAAACACCAATAGCCTGCGCACCATCCCTGCTTGGACCGCAGCAACTCGAAAACACGTTCACCGCCGCTCCCTCCCGTCTTTACCCCCACCCCGCCTTCTCCCGCCGTCCCGACTCCCACCTTGTCCTAATGTCCACCTCTCTCTTGTTGGATTGTCTGTAGGGCATGTTATATAGTTGTGTGGATATGCAGTTGCGCGAATCCGGATATCCGGATATGCGGCTAGGAGATATACAGCTACAGAGCTGGTGGTTTTGCGGCGTCTGCCCACTAGGCTCATACGAGTTGTTTTTCTTTTTCTTTCATATCTTCTGCAGCTCACCGTACTGTATTCGTAATTGGTTTTGTTGACATCAATTGTCGCTGTGGATTAAGTGTCGGTTATTTGGTTCCATGATGTTTCTTCATAATATTATAGTACCTTGTTTTATGAGGCATAGAGGCCTTGACACGCTAGCAGAGCATAGGATTTAGAGATCGCGGAGGATGATGAGATATCATACTGGTTCTAGATTGTTTAAGATCAGGATTTGTCGGCTTAGTGCGTTTCTTCAGAGCTGCTTGATTTTCAAGAGCTCCTTTTGTGTCCTTAAACGGAGAGATATACTATCTGGCTTCTCCTTAAGTATCAAATAGAGGGGGCCTTCAACTAGTTCACCGTTCTTCTATGTTCTTTTCCGCCTACAACCCCATTACGATCGCATTTTGTTCTTTCATTCTTTTATATTTTCTTTAAGGCCCAAAATCCCTTCCCCCCAGATTATGCCCACATCAGAACCTCATTCCAGATGCTTTTCCTTTGGTAGAAGGCAACATCTACCCTAGCCTCTACCTATATTTCCTTCCGCAGCCAGGTCAAGGTTTATCAATTCAGTTTATAGTCTAAGGATTGGTCATGGTGGGGGATATTTCTATTGCGTTGAGATGGGCTGGTATGACACGATATTTCCATTCGATTTACTTTTTCGCCCTTGTTTTCTAGTTGCCTCCTCTTTGAGCCACTCTTGTTTCTCTAACTTCTCCGGAATCGCCTTTGCCCCCTTCCCCTCCGCTTCCGGAGTATAGACTTATGGGCTATTTAGACATGGGTGGAGAAAGGGATACAAAGTTCAAGTATTTCTGGCCACTTGTTAAAAGCTAGGGAAGGATAGATGTTGACTAAGGGATTCCACTGGGGACTTGCTCCACTAAGGGCATATTTCAAAGAAGACAATGTTTATACCACTGCCCCCCCACCCCGAGCTTGAGAATCATTCCCCGCAGACCACCCACACTCTCCACCCTTCTCCATCTAAGAAAGCCGAAATAGGAAGAAGTCTTTTCGCCCCTATATCAACCCCCCACTCCACATGCCCCATATCACAACCTCGAAGAAGAAAAAACCCTCACTACACAGCCGAACACCCCCCCATACATCGCCTTATATATCCATCGTTTCCACAAGTATCCAAAAATCTGTGCGTTTTTTTTTTTTGGCTGAAATCGTGCCGAGATTCCGGATACCTTTGCAGTTGCCAAGTAGATCGCGTAGTCTATGGTTTTGGAGAGCATGATAGCACTAAGGAGGACTCAAATTCTATTAGCTATATTTTTATCACAATGCAGGGAGTCACCCTTGTCTTCAAAAATCCTAAATCGTGTTTCTTCTTTTCCTCCTCTCCATACAGTGCTGGTGTACCGTGCTTTACTCTAGCCCAAGTTAAGCCCCCGAGATACTTCGGATAACCGCCGCCCCTTGTCTATAACCCCAGCTTATTATTAAGCATCAACAGGTGGAAGGTGGGGTAGCTTCTTGGTAGGAAAAATCATAAAAGCCTTCGGGAAAATAAACATAGAGGCTGAAAAATTGACAAAATTGAATGTTGCGGTGGTGGTTAGTTGTAGTAGTAGCAGTAGTGTTGTGGGTGGAGGACCATCATGGAGGGACGGTTCGCGCTTTGGTCCTCGTTTCGAATACGTTGCGCTTGAGTCAACACTGGCCCACCCCCCCCGCCCCTCCACCTTCTAAAATCTCTCTTGGGATCTATAGTGGTTTTCCCCTTGCACGAACTGGTGTGATTCACGGTATTCTACCGTGCTGTATCTTACTAGATTGTATGGTGGTGTACAAGCAACCTTACAGATGGAATAATAAATTCCGGCGAGTGACATCTTATGGCCGGCTCCTATGACATACCGGTACCATAACTCTGCGCCTGCCAGCCAGTTTTTTTTTCTTTTTCTTATCCCTTGCTTGCTCTATCCCCCATCCATCCCGGATGGGGAACTCCTAATGACCTTGCGCATCTCTATTGTATTTGAGAACTCACGAAGACCGATCAATGTCACGACCCTATCAACAGCTGCGATCTTCATAATATTATCTATACTGCATGGCCATGATCCCACATCTAGTTCCTTTTCACAATTGTGTTAATGACCCTTCCACCGCTTCTGGTGGATTAATATTAGCCGAGATACTTTCTCTAGATAATTCCGCACTCGATTCTCACCTTTTCCCTATAAGTGAGAAGATAGAATTAAGATCAATATATCCTCTACCGACATGAGAACTTCTAGTTCCCATAAAATCAACTCAAGGTTATATGTCATAACATGTCTCAAACCTGACCCTAATACGAGGAAAACCATCCTTTACGTATTAAGGTCAGGGTTAAAAGATCTTATTAGTCATAATCTGAAGGTTGTGGGTGACCTAGGCGGGGCCCGGTTCTGGTTCTAAGAAACTACTTTCCCACAGTCCAGCCATGTCATCTCTAAAAAAAAAAAAACCTAGGTGGGAGCGAAGAAGCGGTGAAAATATTACTCGGACAGGTGCCGGCCTTGATAAATCAGAATACCGCGGAACACCACTTCATTCAGCTGCGGGGAGAGGGTTTAAGGGAATGGTGAAAGTACCACTGGTACGGGACGACGTCAGCCCTAGCAAACTATGCAAGATCGGGCGGAGGCCCCTCCATACCGCTGCTTGGGGTGGACGAGAGGCAGGTGTGAAAAAGCCGCTCGGAGGAGGCAATCTCAGCCCCTACAAACCCGATGGATACAGCTAAATATTGTTCGTTAACAAAAATAACCGACCACCATGCTGAGGAGCAACACAACGCTCATCTCCACCCCTTACTCTCAACCCCACATAAAGAAAATTTTTTAACTCAACCAAAACCTAACCACTTTACCTGATTCTTTTTCTTCTCAATACTATGCCTCCTATTCTTCGCAGTTAT
>Ga0307509_10005076_pt1 | contig 18512 bp, 15 predicted proteins | sample 10_EM_MG_FD_202245 | JGI IMG/M metagenome (GOLD analysis project Ga0307509, IMG submission 202245) | Populus trichocarpa ectomycorrhiza microbial communities from riparian zone in the Pacific Northwest, United States - 10_EM | ecosystem: Host-associated > Plants > Roots > Unclassified | place...
TTCGCCGCGCATCTTGCTCAACGAGGCCCGGTTCAACTCGCCGCTATCCCAACGCCAACTCGCGCGCATGACGCCTCGAAGAAGGCAGCTTGATTATGCAATCCGGGGCAATCCGGGATCTGCACCCCTGTCAAATCCAGCCGGCCCGACAACCTCGGAGCCGGCTGCTTGGCGTCGCCGTGCGGCTCCTGTCGCCCACGTCGCACGCAGTCGCGGTGCGACGGCGGTAATTTTATTCGAGTGTTTCGTTGATTGACTGTGAGCGTGCGAGCGCGGGCGCCGACCGCGCGCCCGGGACCGTGGCCGAGCGCAGGCACGTGGCGGCGACACGCCCCCGGTCGCATGCTGTGATTTGCTGCATGCGATGCATCCTCTGGTATTCCGGAGAACTCCCGTGTTTGCGCCGCTGTGTGTCACGACGAAAGGTCGATTTCGAGGTTGCGTGCGCGGATTCGTCATGTAGTGTGGCGTGGCGCGAGGCGCAGAGTCGTTCAACACCCAGGTCGGGGTCATTGCGGAGAGATTGGAATGGGCGAGGTCGAGATCGGCGCCGCCGAGCGCCTGTTTGTACCGCATCGCAAGCGGCTGTCGCACACGTACACGGTCAACAGCGATGGAGCTCGCGAGCTGCGGATCGACTACGGCGTCAAGGAGATCACGTTCGACGATGAGCGGCTGTTCGCGTTCGGCGAACACATCTGCCGCGAGCCGTCGTTCAGCGGCCAGGACGCCATCACCTGGGGCCCCGGCTACGCATGGGAAGAGCTCCGGCCGCTCTTGGCGGAGTTGCTCGCCGAGGGCATCCTGCAGCGCGGTGAGCGCGACGACCCCAGCCCAGGCGGGCTCGTGGCTTCGCGTCTGGCACCGTCGGTGTGCCCGGTGGCGCGCATGTGGTCGACCGCCACGTGCGAGGCGATCACGCACGACCTCGCGACCCGCGCGATCGAGATCGGCTATGTCGAGGCCGTCGTGCCGGTGTTTCGGATCGCGCATCCGGCGCTCGACGACGACGACCGCCAGGTCGGCGAAGCCAATGTGTATCCGCCGGCGCTGCGACTCGATCGCGAGACCGAATGGCGCGCGTGCCAGTACCCCGGCAGCCGCTATCGCGATGACAAGCCGATGAACGTCACCGCGCTCAAGGCGATGATCAAGCACTGGAAGCCGATGATGGCGGCGATCCTCGCCGTGCGCGCCGAGCTCGCCGAGCGATTCGGTCCGAGGTCCGGGCGCTGGACGGTGGGCGAGCTTCATGCGCTGGCATCGGTGGTGCTCGCGGTGCCGGCGTTTCAGCTGATGCAGGGCGGAGGCGCGACTCCGCAGCCGCGGCTGCATCCCGTGCTGTCGTCCTTGTTCCGGATCACCGATGGCATCCGCATGACGACGCACCACATGCTGTTCGCGCCCGATCCCACGCATCGTGCCGACGAGCTGCTCAGCGGCGACGAGCTGTTCGCCTACGCCGAGCGCTACAACCTGTTGCTCGGCGAAACCGGGGTGTGCGCCGGACCGGCGCACCTGATCCGCGAGTTCCTGTCCGTGGCCGTCGATGGCCACCCGGCCGAACGTGCCGCGCCCGACGAGCTGGCGCTCGATGTTCGCGGGCTGCTGGCGCGGCTCCCGGCCGCGCTCGACTACGGCCTGCTCGGGCTCGAGGCCTGGTGCGTCGCGGCGTCCGCGTGGTTTGCGGTCAGCCGAGCCTACGAGGCGTTGCTCGCGATCCTCGATGGCGCCGCGGTCACGAACGACGCCGCGCGCCTCCGCGCGCGCCTCCGCGCCGACTGGGGGCGGCTCGAGCGCATGCGCTTCACGCGCGACGCGGACCGCGCGGTCCACTGGGACGCCTACGAGGCTGCCTATCAGCAGGCCCGAAACGCCGCGCTCACGCCGACCGGTGACGCCACGCTCGCGGCCGAGATCGCGATCGGTCCCAGCGGCGCGATGCACGCCGCCGCGGCCGACGCGCTTCGCGCGCTGCTCGCGACGCGCCTGGGGTGCGACGGCGTGGATCGGCTGGTCGATCGGTTGATGTACTACCTGCGCGAGGAGCAAGCCGTGACGGCCTCGGCCACCCGCATCCTGGAGGTGATCAATGCGCAGCTCGATCGCCCACAGCCGAGACGGGCGCTCAGCGTCAAAGATCTTCATGCGTACTACCGGATGGAAAACAACCTGCTTCCGTACGTGATCGATGCGATCGAGCAGGAGCTCGATATCCGCATCAGCTGCACGGCCGAGGCGATCGAGATCTCGGCGCCGTAGTCCGACGAGCGGAGGCTCGTTCTTACGCGTTCGGCGGCAGCGTTGCCGCCAAACAGCAGCGCGCATGTTGCACGTTGCTACTTGCCCCATAGACAGGAGATCACATCATGAAGATCAAGACCAAGGTTCGTGCTGGCGGCCGCTGCGGTACTTCCACCTCCGACAAGAGTGCGTGATCGCCTCGCAGCCGATGCGATCGAGCAGGAGCTCGATATCCGTATCGGCTGCACGACCGAGGCGATCAACAGCAGCGCGCATGTTGCACGTTGCAACTTGACCCATAGACAGGAGCTCACATCATGAAGATCAAGACCAAGGTTCGTGCTGGCGGCCGCTGTGGTCCCACCCTCCCCAACATCGCGTGAGCGCGACGCAGCGGAGGCGATCGAGCCGGAGCTCGATATCCGCATCGGCTGCATGGCCGAGGTGATCGTGACTCAGCGCAGTAGCGCGACGAGCCCATGGCTCGTTCTACGCGTTCGGCGGCAGCGTTGCCGCCAAACAGCAGCGCGCATGTTGCACGTTGCTATTTGACCCATAGACAGGAGCTCACAGTATGAAGATCAAGACCAAGGTTCGTGCTGGCAGCCGTTGCGGTGGTGCCAGCACCCCAAAAACCGAGTGATCGCGACGCATGAACGATAGCGTGCGAACGGGGCAAAGCCGCCCTCGAGCACGCTGTCAAATCCAGCCGGCCCGACAACCTCGGAGCCGGCTGCTTGGCGTCGCCGTGTGACTCGCATCGCCCACGTCATGTGCAGCCGCGGTGCGGCTGCGGGAGGTGCGATTGGCGCGGTCTGGCACCCGATCGCGATCGTGACAGCAGCAACCAGTGCTTTGCTCAAGCGGCGATTCTAGCCGATCGCATCGGTGGCGTTCCGCGAGCACCGCGACGCAACTAGCAGCGGGGGCGGTGCGATCGCCGAGGATGGCGCCGCCGCGCGCGAGGCACTGCGCGCCTGCAGCACTTGGCCGATCTCATTCTTGCGCGTGGATGAACGCGACGATCAACGCGGCGACCTGGAGGTCGAGCCCGGAGAATCCGTGCGGCGACCGCGGGCTGCACGGTGATGCGGTCGGTGGCTCGCCACCAGTCATGATGTGCCAGCCGACCGTGGGGGCATGCGTGAGCTGGTCCACGAGCTGCTGCGCGCCTGCCAGCGGCGACGCATTGCACGCATCTTGCTCGTGATGAACGAGCAGCGTCGGCGCGGTGATCTCGGCAAGCGTGACGTCGTGCAGCGTTAGCTTCTCGCGGTCGCCCGCGGTCACGCTCGATAGCAGGACGAGGCCGGCGACGTGGATCCGGATCGCGAGGTCGGCGGCCGAGATCGTGCCGCGGCTGGTGCCGACCAGCCAGACAGGGACAGGCCAGCGCTGCGTTGCCCAGCGGATCAGCGCGCGCGTGTCCTCGGCCTGCGCCGCGCTGATCCGGAATCGAACCAGCCTCCCGTGGTCGGACGGCGAATCGACCACGAGCGCGACGAAGCCGGCCTCGGCGAACTGTCGGCGGAGCCGGACCACGAGGTTCAGCGCGGAGGCGGCCGGGCGCCGATCCCGATTCCCAAGAGCCCGAGGCCGTGCTCGAGATCGTGGCCCAGGCTCGACGGCTGGTGGAAGCACGCTCCAGCCCCGGCCCGGGCCTCGTGGTACACGATGTGCGAACTGGAGTGCGGTGAGCCGCACCCACGGCGATATCCGACGGCGCGGGCTTGTCCATCCCCGTCGATTGCGTCGGCGCCAGCGGCGCAACCACCACCGCCCCTCCGAGGGGATCCCGCACCACCGGCGTGTGTGGCTCACTTTCGTCGCGCGGCCGTCAATATGCCCCCACGGGCTTGGCGCCGGTGTTGGTGGCCCAGAACGGGAAGTTGGCGAGCCCGAGGTTGGTCACGTTGAACGTGCCATTGCCGTTCGAGAACGCAACCGGCAGCGTCGTCCACGGCGAGCTGCCGGTGAACCCGCCGGTCAGCGCGATGTCCGTTCGCCCGTCCCCGTTGAAGTCGCCTGCGACCGGCTTGGCGCCGGTGTTGGTGGCCCAGAACGGGAAATTGGCGAGCCCGAGGTTGGTCACGTTGAACGTGCCATTGCCATTCGAGAACGCGACCGGCAGCGTCGTCCACGGCGAGCTGCCGGTGAATCCACCGGTCAGCGCGACGTCCGTTCGCCCATCGCCATTGAAGTCGCCTGCGACCGGCTTGGCGCCGGTGTTGGTGGCCCAGAACGGGAAGTCGGCGAGCCCCAGGTTGGTCACGGTGAACGAGCCGTCGCCGTTCGAGAACGCGACCGGCAGTGTCGTCCACGGCGAGCTACCGGTGAACCCGCCGGTCAGCGCGATATCCGTTCGCCCGTCCCCGTTGAAGTCGCCCGGGATGGGTTTGGCACCCGTGTTGGTGGCCCAGAACGGGAAGTTGGCGAGCCCCAGGTTGGTCACGCTGAACGAGCCATCGCCGTTCGAGAACGCCACGGGCAGCGTCGTCCACGGCGAGCTCCCCGTGAACCCACCCGTCAGCGCGATATCCGTTCGCCCGTCGCCATTGAAATCGCCTGCGACGGGCTTGGCCCCGGTGTTGGTGGCCCAGAACGGGAAGTTGGCGAGCCCCAGGTTGGTCACGGTGAATGTGCCGTCGCCGTTGGAGAACGCCACGGGCAGCGTCGTCCACGGCGAGCTCCCGGTGAATCCGCCGGTCAGCGCGATATCCATTCTCCCGTCTCCGTTGAAGTCGCCTGCGACGGGCTTGGCGCCGGTGTTGGTAGCCCAGAACGGAAAATTGGCGAGCCCCAGGTTGGTCACGCCGAACGTGCCGTCGCCGTTCGAGAACGCCACGGGCAGCGTCGTCCACGGCGAGCTCCCCGTGAACCCACCCGTCAGCGCGATGTCGCTCCTGCCGTCACCGTTGATATCACCGAGCACTCCCGACGTCAGCGCGGCCACGACTTGATCCACCTCATTGTGATCCGCTGCCGCTGGTTCGGCGCACGCGCCAAGCAGCGAACCAACGCACCCGAACGCAAGCAACCGCCCGACCGGAATGAAGTATTCTGCCGTCACCATGATGTATCCTTTTGTTGGAATTGCGATCCCGCCGTCACAGCCCTGAATGCTGTCTCGTCAAATATTGATATCGATGTCCAATCAGCGCGGAGCCCGATGACATCGGAGGATTCGTCTGTGTCGGATCTGACATCCAGCCGTGTACAGCTCTCCTCGTCTCAGCGTCGGGCCTGACATCCAGCCGTGCCCACTCTCTGTCCTCCCGCGTCAAGGCTGCTCGCTGGCCGCGCACAATACGACAACCGCACAACCCACGCATCGCTCGGTGAGGTAGCTACCACAGATCGCCACCGCGGTGGTGGCAGCGTTATGCTGCACGTGCTCGGCTGTTCGCGTTTCGATCTTCCGGAGTGCCAATGTGTTCTGGCTGGCAAGCCCGGGAGTAAGTCGGGGGCTGAACTGAATCGGTCACCGCCAGGAGTTCTTGTACTCCTTGACGATCCCGAGCTCCGGAACACAGACCAGACCGTCGGCGGAAACGTACTCGGCTGCCAACCACCGAACGCATCCCAGGTGAATTGTTCGATGCGCTGCCCGTCGTCGCCTGTCGCTTCGAGCAGAGCATCGAACACGGACCCGATCGCGAGCTCACCGATGATGTCGTTCCGGAACCGAGCTCTTCTTTCGAGTGGCCATCTCGGTTGTTCCGTCCCACCTATCGAAGTTGATCGGCTGCCTCGACGAGCTGAGCCCGAGCCGGTTCGCGCGGCTCACGTAGCCGATGATCATCAGCTCGACGAGCAGGTTCACCGCCGGCGCATAGGCGGCCGACGATGCTGGTTGTCGTATCGAGGTAGTATCCGCCGAATTCGTACAGCACGAGCAGACTGACGAGGTCCTTCACCGCCGACATCGCTTCGAGCTCGCCGAGTGCACCGAGAAGCTCGGCGAGCTCGCCGAATAGCTTGTTGCCGTTCGTCTTTCTGAATTTTCGAGGTGGCTCCGCCGCTTGGCCCAAGCGCGGCGATGTCTGCGCCTGCCAGCGCCGGTCCGAGCCCACAGCGACCCACCGGGCGAAGGCGCACGATCCTACCGTCGTCGCGGTAGGTGACGCCACGCAGGATCGCGACGAGATCGATCCCGCGATAGCAGGCGGCTCAGCCGCTCAGCCGCTCTGAACAGCCGCTGAGGCCTTGCGGATCACGCCCAGGACGACCTCGGGCTGGGACAGCATGGGAACGTGGCTGCTCTCGATCTCGGTGATGTCCGCTCCCATGCGCTTGGCCAGGAAACGCTGAAGATCGGGATGAACGGTGCGGTCCTTCGTGGCCACGATGAACCAGCTCGGCTTCGATGTCCAATCGACAGCGGTCACCGGTAGCGGCTGCTTGAAGAGCTCAGCGGTGGGAGCGTAATGGGTCGCCCACACGAGCTTCTTCTCCTTCTCGGGAAGGTCTCCGGCGAAACACTCGACGCCTTCCGGCAACATCCAGGCGCGCCCATCTGCGACCTCGACGTGCGCAAAGATATCCGTGGGATACTTATCGAGCTGTGCCTGTACGGTCTCACCGTTCGTTGGTGCGACCGCGGCGATGTAGACCAGTCCGACCACCCGCTTGTCGGCCCCCGACGCCGTGATGGTGGCTCCGCCATAGGAATGGCCCACGAGGATGACCGGGCTGCCGACGCGCCCGAGCGTGCGTTTCACCGTAGCAACGTCCTCCGCGAACGAATCCAGGCCGTACTGAACGGCGATCACCTCGTGCCCCTCGGCCTGCAATGCAGGGATCACTTTGCTGAAGCACGAGCCGTCAGCCCAGATTCCGTGGCAAAATACAATAGTTGGCTTTTTCTTGGACATGATGTCTCCTTTCCATGTGAGCTAATCAGGTATTGGCGTATTTGCATTCTGAGGGCAGCGCTCGTGCGCATCGACGTGAGAAAGGCTGATCTCAGCCGCGAGCCACTCCGTCATATGCCCCTTCCTATGTCACGATGACCGCGAACCTGACAGCTCTCGCGAAGCCGGCGGCGGGCCGAGGTGCTGGCCGAGCTGCTGATCGAGCAAGTGGTGTTCGAGAAGTCATGGGCTCCTGGTCTGTTATATGTCGCGAGCCCGAGATGGCTGACAGATTTTTTCCTCTCGCTTCAAGAGCTCGCGATGGTCGATCCGCTGCGCTTCCGATCCGGTGCCGGCCCGACTCGGGAGCGCCGCAGATTGCGTCAGCCTGTGCCTCCGAGCCCGCGCTACGCTCGACAACAGGGGTGTGCGGAGATGTCACGGGGGCTCGCGGGCCTGGGACGGCAATCGAATCGCCGTGGGGGCGGCCGATCGGGTCGCTGGCGATCTTCGACGAGAAACCTGCTTCGGGTTCGGAACCAGCTACTGCAACGCCGCCTCGCCGAGCCCGATGGGGGGCAAGACGATGGACACGGTCTGCGCGGCGCCATGCTGGATGTCGACCCGCTGGCACACGGGGAATCCCGGTGTGCCAGACGCGGCAGCGTAGGCGCACAGCGTGTGAGGTCCGTCGCCGACGTCCTCGAAACGAGTGCTCTGGGTCACCGCGCCGGCCGCACTGGCCACGGCGAACAAGGAACAGGTTTGGCAGTCCACACCGTCGTGAGCTGCGATGGCATCGAGCTCGGCCGCAGAGCTCGGGTGGCGGTGGCCGGAGACTAGGACGACCCGCGCGTTCTCCGCCGGCAGGGACCACTCGACCGCTGCGGTCACGACCGCGCCGAGCGGCAGGTGAAGGTCGCCGAGGGTCGTCGCGGCCGGCTCGACGCGCACCGTGATCTCGGGGAGGCTCGGGTTGGCGTATGTCGAGAGCTGGTACGCGCCGGGTGCGAGCCGCGTGAAGTGATAGCGGCCGTCGTTGTCGGTCACCGCACCGAGCCGGACGCCGTCGACGGTGTGGCCGTCGGGTCCGTCGACCGGGATCGCGTACACGCCGGTACGGGCGCCAGCGGTGCCGTGCCAAACCCGGCCCTCGAGGCTCCCGGTCGGCTGGAGCGCGAGCGTGATGGCGGCGGTGTCGTCGGGGGAGATCCGCACGGCTTGCGAGCGGCCGAGATCGGGATGATCGGCGACAACGTAGCCGACGTCGGGAGCGGTGCCGGGTAGCGTGAACGTACCGTCGGGGCCCGACCGTGTGCGGTACGCGCCGGTGGTCTTGAGCGCCAGCAGCTCGTCGAGTCGGTCGCTGCCACCGGCGATCAGTCGACCGGCGGTGACCTGCGCGCCCGCGATGCCGTGACCGTTGGCGACGACCCTGCCACGCACCACCGCGGCGCGCCGCACGGTGACGACGCCGAGCTCGATGGCCGGCCCGGCATGGACCTCGACGGCGTCGCGACGGTCGCTGATCAGCTCGGCGCCGGTGATCGCGATGTTGTAGCGGCCGGCTGGTAGGTCGGCGATCTCGAACGCGCCATCGGACGCCGAAAATGCGAGCGGCGGACTCGTACCGATCGCGACCTCGTACCGCGCTGGCGCGGCGCCATCGGCGAACCGGACCTGGCCGCGCACGCTGCCGCTGTCGTGCACCACGAGGCGAACCGGCGGACCGGTCGTCGTTGCCGGTTCGACCGGCACGCCGGCCGTCGCGGTGAACGCGCGCTCGTCGCTGTCCCAGGGCGCCGCGTAGACGAGGTAGCGGCCGGTGCCGAGCCCGCCGAGGTGAAACCGGCCTTCGCCGTCGGCGACATCGGCGATGCGATCGGCGACCGCGTACCACCGCTTGGTGTCGGAGATCGCGACGACCTGCGCTCCGGGAGCCGGCGCGCCGTCGTCGTGAACCACCACGCCGTCGAGCGATCGCGCATGGTCGATGGTCAGCGTGACCGGTGCGAGGGGGCCGTCCGTTGCGTCGATCGAGTGCTCGATCGAGGTCGCGTCGCCGGCGCGTGCCCGCACGTACAGGTCTTCGCGCGGCAGGTCGGTGGCGCGGAACTCGCCGTTGCGATCGCAGATCAGCTCGCGGCGCATGCCGTGGACCGCGCCGATATCGAATAGCTTCGATCCCGTGACGGCCGTCGTGATCGGGTCGGGGCTGAGCGCGAGCTCGATGGTCGCGTACGGCACCGCGGCGCCGGAGGTCGAGACCACGCGGCCGGTCAGCGTGCTGCCATCGTCGAGCTCGAGCGCGACGTTCTCGGTCGGGGCCACGCCGTCGTGATCGATCCGCAGGGTGCGCGCCGCGCGCCCCGGCAGCATGATGCTGTACAGGTTCGCGGGTAAGCCGGGCAAGCGCCAGCGGCCGTTGCGATCCGTGATCGCCATCTCGTACACGGGCGGAAGTGACCTCGAGTAAAACAAGTAGACGGGCTCGGCGACGACGGTCACGCCGGCGACCGGCGCGCCGCGGCGGGTGAGGGTGCCGAGGATCGGTGCGCCCCGCGGCAGCGCGACGGTGGTGTGCTCGCGCTCGCCAGGCCGTGCGGTGACGGCGACCTGGACGTTGATCGCTCCCCGGGTGTTCGCCGGGTCGTCCGAAGGACGGACCAACAGGGCAGCCGATCCCGCGGCGACCCCGTGGAGCACCGCGCGGCCATCGCCGTCGGTGGTCGCCGAGATGCGACCGTCGAGCTCCACGTACGCGCCGGCGACTGGCGCGTCGCTGGAGCGGTCGATCACCGAGACCTCGAGGGTCGCGCCCGGGACCAGCTGCAAGGTCGTCGGCTCGCGCTGGACGGCGGGGTGACGCAGAACGCGACGAGACGTGTCGTCGCCACGGTGCGCGGTGAGCGTGTAGGTCCGATCCACGAGATCGTCGAACCGAAACATGCCGCGGGCGTCGCTGATCGCGTCGCGCGGCGGCACGCTGTCGATCCGCACCGTGGCTGCTTCGACCGGCGAGTAGGTGTCGTCGACGACCACGCCGACGAGGCGGTAATGGCCAGGGCTGCGATACGGTTCGCCTGCGTCGCCGGGTGGTGCCACTGCCGACGCGACGTGGTGTGACGGGCGCTGGATATGGGAGGTGCGCGCAGGGACGTCGGGCGTGGCGGAGCCGATGATCTCGCCGCTGAACCGCCCGCCCAACGTGTAGAGCGCGACCGCGACTCCGACCACGGCGACGGCCGCCAGCCATCCGTAGCTGGCTCGCGGCGTGCTCGCGGCGTGTGCGGGCCTCAGCGCCCCGGCGGCACAGGTGATCGCGGCGACGACCGCGGCCGTGAACATCGTGTTGCGATGACGCTGTCGATCGATGTCGCCAGCGAGCCGATGCTCGATCTCTTGCTTGAGCAGGCGCCGTGCGCGGGACAGCCGCTGCTGCACCGCCGCCTCGGAGATACCGAGCCGAGCCGCGACCTGTGCGCTCGACTGACTCTCCCAGTAGAACAGCACCAGGGTCTCGCGGTACGCTGTCGGAATCTGGAGCAGCGCGTCACGCACGGCGAGGGTCGATTCACGAGTGATGAGCTCGTCCGCTGGCGATGGCAGCTCCGCGGAAGCCTCGACGTGCTCGGTGGGCACCTCGCGCATCCGCCGCCGAGCGTTGCGAGACACGTTGCGCGCGATCGTCGCTAGCCAGTGCCGCAGCCGCGAAGGCTCGCTCAATACCTCGAGTTTCTGCCAGGCAATCACGAACGTGTCCTGCGCGAGATCCTGGCCGAGCATGTAGTTGCCGACCGCTGCGTAGCAGGTCGACATCACGAGTCCCTTGTAGCGCTCGACGATCACCGCAAACGCCGCGGTCCGCTGTTCGAGTGAGCCACGCCTGCATGCCTGCACCAGCGCCACATCGCCATTGGCGCGTTCGATCGCCTCCGCATGTCCATGCAATCGCATTGTTTTCTGACAATACCAAAACTTGCTCCGGCCGCTACGCAGGTAGCTGCGCCCTGCAGCACATGCCACATTCCCGCACAGCCGTTGCCTGGCGGTAGGAAAAAATTCTGTCAGCCGCGTCGGGCTGGCGACAGATAGAACAGTTAGGTGATCCAGCTACCGCAGGCGGCGAACTTCGATCGTCGCTTGCTCGACGCCCTGGCCCTCGCGATGGATGCGCAGCCATGGGCGAATCGCATCGACCGCCTCGGTGAGGGTCCGGACCTGCACGATCATGTAGCCACCGACAAGCTCCTTGGACTCGCTGAACGGTCCATCGAGGATGAACCGCTGCGCAGCCGACCTCCGCACGCGCGTTCCTTTCGCGCTCGGTCTCAGGCCCTCGCCGCCGATCATCGTGTTGCTCTGGACGAGCGGCGCGCAGTACGCGTCCATCCGCGTCATCGACTCGGGTGTCGGACGAGCCAGCTTCGCCTCGTCGTGGCTGCGAATGAACGCGACGTAGCGATGCGTGTCGGGCTTGCGCACCGGCGGCGGTGCAGGTGTGGGCGGGTTCGGATCGGGAGGCGCACCGAAGTCCTGCGGTGTGAACGACTCGCGCACCTCGAGCGTGCCGTCACCGCCGGGCGCGTTGTTCGCGAGCTCGACGGCCGCCGCACGCGACGGCACATCCACGATCCACACCGCCCGCAGCGCAGAGACGTCGCGCGCGACGACCGCGGGCGCGTCGCCATGCTCCGTGATCGTTGCGCCCTCGTCGAGGAGCTGCTCGGAGCCGAGCACGGTGACGCGCTCGTTCGCCAGGTATGCCGAGATCGCGTCCACGTTCTGCGCCGTGTCGGCGATCAGTGTCATCATCAGTCTCATGCGGCACCTCCGGTGGAGAGCATCCTACTACGCTCCACGCTTCATCTCGTAGTGGGCCGCGATGACGCCGGTGCTGAACGTCTTCGATGACCGCAGCTCCAGCTGTGCCCGCTTCTCGCGCTTCGGAAACAGCGACCGCCCGCCTCCGAGGATCACGGGATGCACCGTGAGCCGCCACTCGTCGACGAGCTCCGCCGCCGCGAGCGTGCGCGTGAGCGACGGGCTCCCGAAGATCATGATGTCGCCACCTGGCTTCTGCTTCTCCGCGCGCAACGCGCGGACGATGTCCTCACCGACCACCTGCACCCTCGGATCCTTCGACGCCGGCAGGGTGCGAGACGCGACGATCTTGTTCACGCGGCTGTACCAACGCGCGTGACTCTTCGTGTGCGCGTCGGCATCGGGCGCGCCACCCGCCGTCGGCCAGTAGCCCTCCATCATCTGGTACGTGACCCGGCCATAGACCGCCGTATCCACCGGGTCGATGAGCGGATACGTATGGTCGGCGAGCTCGTCGTTGAAGGCGATGAAGTCCATGTCCCCAGCGGGACCGGCCAGAAAACCGTCGAGAGAGACGTGAGCGAGCGAGATGATGTTGCGCATGTTCGTTTCGTCCTTTCATCAGGGCGACGAACACGCCGACGGGCGATCGACTAAAACGTCGGAAAAAAATTCGTGAGGACATTCCAGTACATCGAAAGGCGTCGCCGTCCATCGCCGGTCAGCGTCCTCGAGCTCGCCCAGCGCCCCGGCGATCGCCGCGCCCGCGATCAGTAGCCAGATCACGGGGCTGGCGAACTGGCCCGCGATCATCCGCCACGCCGGCTGCCCGCGACCGCGTGCGAGCTCGTTGCGGCCCCAGGTCGCGAGCCGCAGCGCCGCCTCGTCCGGCGAGAGCCCGCGCGCTCCGGCGAGCCGATCGATCTCGCCGCGTGCACCGTCGGTCATCACCGACTCCCAAAGCACGCGACACGCCACCCAGCGACGCCGCCGCACGGCGTGGGCCTCGGGCCCTCGAGGGCGACTCCGCAGGTGCTGCGGCGCGCCGGGCGGCGAGCGCACGAATTGCGTGGTTCTCGCCGCGAACCACGGGCATGCGAGTTGCGGTCGGACGCTGGGGCTCGGCGGTCTGCGAATTGCACCATGATCGAGTATTCGCGACGAGGTCGACGACCCGAGCTCCGAGGCCGGGAGCGCCACATGGGGAGCCACGAGACCGTTCTTGCTTCAAATCTCATGCAGCGCGACATCATCACCCTTTGCGCCGCAGGGCGCCGGCCCCATGCGGGTGACTGGCTACCGTCGAGTCGACACGAAGTGAACACCGGTCTGTGTGATCCCCGATCAGGAGGTGCACCATGATGTTTCGCAAGATCCTGTGTCCGATCGACTTCTCCGAGTCATCTCGCGAGGCGCTCAAGGCCGCGGCCCGCCTCGCCACCTATGAAGTCGCCGAGCTCACGCTCATGCATGTCTGGCAATCGACCATTCGATTGTCAGAAGAAACGCTCATGCATAGCGACGTGCTGGAGTACGAGCGAAACCAGGCGCAGGCCGGACTGGCCGCGGCGAAGGCGGAGGTCGAATCGCTCGGCGCGAAGGCGGTGAGCTCGAAGCTGGTCACCGGGGTGCCATGGAAGGCGATCGTCGACGAGGTCGCCTCGAACCCGGTCTATGACCTGCTGGTCATGGGAACGCATGGCCGCACCGGCATCATGCGCGCGCTGCTGGGCTCGGTCGCGGAGCGCGTCGCGCGACATGCCGAGTGTCCGGTCTTGCTCGTGAGAAACCGCCCCGCTGGCTGACCGGCCGGCTCGGCGTACGGAGCTGGTCACGCGGCGCGATGGGGCGCCATGCGCGGCTGGCAGACCGCGGCGAGCGTATGGCTGACCTTCGAGACCCCGTGCTTCATCCGGGTGTCCGGCTGCACGGCCGCGAGCGCAAGGTCATTGAGCGAGATCACGCAACGGACGCGGCAACCTGGCGCGGTCACGCAACGGCTGCGCGACGTCGCCGGCATAGACATAATCACCGGCAAACTCGGCGGGCGCGATGTACCACGAGTGCATCACGACCAGCTCGGCGTCCCGCTCGTTGGCGATCCGCACCGCCGTGCGCAGCGCTTGTCGGGAGCCGGCCGAGAAGTCGACCGGACACAAGATCTTCGTGAATGTCATGTAGAGGCGTGTTGCAACGGCGCGGCCAGCAGAAGCCACGGAGGAGACATGGGAGCCGCGCAGAGACGCGCTTTCGCAGCATGCGCGGTCGCAAGATTTGCGCGGTCGCGGATCGGCGACCGATGCTCAGGCCGAACTCGCCCGCCGACTTGTCGCCGTCTGCCTTGACCACAGCATCGCCGTGCCACGCGACCTCGCCCCACTTGCCGATCTTGAGCTCCTTGCCGGCGTGGTCGCGTGCCACGGCGCGTACCTGGAAGCGCTGACCGACCACGACACCGCCGCCCAGGCCAGGCGACCGGAGGCGAAGATCAGTGGGCAAAGGAGGGACCTTGTTGGCAGCTGTTCTGTTCGGCTGCGACAACGGTTCACGACGGCAGTATTGGCGACAAAGGAGATGCGTATGAGAATACTGGTAAGTCACAGAGTCGTGTCTATTTTGGCGATGGCCATGGCCGTTGGCGGAGCAGCGCTGCTTCAGGGCGGATGCCTCGGGGACGCAGATCGCAGCGAGAGCACGGGCGACGAGCCAACTACTGCCGAGGCTAAGCAAGCTCCAGGCGACGAGGATGCTGCCGAGTCGAACGCCCTGGCTGCCGGCTGGACCGCGCAGTTTATCAGCGTCGATCACGCCGGCAGGAAGGTTCTCGACATCCCCAATGGGGCCCAAGTGAATGGGCTCCTCGCTCAGTTGTGGGATCAAAACGGTGAGCCTCAACAGACATGGTTTGTGGCTCAGCACGGTGGCGCCGGTACCTACACGTTGAAGAACGCTTCGTCAGGCAAGTGCCTCGACATGGCGACCGATGGGCCGGTGGGCAACGGAACCCGCGTGCAGCAATGGACCTGCAACAGCCTCTCAAACCAAGACTGGATCGCGGGCGGTGGATCCGGCTGGGTTACGCTGAGAAATCGGAATTCGAACCTTTGCCTCGACGTCAAGGAAGCAAACTTCGCCAACGGCGCACAGCTCCAGGTCTGGCAATGCGGTGGAGCCTGGAACCAGCGCTGGAACATCTTCCCCTGAGCGCGCGGCGTTGTCCCGGAGCTTGTTGAATCTCGGCGGCGGTTCGGCTGATCAATAGCTGGCCTCTGGCTCTGGTGCAACGGTGGTGGCTGGTTCTCGGTGGACTTGGTTGCCTGGCTCGGACAGGGCGCCGCATGGCGACCGGGCACGAGCGGCCGGGTGTGTATCGCGAGCGGCGGGGCACGTGTCGCGAGCGGCGGGGCATGTGTCGCGATCAGGAGACGCCGTGGATTCAAGCGAGGTGATCGGTGACGCCGTCAGCGCACTGCGGTCAGCCCAGATGGTAGCGCCGAGCGACGACGTTGCCCGTGTCGTCCGCAATTCGGACATCGTAGTCCGGCATGCGAACATGTCAGTCCGGCATTCGGACATCGTCGCGGCGCGACGGTCGCCGATGAGAACTCGACGAACCCCGTCGTTGGATGATCGCGCAGTCGCCGAACACGTTGCGGGTCGCCCTCGCGAGCGCCTTCGCCCCTTCCACGACAACGAGGAGCTCATGGGGATGCGCGCCAGCGAGATCGTCAACCGCCAGGTTCGTGACGTCGATGACAGCGGGCGCGTGCTCTGGATCGAGCGCGCCAAGACGCGCAAGGGCGATCGCCATCTCGAGGTCCCAGAGGTACTGCGGGGACCGCTGATCGAGATCTGCGCCGGCCGTGACAGCAAAGCCAGGCTGTTCGGCGACGTCGATCGGCACTGGGTCGGCTATCACGTCCGGCGCCTATGCCGTGCCGCGAAGGTCCCCGAGGTCTGCCCGCATGGGTTGCGCGGTACCCAGGCCTCGATCTCGGTGCTGGCAGTCCCGGCCGAGCACGTCGCGGCGGCGCTCGGTCAGACCGGGCCAGCGGTCACCCGACGGCACTACCTGGCCAAGGGTGCCGAAGCTCGCGGCCGGGGCAGGGCTGCGCTGAGGGTCCTGAACGGCGGGAAGCAGTGAGCGGCGCTGGGCACAGGCTGGGCACAAACGCGATCGGGCGCCCCAGTGATGGGACGCCCGATCGTGATTCTCCGTCGTGCGCGAAGGGGGACTCGAACCCCCACGGTGTTACCCACTAGCACCTCAAGCTAGCGCGTCTACCAATTCCGCCATCCGCGCGTAGGTTGTCAAACGGAGACCCTAGGTAGCGCTGGACGGCAGCCCTGTCAAGCCGAAGCCGCGGGTGTCGTGCGTCGACGATAGATCGGCACCGGGATCGATGACGGCGCACCCGTTCGGCTCGTTGGGCTGGACGACTTCGCCTGAGCTGCCGCTGGAGGGCGCCAGTCTGGCTCAACCGGCGATGGGTGCACCGCTGGCTTCAGCGACACCTTGTGATGCCAGGATGTCCAGGTTCTTCTCGATCTGGGCCGTGTCGCAGTAGACGCGGAAGTCGACGGCCTTGCCCCATCGCAGCCGCAAGACGAAGACGCCTTGGTTGGGAAGTGGGTTGCCGCGGCGGTCTCTCGCCTGGTCGACCCATTCGACCGCGGCCTCGGTGTTCCACGGCGGTCCCGCCGTGATCAGCTTCTGGATGTCGAACCTGATGTTGGGAAACACGTTCGCCAGGCGTCGGTACCATTGGTCGATCTGCGCCGGCGAAGCGCGGGTGCCGGACAGCGCGTGGCGTCCGGCGAACCAGTGCACCGCGTTGGGGTGAAACTGCCGCGTGATGAACGCGACGTCACCGGCGTTGAGGCGCGCGAACACCTTTCGCAGGTGACGTCTGACGAAGAAGTGATACATGGCGCCTCACGTCACGGCGGGGCCGCACCGAGAGGGGCCGCAGCGAGCGCGGCCTGCATCGCCGCGGCGAACGCCTGCGCCGCGGACATCGGCCGGACGAACACGACGAGCCGAGTGACCAGGCCGTTGCCGTCGACTTCGGCCAGGTCGATGCCGTCGAGCTCCCGATCGCCGACGCGCGCGGTGAACACCAGCGCGGTCTGGCGCTCGCTGCGCAGCTCGTCCACGTAACGAAAATCTTGCAGCACGCCGAGCACCACACGCAGCAGCGCACCCACCTCGGCGCGGCCCCGGTACGTCCGAAACACGATGGGGCTGTTGAACACGATGTCTTCGGCCAGGCTCGCGACCAGCGCGTCGCCGTCCCGGGCCTCGACTGCTTTGCGAAATCGCTCCATGGGGCTCCTACTCGATGACGATGACCACAGCGGTCCTGCGGCAACGCACGATCGCGACTCTAGGCGCCAAAGTTGACGTCGTCAACATTGATGTGAATGACATCAACATTAGGTCCGTGATATCACCGGGCTGTGCGGACACGCCCGGCGGGCGCGCGGCTCGGAAAAAAACCGGCGGGGAGGTACCACCACGGGGAGCTTCGCCGTGCGGTCCTGGAGGCCACGCTCGGGATCGTCGCAAAGGATGGAACCGGGGCCGTGTCGCTGAGCGCTGCCGCGCGCCGTGTCGGGGTGTCGCCCCAGGCGATCTACAACCATTTTCGCGACAAGGGAGCGCTCCTGGCCGCTGCCGCGGAGGACAGCGTGCGCGCGCTCGAGCGGAGCATGCGGGCGGCAGGTGCCGGGGTGGAGGCCGCCGGGGAGAAGCTCGAAGCGGCCGGGGTTGCCTACGTTGCGTTCGCATGCGCCCACCCGGCGCATTTTCGGCTGCTCAGCGCGCCGGAGCTCGCAGACAAGACGAAGTACCCGGGGCTCTTGATCGCGTACGAGGCTGCGTTCGGCGTGCTGCTCGCGGCGATCGAGGCATGTCAGGGGGCCGGTGTCGTGCGTCGGTCCGAGCCTCGGAGGCTGGCACGCGCCGCATGGGCGATGGTTCACGGCGTCGCGTGGTTGCTCGTGGATGGCCAGTTCGCCGTGGCGGGTGCCGGTGGAGAGGCCGTACACGCCGCGCGCGAGGCGGTGCGGGTTCTGTTCAAGGGTCTCGACGCTCGCGCGGGGTAGCAACGATCGGGCGCGCGGCCGATGTCGACCGGCGGCTGCCCCAGCTCACGGAGGCGCGGGCGAGCCGGGCCGGCCGATCTTGATGTGTGTCGGGCCGCTGGAGTCTCTCGACACGCTCGTCGGGGACCACGCGGACCGGCTCGATGCGCTCGCGTCGCCAGCCGGCAACGTCGGGGGCGATCTCGGGCGTGTTCGGCAGATCGATGCCCGGCGGTCTCCTCCAGCTTCGCAGCACGTGGCGAAGGTGGTGCGCTGGACACGTTCGCCGCACGGGAAGATCGCTCGAGCCCGACGTTGTCATCAGGGAAGGTCGTCGCGGTCGGCTCGTCCGGCCGCGTCAACAGGAACGCAAGCCCAGCCCAACGAGCCCAACGAGCCCAACGAGCCCAACGAGCCCAACGAGCCCAACGAGCCCAACGAGCCCAACGAGCCCAACGAGCCCAACGAGCCCAACGAGCCCAACGAGCCCAACGAGCCCAACGA
>Ga0307509_10005077_pt1 | contig 18509 bp, 22 predicted proteins | sample 10_EM_MG_FD_202245 | JGI IMG/M metagenome (GOLD analysis project Ga0307509, IMG submission 202245) | Populus trichocarpa ectomycorrhiza microbial communities from riparian zone in the Pacific Northwest, United States - 10_EM | ecosystem: Host-associated > Plants > Roots > Unclassified | place...
TTGCACCAGAGGCCTCCGGGCGCAACCAGAGTATGAGAACCTTTGTTGGGCGCATGGGATGAGAAAAAAAGTCCGGCGGACAGTCAGGGCGCACAGGATGCATAGGGCGGACGCAACCCGTCCGGACCTAAATCCTCTTTTTGCTGATGCAGCTACCGGAGGCGAGAGTGGAAGTTTGTCGCATATCATAGATAGACTGGCAGGAGGTGTGTCCTCGGCGTCATCATGTCCTTGATGCCTCACAGATAAAACCCCTGGGATTGCCAGCCAATCAAGTATCCAGATGTGCTTCTTCGCCATTTCGCGAAGTGCTAGAGGTTTCTCAAAATCAGAAGGCCCAGAAGGGCCTGGAGAGTGCAACCCCAACACTGTCACAATTGGATTAGGGCTTGCCGGTACTTCAATTTGCAATGGAATATTCTGCCGGTGTGTTAAGTGGCCCGGATCTCCAAGTGCCTGGAGATCCTTCTGTAATTAGCTATTCCCTTTTACTGTGACGGATGTAGACAGATGAATCATGCTTCGGATTATATACTTACTTCGCCATCGTCCACATAGATCACATTAGCGCCATGAGGTACCCGAGTTTCCCTCTCTACCTCGGCCTCTAGGCAGTCCTTGTCATCAACAGACTCTTCATCCCGCATTTCCCTCACAGAGTCTTCTCCTCCTGCTGACTCATCCCAGTGGTTGCGGTCAAAAAACGATACGTCCCATTCAGAGGCTCGGGGGTTTCGTCCAAGTCCTCTGCATCTTTGCGACGTGACTTGAGAACCATGAAGTCCATGGGATCGTCGCCTTTGAAAGCAAGGAACCACGCATGAATGTTGTCATTTCTATTGAGAAATATGAGCTGGCATAGGGGGAATAGAACTCTGGCTTCTGATGTGGCAGGGCGGCACCTTGTCCTGTCGCACCAATTAGATAGTGGGGGCATCGAATTTCCTCCTCCCTTTCTTGCTTGCCCTCTTACTACCCGGAGCAAATCCATTATGCTCGGAGTAGTCAGAATCCCCAAGGCGATTCACCTGACAGAGTCTTTTACAAACCACAGGTGGCCGAGGAACGGATGCACAGTAGGCGGTGCACAAGTCCTTCAAATAATATGAATTCTCAAAGCATGCGGAGAAAATAAGCATACTTACCTGGAGGTTCCGCAACGTCACCACGAACATCCTGCCCAGTATTGTGGCGCTCATTCGGGGTCTGCAGTTTCATGGCTGAATCTTTGACCAGAACTTGGAGATGATCGATGAGCTCTCCAACATCATCCGGATGGTGCTGGCTTTTGATGAGCTCAATATGCTCCTTGACTGGCGAAAGGCTGCGAGCAAACAAAACAATTGAGTGAACATGCAATTTAGTTCGGTGACTTGGGTCAAGGAGGAAAGCTATAATATAGGCCTTGATTTGGTTCGCGCCGTGTATCATACACGGAAGATGCATCATGCAGATGCTTGAATCCACACCACGATTTCGCATGCGCAATGTCGCCATATACAGTGTTAGTTTGAGTTAGACAGTCAGTATAACAGATTCAGATTACTCAATACTTTGGATCTAAATACCCCGAATTGACGATGGCCAGCAGGAAGTGTGCACGCTCCACAGACTCCGGTTCTTTGTTGATTTAAAAAAAGGAAAGAATTGTCAGTTCACTATTCTATTCATGCACAGCAGGGGGGGAACAATTATTGCTCACAATGCGTCTTCTGCGGGCTTACAGTTTGCAGAACTTGTGAGAGTTCTTCTTTGTATTGTGCTCTGAACTACTGGCGTGCGAGGCTGTTCTGTGGGACGTCTGAGAAGCAGAGAGTTAACATTGATCTCTAAAGATAGTTGTGGATGTTTGCTTACTTTCCCTTGCCTAATTGACGTCTCGCTCTGCCTGGGGGCATCATTTGTGCGTGGATGAATGAAGTGGATCAAACCGCCAGGGCAAACAAAATCCTTGGCCAACTAAGGGAATTGATAGGACGTCAAGTAAGGCTCAGAGGTTATGGATTGTGGTTGACGTAAATATCTCTCATGACGAAGGCCGTCTGGGTGCTTTCGAAAAGCCCAATGGTATGTGTGGTGTGTCTGGAGGCAACAGCAAGATGTGGATCCGGGGTGTATGAGAGTACCCCTTTTTGGCGTCAAGAGCAAGAGTGTTGGGTTTGCTCTTGCTATTCCTTGTTTATCTCCCTTAGGGTCCAGTGTGTACTGTAGGTGCCCGGGGTAGGGTTGCGTGTAGAAGACTCTCTCGTCGTATGGTATTGCTGACGTGACTAAGAAGATCGTCGATAGAAGGACGAATTGCGAAGGGAGCATATACCGAACTTAGAGCACAGATTGATGGCTTAGTCTCCCATGGCATGTCATCAAACACCTTTTTAAGCCTAATGTGAGTCTGATGCCACGAGATGTCACATACTGCGATGCCTCTTGGCGTCCCTTGGCGTCCCTTGGCTTCCACAAATGGCTAAGGCCATGAATAAGACATCAACCCAAACCTGCTGCGTATGACAAACCAAACCCAACCCCAGGGCATCATAACTTTCGGTTTACAAAGAGGAACACCTCCGATCTGATTGAGGTGCTATGAGTTATTGAATCTATTCTAAGTCTAATTATGATACTCTATTCAAACTATCAATATCAAATGCTAATACACTCGGTGTCTCTGTAGACACAGATTACACTCACAGGTACAAACTCCAACATAGTCTCTTAACCTGAGACTCGTCCTAACTATCATCTTGAAAAATCATTGGGCGCTTCCGAAGCTGCTCCTCTTTCAAAAATTGTTTAGTAGAAGCAACAAGACAGTACATTTTGGACATACTGTAGTCCCAATTATTGACATCAAACTACACCTTACGCTTCCGTTCCTTAACGTCATGTGTGCGACTGCATAGCTGTTTCCTAATGCGAGGTGTATTCAGCATTCTCTGCGGTTTAATTCAGGGAAGTATCTGACGTCATGTGGAATTGCCGCCCTTGTCCACAGGAGATGTCCTACTGACAACCCTGCTACAGGACGAATCAAAGTCGTCCGAAACATCTGATGATGAGCTGGACCATCCTGGAAGAAAAATGGTGGAATCCTGTGGGTTTCGTGATCCACTGGCCTTAGTACCATTTATGGAAATAGCTTTTCCCTTCGGTTGAGCTGCCTGGTTGAAATTATGTCCGGCTAAGGCATTTGCCCAATTAGAGACCTGATTTGGTGCGAGGTATCTGTGTCTTGGCTCCGGTGGTTTAGCCTGTCTGGCTGGCATTGATGGGCGATGACAATAAACGAGCACATCAAGTGGGTCCTAATTAGGTTGATTTGACAAGAGCCAGGTATGTATGTCCTCATCACTCTGGATGAAAATATAATTTGAATAATGTAACGTGTATGTAGGGTCTTCACAATGCTTGCGCCGGCCTTTGCCTGTGGCGCCGAATATGTAGCGAATGCTGTCCAAGTGTACACATCTTAAAATTGCCGATGCCAAGCCCCCAATGTTATATGAATTTAACTCTGCAAAATCTACACCATTGATATGAGGATAGCACCAATAGAGGATGCGATAATTGGGTTGTGGTGCATCGCTATAGACCAGATGTTGTGGCCAAACAATGCGCAGGGTTCATAGGCGACCAAGTACAGCCCTCTAGTCTGTATCTCATTTGTTAGTAAGTCACCACACAAATCATATAGATAATTTCGAAAAACACTCACTTATTTGCCTTCCATGAGATAGATCTGGCTCGTTTTGCCTTACATTAGGCTGCTCTGGCGCATGGCAAATTATCTGAGCCTAATAATCCAACAGAGCAGGCATACCAGGGATATTTATGCTGGCAGCGGGTTGGATTGGCGGAGGGATCTTCCCCAGGGGAGCACCTATTTTTGGGATTTTCACACCTGACGAATGCAACCTTACAATAACTGGAGCAAGCACCAGGAGAGGCATATTCTGCGCTGCGCTCCCTGACAGACCAGAATTTACAGACACTGTCGAGGGTGATTGGTTTGGCCCTTGGGGATTCTGCGGGAGAGTCTGGATTTGGATTTCTGACAGACCAGTATCTGCAGACGCTGTCAAGGGAGGTGGGTTTGGCCGTTGGGGATTCTGGGCGGCAGCCTGGATTTGGTTTGCTGATGGAGCAGCATTTGCAGACACTGTCGAGGGATGTTGATTTGGCCCTTGGGGATTCTGCATGGCAGTCTGGATTTGGATTTCTGACAGACCAGCATTTGCAGACGCTGTCAAGGGAGGTTGGTTTGGCCGTTGGGGATTCTGTGGGGCAGCCGGGATTTGGTTTGCACCACCGGCTGTGTGAGGAGGATTCTTTACTCGCAGGTTATTGACCACGATCTGGGGAAACATGTGTTGTGGGTTATTCGCCAATGCAGCACCTGATATTTTGAGTGTACTAGCAGATGAGGGCAACTGCAATGTGAGAGGGCCCATTGCTGCGGGAGGCATATTCTGTTTAGTGCTTCCTGACGGACCAGGATTTCCAGACACTGGCAAAAGAAGTTGGATTGGCTCTTGGGGATTCGGCGGGGGAGGAGGGATTTGGTATAGACCAGCAGCCTGGGTAGAAGGTTGGAATTGAGCAGGCCCGTGTGCATTGGCTCGGGGAGCATTTGGGGCGCCTGTGCCTGCATTCTGTCTAGATGTTACTAGACTTCACTGGCTTCCAGGGGGGGGCATTTGCACGGAGTAATATGTTCCGGACAATCACCTGCACCAGAGAGACTCTCGCTACCTGCGGAAATAGCTTATGTTTCAAGTTGATTGTAGTAGTCAACTTCTTCCCACAGTCCTTAACCAGTTGGCCCACTGGCTCGGCCACCTTGTGTATACCATGTATGTCGTTCACTGCAGATGCACTGGCAAGTTTATCTCAGGCAGGTCTCAATTGACGGAAGCTGACGACAATTTGAAGGAATTCTGAGTCAGGGAAGTGGTGAAGATCCATCTTATAACAGCTGGCTAACATTTGATCCTTAACAGTGTTTCGCCATGCACCGTATATGGCCTCACCGTGGAGGCAACCGCAATGCCCATTGACCTCTTATGCTCAGTGAGTTTTCTTTAGTCCCGGCGTCAAAATGAGATTTCTCCAATGAGAGAATTAGCAGGAAGCTGATATGTCTAACATGTTGGTGCCAGCTGTGGCCCGGCAGGTGGCATCAGTGCGTATTGAATGATAATATTGATATTCTCAGCCATATCAAATATGTTTTTGAGCATATTGATTTTATAAATATGAGAGGCTAAAGATGTATGTCTTGTGGATCTTGTGGAAGTTCTGAATAGCAGATGATTCTTGGTATAAGGTCATCCTGTGTTGATCGGTTCCCTTTATATATCAAACACTATGATCTTTTAGGCCGGTTGAAAGATTCAAGTATTTTTAATAATTGATTAGGGAATTGGGATCTGACTCTCTACGGCAGGACACCCCTATAAGCTGATTGAACTTGAACGAATAACATGGAATAAAGACTCTTGCGTTTGAACAAGATACTCTCAGTCTACTATCAAGATCCTAAAACCAACAATCAAAGGCTGCGCCATGTGACCTTTATACTAAGCAATTCCAAATACTTGATCAAGTTTAGGTTATTCGGGGGCCTGGACCCTACCTGCGAACCACATGTGTTCTTGACACCCTAATAGCCTTACCCTCAAAACTACACAAGGCCGAGAAAATCTGGGAAATCTTGCCCCATGCTTAACAAATGCCCATTCTGCTGACGGAAATACAGCTGGTCTGGTGCATATGAGAAGCACCTGCGTAATGTGCACACAAATCTGGATATTGTCATAGCGTCTATCATAAAATATGCATCCTCACTGACTACTAATGATAACAAAGGAAGCAACATATTGCCCAATGAGGGACACCTCCACCTGGATTCCGACTATGAATTGGATCCAGATCCCACAGGACATGCGTATGGCACATTTGATGACATCAGTCACGATTCTGATACAGAGATACTCAACGAAACTGTGAGTCCACTACACAGTAAACCGATGCTTTATGAACGGGCTCGTGAATCTATATGAGATGTCAAGGGTTTTGAGCAAGAACAAAGCAATCTATGGCACCACCCAGGGTAGCCATTTAGTAGTGCACACAGTTTCAAGCTAGCATCTTGGTTCATTGAGTGTAAAGTACCTAACACACGAAGATGAATACTTCTCCAGTGGTCACGGTAATGCTTCATCAACCGGGTATAGTTCCATGCATACGCTTGAGAACCTCCTTCAGGCATTGGATCCTCACAGAGCATATCTTCCTTGGAACAAAGGACAGGTTGATGATGGCAAGCAAACATTGTGATTCTTCTATTGCAATGGTCCTAGATTGCGTCAGATATTCCCAGAGCAAGATCGGCTACAGAGATGAGTTCATCTACCGACCACGCAGGGAATACAACATGAACGGACAAAGGATATACACAGAAAAGCACAAGGCGGACTCGTGGTGGGATCTTCAACTACTGCCTCATAACCGTTTTTTAAGTAAACAATCACTTACTAAAACAAGGAGACACTTCCCCCAGGTGTGACGCTTGTTCCGATCATAGGGATCTCTGATCAGACACATCTCACCCACTTCTCCAGCGACAAGAAAGCGTAGCCTGTGTATATCAGGGTTGGAAATCCTCGGTCCGGCCGGCGCAACTGCCCCGCATCCATGGCAGTTCTGCTTCTTGCTTTATTGCCAATACTACAAAAACTATCAAAGTCCTCCAAAGCAGATCAACACCAAAGACAAATTAACGCGGACAGCCTGCTGGACATGTTTGAACTCATCTTTGCCCCTCTACAAGAGGTGGCACGTGACAGCATACCAATTGACTCAACTGATGGGAAGGTTTGGAGGGGCTTCCCAATCTTGGCCACGTGGATTGTGGACCAGATGGAAAATGTTGCAGTGCACAGAATAAAATCCAACACCTGTCCTAGAGGTGAGGTGCCTGCGCTCCAATTAGGCACCAACATGAAAGTCTATCTGGTTAGAGATTACGCAATATATCCCCATTACGACTATGAAAACTGGATTGGCGAAACTGACCACACCGACATCCCACCTACAAGTCTTGGTATTAGATTAGGTTCAAATATTGTTTACGGGCTCAACCGGGTTTCAGCGTCAGATTTACACAAACCAGACATGCTCCATACAGTTGATCTTGGGTTATTCAAGCACCTGATTGACTGGATACAGGGCTTTCTGCAAAAGCACGGATGACTTGAGGCATTTGACGAAGTTTGGAAGGCATTAGCGCCTTACCCAGGATTCCTTGTACCCAAAAAAGCCTACCTCAAGGTTATGGAGTTCCAAGACCAACAGATGTGGAATCTTGGGTGGTGTCTTCTAGGCGTTCTGGCTGTGGCACTACATCAGCCTGGGACCCCACTCATACCATTGAAGAGTGCTCTTGGATACGTCAGGGCGCAGGTTGATTTCAATCTAATAGTGCAATACAGGAGCCAGAGAGCGGAAACAATCACTTATATGGAAGACTATCTGGACACATTTCACAAGATGAAGGCTATCTTTTTACAGTTTCGAGTAACTAAATCCATACAGGCGAAGATAGATAAGCAAAGAAGTGAGCTGCAACATGATAGGTATAAGACAACAGAGGGCATCGCACCCTCAAAACATCGCCGGATCCAGAACTCAGAAATGGAAGAAGAAGCCGAGTGACACGGGCACTAGGTCTTTTCTGAATCGCATTGCAACTTGATTAAGATACATTCGCTCAGTCACCTATGTGCTCATATACACCAGTTTGGCAATATTCCGAAGTATTCAACTGAGTTCGGCGATCTAGCGCATAAGACCCAATTCAAGGCTGGATAGTGGCAATCGAATAAAAACCTGGCCTCAGGGCGAAGTGTGCAGAGCTATAGTCGACAACATGGCATCCAAATGAGATTATTGAATCTGGAATCTCTTCGATGTTGGGGTGCAGATCTCTCTCGGGAATTGGTAGGACATTTGGACACAACTAGCATTAGAACAGCGCCTGACATTCGTAGAAGGATGCTGAAGAGACACCGGGACGACATTTCCAACATGGCAGATCTTGGTCGGCTTTTGGGGGTTTTCATTGAGATTATATGTTGTAGATTGATCCGATCCAGCTGGCATAATCTGCCACCTGAGCGCCGTCTTCCAGAGCAATCTGAGATACTTGAATCACTTCCAGTTGAGCTACTGACACAACTAGAAATTCCTGTTCTTGCGTTCCAAGAAACAGAAATATACCGCATCTACCCTGTGCGAAGCACGGGGACTCTCAACTTTATAAACCGCAGGGGTTGCAATGATTGGGTTTTGGTTCGGGCCGGGATGGAAGAGATATATGGTGCGCTCCTGGGCCGTCTTCCAGTCAAGCTGATTGCTCTCTTCAAAATCTGAGACTACAGATGCGAGGATCAAGTGCACCGCCTCGCCATCGTTCAGTTCGTGAGCGCTGTGAACTCTGGGCCGATATTCGATGTACATAGCCTTGTTACCGTACAAATAAAGGAGGATGTTCGGGAGTTTACTGTAGTTGACATAGGGACAATTCTTGGCCAGGTGCACCTTATCCCAGAGGGGGATAGGCGCTGGATTGTCAATAGGCGGATCAATTTGAGAACATTTAATGAGTTATATTAAGGGATCCGGATATCAGAAGGAATCTGCAATGCTATTTTGCGTCAGGGATGGATTGAGGAATCTAGTCCTAGTATAGTAGTATAAAATCTACTAATGAATAAACAAGCTATAGAGTAGAATCACCAGATCCATAAACTACAAGGGCGGATGATCTGTAGTGTACAACCCGCGTGCGGAAGACATGATTTAAAAAAATGTCCTACTACTCCGGATACCACTCAACGCAACGAAGACGCAGTAATAGCCTGCATCAATCAGCAGATCGAAGTAGGTTGAACGGGCACCTGGGGGTATTCAGGACGCTGCTATGAGACAACCTCCCATCCTGACACAAAGAAGCTTGCAGCACAACCTGGGCAGCCGGAGAGATCAGCAAAAATTATTACCTTCGTCCTGTGTGTTCCGTGCATCTGACGCTCTGGAGGCTCAAAACATCAACCACTACTCTGGACATGGCGCCGGCACCACATCGTATCCGGACATCAACACCATTCACTAAACCCATCCGAGTGCCATCCTGAATTTTATAGACTTCGGCGCCCACGTCCTGAAGCCATTCATGGCAGAGTCTTGGGGTTGTGATAATGTTCGATGTGAAGCCCTCCTGGCCGGATACAATCCGTTTCTTAGTTCTCGAATCATGACTGCCTCTGATGCCAGGTTCTCACTTCATAATTATGCAGTCCTCCAACGGTTGTCTGGACATAGCACGCACTTGATGCCCATCATTCGGATGTCATCCTGATCTTGCATGGCAGGATCAAGAGACCTTCCGGACAGCCTGTGATGTGGGCTTATGAAATCCCAAAGTGTATCTGAAGGTTCACATACACACTCAGAACAACGTCGAGTTCAGAGTGTGCTGTGTAATGGACATCTGGACACTAAGATTATAGCCTCATGACAATGTTGCTAAGTTCAGGGCGTGATTACGTCAGCTCCCATATTATAGTTACTCTTCTAAGACGCCTCATGATTCCATTTAGTACTAGTCCTATTCTACTACTACACAAATAGTCATTTCCATGATTCGAGATCTCTCCTGACTATTGCTCAGAATGGAGCTCAGTTCTGCCAAAAAAATCGATTACATTATTTGTTATATGATAATCATCAGCACTTTATAGATACATTTCGCCAAGTCCACGTCCACACTCCACCGGGGTGAGTTCAAAGTCTATTATCAGAGACTGGTGCGAGACAATCTTGAGATTCATCAAGGCTCAACGAAAGTGGGCTGGCCAGGTCAGGGCTCTGCGTGCTTTCTGGCTCTAGTCCAACTGTCACCTCCTGTGAGTTATTTAGACTAGGTGGACTCAAGTTGAGCATCCACAGGGCCTGGGCAAAGGCCGTGTGGCTGTAGTCAAACGACATATCGGTTGTCCGAGACGTTTCCTGAATATGTGCCTGATGATCGAGATGTGTGGTGCGATTGTTCGAAGTCAGTTCTCGTTCTGTAGCTCAGCGTGGATTCCTTCTTGATAAATAACTCTGAAGTCTGGCATGAACATCATCATGATCGTTGTCAAAACCTTCACTCCGTTCCTTCAATACTTGATGCTCTTTCTGCATCTGTTTGGTAATCGTCTCATGTAAATTCGTCAGCATCAGTTCTTGTGTCAGCTTGGCCTTCGCTCACCAGGTGTTCTTCTATCAGTATAGAAGATGTTTCATTCAAGATTTGCTGTCGGATCAAACCAAATTGCTTCCAATTGTGGGTATCTTACCTATGACAGCGTTAGGTTGAAGTCTGGAGGGTCCTGATAAACACCAGCACGCCATGCTCGAAGTGTATGGCACAGTATTTCACATGTCAGGCATACTCTTTGACCATTGATCAGGTCGACAAATTCCAGATCCTGTATTCCCAGCGCTCTCTTGCCATTGAAATACTTACTCTATATGGTGTTGGCAATCTAGGGTGCGAGGAATCTGAATTTTATTCTCTATGCCGAGTTTGCAGCCAGCTGTGTGAAGACGATGTGTGGATGGTATCGTCACTCAGATACGAACCTCATATCCGGACAGGGGGCACATAAACCGATCATCCTCAAGGAGGAATTCGACTCTATAAGCGATGGCCGTCGGGTCTTCGGGTGGCAGTTTGTATAGATCTCAAATGTTGTTTTTTATATGATATACATATTGAGCGCGCACGCCTGTGTGTCTTTGATGTATCTGAGGTAGTTAGTACAAGATCGTATATTTGGTGATTGCTGACCACACTTCCGATGTGTATACTCTTCTCAGATGGTTCAATATTTCGAGCTTCCGCAATCTAATCTTTAGCTCTATTCCAAACTCTATACACCTCCAATGTCAAAGCAATTGGGTTTGGAAGTGGGTCAACAAAAAGAGTGTAACAGAAGGTTAGAGTCTTCACAATGCTTAGTATTTCTCCTTCAATACCTGTTACAGTGTTTCGTCGTGAATTAATTTCATGCTGTACGGTCAGGCGTCCTGAAGAGCTTCGTTCTGAGAGTGGACTCGAACCTCTGATAACAGACTCAGTTAGAGTAGTAGGGTCGCCAAGTGAGAAAGAATACCAGATTATACTTGAGAGAGGAAGGTCTGGGATTGGACGGGTATACCGGTAGTTATTATCACTCGAGACCCCGTAGTCTGTGGGGGAATTGCTACATCCTGTGATCGAGTGCAGGTCGAAGTTCTCACCGTCTTTGCTCCATTTGTTCATGAGCCATGGCTCTGTGGTTGGACTGGACGTCGTGCTGCAGACTGGTTATGACAATCAAGGTCCTCTTCTTCGATTTCAGTCTCTGGCTTGGTTTCACCCTCTGGGAGTGAAACATGGTACTCGTCACTGCTACAGTCAGACCGGTGAACAGCTTTACCTTATCTGTCAGCATCAGTGTCCTGTTCAATATATTCTGGGGTCTGATGCGTTGTGGTTTTTGCGCACTTTGATTTTCATCCAGAATGATGTCCCGCGTTTGGCGGACATATTGCCATGATGTCGGTTCAAATTTCTCTCGTGGGGCAGTTCGGATTGTCTGCGGGCAGAATGCTGGCAGTTGGATTTGGGCTGCTTGCGGTATATAGGAGATTTCGTGAAAGTAAAGCCTGATTGTTTATTTTTTGGGTGTAGGGGGGGCCTGAAGTTTGATCGTCTTGATTTGGCGGGTTAGTTCTTAGATGTCGACACTAGTATAATGAGGGGTGGACTCACAGTCTGTCACTCGGTGTGCAGGTAGAAGATCTAGTAATCCTATTTACCAGATCTAACATGCGGTTTCCCGACCTGGCATTATATAATGGCTGGTTACTTCTTGTGCGTGATCATCACAGCAGATCCTCAAATTGCTTGAATTTGTGAAGCTACTCTACCGTTGAATTGCTGTATTGAGGGTGGGTGCAGTTACCGGATTCGGAAGGATGGGAATCAGCCGAGCTCATCCGTCCTGCAGATAAATAAGTGTTTTTATTATGATCAAAACATTTGTCGTGATGTATGTTTTGATACACACAAGAAAAATAATACCTGAAATGAATCAGGCACTGATGTCGGAGCCCAGGCAAGTCTAGGCCTTAAGCGGTATTAGTTAGCGAAGACCGCTCTTGGTGTGACAGAGGCCAAGCTAAAATCGGGTTCGAAGAATATTCTCATCTTCAAACTGAATCAGCAGGGGGAAAGGTATTGGTGTCTGTATGCAAGGAACACAACTTGCAAGACTTAAGCAAACGGTGCACATCTGCATGAATGCCAGATAAGTTGACTGGATTTAGGTGTACACAGACTGTCACTCGGAATCCATCTTGAGATTTGTCAAGCGATTCAGTCTTCGGTTTTCGTGATCTCCGAGTGTGCCAGATGGTGCATGGCATCTCTGGTGGCATCCGGCATACGTTTGGGAGTACAGTTAAACACAAGATGGGACTACCTGCGCGAAGTGATTTCCTGACGAAAAGTGTTGTTGAGTTTGAACAATCTTAATCTTGGAGTATGGTTTGGATCCTAGATGATGGATAATCTTCTGACTTGAAATGTCTATGTAAGATGTCTGGGGAAATGTGCCAACACAGATTGGTGCAAATTGTGCTGTCTGGGCGAAGTCTGGCTGGAACAAGTATCAGTTAGCAAGGAGGATTCTGCAAGAGACACTGACAAAGCCAAAAGGGGTTTGGAAGCGTCTACTCAATCCGGCGTAGTTGCTGAAACAGGATGTGGAAGCAAAGCATGATTACAATCAGGAACGCAAATGCAATTTGGTCTATCAAGTAAGGCCAACGTAAGGGGATACCACATTTGATTGATTAATATGATACATATCACAAGAAGATATGAAAATGTAAGAAATGCTGGACACCTAAGAAATGTGGGTAGAATCTATGATAAAATTGTTTAAGTGTAATGAAAAAGAAAGTTCACCATTTTGGCTTGTGACACCCACGACGGGCTTTCCCACGCCGGCAAGTTGTCCCTCCTGTCGAATCAATCTTGTTGGACTGTATGAGAATGGACCTCTCACCCTGTTCATTGCTAGTTTGGCCAGGATGATTTGCATTAGGGACAGGGGGGTCTCGAGAGCCTGCGGTTGCTATTGGCTTGGGGGTGGTGGGGTTGCTAATATCAGAATGAACAGTAGGCCAATTTGGAGGATGAATAGTAATGGCGGACAGAGAGGGGGTTGTAGGATGTTGGGGAGCAACAGCTGGTGGTGAATTTGTCGTCGAGGGGCTTCAGGGGCCATGGCACTATGAATAGGAATATCACATTGCGCTGAAGAATCAGTATCGTCAGCTGTTGTATCCTCAGTACCGTCGTTCCCGCGTTGATGCCCAGGGTGCTCCCGGCCTTAAAGCTCTGGGTCTGTAGATTGTTTTTTGGACGCAACAGTAGCGACATCAGGATTCTTTAGGTACTGAGACCACCAGGGTTGTTTTTCAAGAAGTGCCCTCACTATGGCAACTCGGTTTTTCTCAGTTTCCACTGAATGGCCAGGTGCTGTTCCTATATGTCCTGAATGGCGGGTCAGTCTGGGGAGTAGGTGGAGCTCTGCCAATTGATCGCTCTCCATGTCAGGCCCGGTTGACGATTCGGGCATGTTGGTATCATTTTCCTACATCTTTCATTAGCATTGGTGATTATATATTATGCTGATGATTCTAACAGGTCTCGGATTAAATTAATAAAATCTAAAAAATCAATCATACTTCATCATGATCTTCCCCACAGCGGGCGGTAGGCGCAAGTGAGAGAGCTGATGCCACCTTGTCGTCAACAATAATTGTATCATTGAAATGGTCATTGTTGTAGTTATCGCTATCGTGGGTGCCATTTCCTTCAGTGTGAATATCGTCATCCATACTCTCACCAGACCCAATTCTATGCCAGATGTTTCGATCGAAAAATTGATGGCGACCAGAAACATGCACGGGGGTCTCGGCCTGGCCCTGGTCAGTCCCTTGACGTGTTTCAAGGACTAGAAGATTGAGAGGATCTTTGCCCAGGTTGGCAAGCAGCCAGGCGCGAATATCTCTATCTTTATACAAGAAGAGGAGCTCGGATAGCGGTAGTGGTTCGGAGGGACGTCGACCTAACATGCTCCTACTGTTGCCTGTCGCCCCGCTGAGATATCGTGGAGACTTAGTCAGTTCCTCAACATGTTGGTTTTGTAGCACGAAGACAAGGGTTCTTATAGTCGGAGTTGATAGAACACCCCATGCAATGCCTCTGTCCAGAGAGTTTGTCTACTAGGGGTGTTCCAAAAACAGATATTCACCTGCTGGACCCACAGTGCCACTAAGAATGTGAAATCTTCTCACCCTAGGATCGGACAGGGATCCCCAATCATGATGTGATAATTAAAAACAAATTATTATTATTGTCATGCAAACAGAACGGAGTGAAGTTGGATACTCAAACTTACTTATGACGTCGGAGGCCATTTCGGCAGCGGAATTTTCTGGGCATTCAGTTGGATCGTCCAGGCGTTCTGCGTCATTCGTCCTCTTAAGTTTCTTTGCACTGTCCTTAACGAAGACTCTGATCTGTCTTAGAGGTTTTTCGACATCTGCGCGGCGGTGGTTGGTTTTTATCTTTGTTACTTGATGTTTAACAGGGAGGAGGGAATAGGCAAAGTTCTGAACCGAGTCCAATTGTTCCCCTGTTAGGCATGCTGGGTTTCATGTGAGTGCCGTTATGTTTGGCTTTGACTGATCTCGCATGTCTTGTTTGTTGCAGTGGACTTGTGTGGGTTCATGAAGCCACACCAACCTTTTGGGTATGATATTTCTCCAAAGCGGCCCCTGCTTGCGGCTAGTGTGAGTTCACTATTGAGTGATGAATGTGCCGTACATGAGATATCACTAACCTCAAATGTTCAACAGCAGGCTCGAAGGCTGGCTTCTCACCAGCAGACATTGACGGACTGTCCAAATATAACAAGGAGTCAGTAAACTGTTAAACTATCAATCATTATCATAATAAGACATGATAGCTTACATCCTTGATGCCTCCACTGCAATAGCAGCCACTCAGGGATGTGTTTTACTGTGCTTCGCATTAATGGAATCCACACTTCGTGTCAGGACAGCTTGACGTCTGCAGGGGCCAATTAACATTAGCATAGTGGGGACTAAATCGACTGAGAGAGAGTCCTTCTGGTTTTTCTCTAGGGCCGGGTGTTTTGGTGATTTCGGAGGCATTGTTGGAGTAAGGACCATCATTGGACTTAGGCAAATGTGTATTTGGCAATGAGCACACTTGGGAGATATGCAGATAGGAGAACAAATCTGGGTAAATAGACCTGGACAGCGCTGGGGATTCAGACCCAGGGTGTGGTTCTCACAGCGTTGTCCTGGATGAAACAATCAAACTAAAGTGATGAGTTTAGGAGAAGTGTAACGGGAAATGTAGCAATGGGAGAACAGGTGAGGGAGGCTTATCTGGTCAATGGAATCGCCTTTGCAAGAGGAAGAGCACAAACCTGTAGAATTTGGCCGTCAGGACGTTCGTGGATGAGGGGTATGAGAGGTATGAGGTTCATTTTGTGATAGCCTTATGATCAGGGTTGTGATATTGTGCGATTGTGTGATTGACGCAATTATGCTGATCACAGAATGCTTTTTGAGCCTCTTGTTGAGCCGTGACTACACCTCATCAATGATGACAAAGAAAGTCTCGGCGGACAATTCTAGACTGATCTCATAAGGCCAAACACAACAAGCGTGATCTGGAACGAATGGAACCCCAAGAGGCTTTGATTTACGAGTACACTATGATCTAATAGTCTATTAAGGAAACAACGCATACAAAGAAGGAATGTCAGAAGGAATATGCATATCGATATCAAAAGACTCTATAGATGTCTTACACACTGTGCAAATACTCAGATTTCGGAAGCCACAGCCAATATGCCACAATCGAAACTCTGAATCTTAGACACCGATTCCGTGCGCTGTCTCTTTGACACAGGAACTTCACAATGCGCGACATCTTGATCGGCGGGACACTTCCTTCCCTTATTAGGTAACTGTGATACAGGAAAGTCATACATCGCGTATTGTCATTTGGGCAAATTTTCATCACAAGGATCGCCGCCAATAGGAGCTGAGTGCTTGAGGATTTTGTCGCCTTGAGACGGGCCACCGGTCAAATCCAAAAGTGGCTGTGGTGTTTGATCCTGAGTGGGACTCGATTGACTATCATACGTGCGAGAATCCCTCCCGAGAGTGGCAATATGTCAGATATGTTGTCTCCTGCTATCTCTGACCCTGAGACGTGTGCTGACAATTCAGAGGCGGAATCAAGAGGAAGGAATAGGTTAGGTTGTGATTGGCTCGAATGTTTGGAGTCTGTGCTATTTGATAAAGTCTCGGATATATGAGAAGTATCTTGGTTGTTGGCCGCATCACCGTCGCTACTCTCACCACTCCCAGAATATGCTAGATCTCGCACTGAGTGGATATGCATATGGCCTATAAGTCCACCGGAATCACGGGCCCAGTGGTGCACGTCATCTTGGGCGAGATAGTTGACCCTCTTCAACGGCGGGCTGTTTTGTGATCTGTCACATTGATCACGGTAACAATACACCATCATTTCAACTGGGTCGTGGAGTACTTGATTTGAAAGAACCCATGTTCTTACTGATTCATCGTTCTCAATGAAGACATAATCCCAGCTACTCACTGGTTGGTCGCCATGCCTACTTAGCCTCAAGCAACCCACCTGTGGCGCCGAGTAGGTAGGGGATCCGATGATGGGGCACCGTTCTGTAAATCATTGCTGACAACCCACAGATGTCATAGGAATCCAACTCAGCGCAATGCATGCCCTTGATGCGCTGGGGACGCCAACGTAGAGAATTATAATCAGGAGTGATGTTTACCATATTCCTATGATGTTTGGACACACCCAGGCCACCCCATGAAGGAATCACATAAACAATACACATGGCGCGTGGCTGCCCAACCAGAGCGCTCCAATCTGTATATCAAATGTTAGTAAGTGAAAACACAAATCAAATAAGTAAATATGAAAGGATCTAGCCTGTTGGCACTATGTTTCGAGCTTGGTGATCCCTCTGGTGAGCTTGCAAGAGTCTGACTGACATGGGGTGATTATCCGGAGAAACACGTACAATTTCACCTTCTCCATGGTCGGAGTTGTCAGTCAGTGGTACAGGGACGACAGTTCCGGACGCACCACAATTGCCTGGTTGAGCCTGGATGAGTGGTGCTGGGGCAGGGTTGACAACAGCTATAGGTAGGACACTTCCAGACGCACTGCCATTGCCCAGATGAGCCTGAATCAGTGGTGCCATGGCAGGGTTGTCAACAGCTAGAGGTAGGACACTTCCGGAGGTACCAGGATTGCCCGGTTGAGCCTGGATGCGTGGTGCCCGGGCAGGGTTGACGACAGATCGAGGTAGGACACTTCCTCCCACACCTCCATTGCCCTGAGGAGCCACAACCACTTGTGATGGTGGAGTGAGATTAACTTGCTGCAGGTGAGGCTGTGTTGCTCCTGGAATGATGGCCACTGGAGGGTTTTATGGAAGTTGACCCGGGTTGGGTAGAACTGTTGCCGAACCCCAGAGAACAGTCGCGCGCAGAGGTAGTAATGTCGGGTCCAGTTTCACCTGGGCCGGCGCCAGCCATCTATTCTCTAGAACACGATTAGCCCTTTTTCTTGTGTCTTGCATCTTCGTAACACAGTCCTTGATTAGGGCAACGAGTGCCTCTTCAACGTCCGTTATATGAGCCTGATTATTCGCAGCCAGAGCAGTGGAGATGAGATCGCAGGCAAGCAACAAGCCCTCATGCCTGTGTTGATTGGGAGGAAGTCGGCTTCAGGATAACTGACAGGTTTGTCATTTACTAGCAGGGAGTTCCTTGCAGTCATCAGATCTTTCACACACTTCCTCCAAGCCATATACAGATCCTTGCAGGGTTTCCCTGCTGTGAAGCCCATATTCGTCATAGGAGCGCTAATCTTTCGACCATCTGGGCTCCTGCCACTTATGCCGATAGTCCCTTTTAGAGTGCTAGGAGGAAGTTGATATGTTTGTCCCGGCGGAGCCAGCAAATGACCTCCATTTTGCATGAATAGGTACTGTACCTTGTTTATGTTTTGCGCAATGTCAAACTTTTTATTGATTTATTTTTATTTTTTTATTTTTATGAAATCATATGCATTTGTTTAAGGTACAAAGAGAGCATCCTCCGTCTCCTCTACACACCCGGGGATTGAAATCTCAACACCACGAGATTATCACCACTTTTCTTTTCTCCACCCCCCGCCATGAGCTTGCTCTAGGGGGTGGAGTCATACCTCCTCTACACTCCCCTTCCCTTAGGTTCATCCCTTTGGG
>Ga0307509_10005079_pt1 | contig 18501 bp, 10 predicted proteins | sample 10_EM_MG_FD_202245 | JGI IMG/M metagenome (GOLD analysis project Ga0307509, IMG submission 202245) | Populus trichocarpa ectomycorrhiza microbial communities from riparian zone in the Pacific Northwest, United States - 10_EM | ecosystem: Host-associated > Plants > Roots > Unclassified | place...
GTGCGACATCAATATTGAATGATGAAATTAAAAAATAATCAATTAGAAATAAAAGATCTAAAAAATAACTTAAGTCAACTAGTGTTAACCTACCAAATTCACAACCCAAGTCATAAGACCGAGAAAACTCCATATAAAGTAAATCAAAATAAATTAAAAGGTTGTCTAGTTCCCAAGAAACTGAATGTTGAATGATGAAATTGAAAAACAAATCAATTAAAAAATCTAAAAACGACTAAGGTTAACCCGCCGAGCTTGTGAAATGGGCCATAAAATCATGATAATCTCATATAAAGAATATCAAAATAAATTATGAAGCTCAATTTCTAATCAAATCAAATGTTAAAGGATAATATTGAAAAAAAAATCAAGAAAAAGAGACATAAAAAGAAAACTTGATCATTCCAGGTTAACTCGCTAAACTAGCAACTTGAGTTTAACTAGAAGAAACTAAAAGTAATTTTACTTTAAAAGCACAATAATGTTAAGGATGAAATTTCTTTGCTTAATCTCTAAGAAGTGGAAAGTGATTTTAGGTTTGTTGGTATCACGCCTCAAAATCAAGCATAGACATGCCCATATCATCTAATATTCAACCCTGGATAATTCAAAGGTTAACCTTATAAAGTTCACCAAAAACCAGAAATGTTAAACCAAAAGCTATTAAATATCTGCATTCCATAAATAATCACCTGACAACATCAAGTCTTAAACGTAATAAAAATCGTACTAAAGAGAAAATGATAATTTTTTTATTACAAGTCCTCAAAAGTATTAATAATGAATATCTAATAACAAGTAAAAATATATCATTCATTAAATAGAAATCCTTCAGCTTAGCTAACAACTTAAACTGGTAATGTAAACTTCATAACTCAAAACTTTCTAACTCTTCTACCTGTCTAAAGAGGGAAAATAAAGGAGGGTAAACTAACCATAGTTCAGCAAGTAAAGCTCCACTCATTCCCTAACCAAGCACAAGTTTCATGCATAAATACATAATATATATATCTTGCATTTCCAATAATAAAACAACTTATAATAATAATAATAATAATAAATAAATAAATAATGTCAATGTCTCTTAGTGTATAAGACATGCCATAAAATAAGTCATCAATACATGCTTTTACTTGGTGTTCAATTTCATAAACATGACTTTACTTTCAAATCAAATTCATATAATCACATTATACCTACAACTAGGCCATTAGTCGACTATTTCCGACCAATTATTGTAACTCATTAGAAAAGCCATTGTCAATTATTATAACTCATTAGTGGGCCATTAGAATTAGTTCTAGTGTCGACAACCCCACTCACTTACCAGAGGTTATTACTTCATTCATAGCCATCTAGGAGTCATTACGCAATCATTTGCAAATCCATTAAGAAAACACTTTCTTTCATAGATCAATTTATAAAACATTCTTACAAAAATTCTATAATATGTATTTACAAACATCACATATAAGCAAATCAATTTTAACTTAGCAAGTGCTTGATCTTCTTTTAAAAAATATAATACATATAGTAAAGGAAAAATGTATAATTGAGAAAAATATTTATTCCATTTAAAAAATAATAGAGAGTGTGAAGGTTTATTTACTTCCTTTACTTAAATAATCAAAGTCCAAAATCTCGACTTAAACAACCTATTCATAATCATATAACCTGTTAAAGTCCATCTAACACTTTAACTACAATAATTTATCAACCACACACTATCTATTAAACTTACTATAACTCTTTCTAGAAAATTTAGAATTCCATTACTCGATTATCTTTTCGTCCATATATGATTCACCCAGCAATTTCTTTTATATAATTTATAATGAGTCCTAAAATCATTGATGGGTATTGCTGCGAGATAACTTATGTATCCTTTATTATTTCACCATAACTTTCTTTACAAAAATCGGATTAATACGCCATTTATGGTGTTAGAAACTAGACATAATAAACTTTTCCTATGTATAAAATCAGGGTAAAAAACTACATCTATTTGATATGGTTTTTAGGTCGAACAAAAACCTTTGTAAAAAACCTAAACCAACAATTTCTCACTTTTATACCTAATACTTTCAAACTATTAAACAATTATTAACCACTCTTAATGCATCTTAAAATATCATATAACCTACCATATTAATTATATTTAGTCATTCATCCAAATACTATTTAAATCTCTTTAACCTTATGCACCTTTCATATAGAGAAAACCCTATCCAATCCAAAACTTTTTTAAATAAAAACGATTCATATTTCTTACCTTGAAATTAAGAAAATAGAATGAAACCTTAATCCTTCAAGGTCAATAATCTTCACTCCTCTTCGTTACACCTTTTGAAGAATAAGTGACTCTTATGACTTGTTTTCTCTAAACTATCATGAATTTTATAAAACTAGGGTGAATAAACTTTAAGATTTCATCTTTTTTTAATATTAGATAGGACTACATAAGCTTTTTTTTTCTTCTACTTAGTACAAAATAACATTATATTTAAAATTGGTCCTTATAATACTCCAGCCCAAAAACATTTGGGTTAAGGTATTGTAGTTGGGTTTGTTTTAAATTATGGGTCCAAGTGAGAAAATAAATATCAATGTACTTAGTTTATATATAAAAGATTAAAACTGTCATATTTTATGATTAATGCTTATTTGTAAGTGCCTATATTCTCTATACTTAATGGTTGGAGAAAAGAGAGAAAAGGTGAGTTTTAGGTTACTTTAAGATCTTGGGCAGAGAGAAATTTTACATGACATCCTTTAATTTTCTACTTTCTCATAGTGAATTTCCCTGATCATTTTGCTTATGGAATAGACCTAACTTGTCGAACCACGTGAATTCCTTATGTGCTTTTGTGTGATTGATTATGTTTGTTTTTTTTATATTCTCTACTTGTCAATTGATTTGAGATTTGAGATTTGTTTCTATAACAAGGCCTATTTGATATTGTTTGTATTATGGTTATTGTTTACTGTGATGTATTGTGCTATAACTATTTTATTGTGTTGTAGGGTAAAAACAATGTTAAGTTATTTATCATGCTAAAAATATTTAAAATAGCTAAATGATGGCGAGATAAATTTTATTGTGGTGATTTCAAGTAAAAAATAACCAATAAATATATCATACTAAAAATATTTTATTTATATTAAATTGATTATGAACTCTTAAACTTACATGCTAATTTTTTACATGAGAGTAATCCTTTAAAAAAAGTTAAATATGTGACTACACAAATTACTACATTGTTTCAATAAAATTAATGATATATAAAAAATAAAAATATAATTACTTATAACACTTGCATATTTGGTATGTGTAATTAAGAAAAGGTTAACGGAAAAAAGTTGTAATTTTAATTTTAAAAATGGACCTTATATAGTAAATAGTTGTACTTTATTTATAAAAGAACATCAAATCAAATATTAATCGAACATTATTAATTTTAAACCAAAAATAAATAGACGCCCAACAATAGCGAAAACGCGCACGAGGCATATTAAACTTAAAAGTGCATTCTTTGGAACATTATAAAAGAAGAATAAAGAGTCAACCATATCAAGGGACTAAACTCTCATGATTTCCAAAACTAGAACAACAAAATTATAAAATAAAAAAGAACAGGGACTAAATTACAACTCACTGAAAACTTTACCATTACCATACAGTGAGTGAAATCGCATCATTAACTCAATTAGGCAGGATTTTCTTTCCCAGTCTCTCACAAAATTAGAAGAGGAAATATTTGACCTTTCACTTTTAGAAAAAAAAGAAAAAGAATCTGAGAAAGAAATAGTAATTTTTGGATTTAGAGGAGAAAATAGAAGTATTTTCTTTTTTGTTTTGTTTTGTTTCAATTTTAATTTAATTTAAGAAGAAGATTATTACTATTATTGTTATAGCAATGAATTGAAGAGGGCAGGTGGTGGTGGTGGAGAGATGAGTGTGAGCCATGCATCAATACATCCGGTGGAAGATCCGACTACGACAGACGGCGGAAACAATAACGCGCCGAGAGTGAGGATGAAAGACATACAAGGGATGCCAGGCACCAAAGGCGGCCTTGCTTTGCGTCTCTCTCAGTTTATATTTGCTGCTACGGCTCTTTCTGTCATGGCCTCCACCAGCGATTTCCCTTCTGTTACTGCCTTTACGTAATTGAATTCCTTGCCTTCCTTTTTTTGTTATTTATTGTGTTATTTGTTGTGTTTGGCTCAATTGCTTGATTTTGCTTTCATCTTTCCTTAAGAGAATTATATGAAATATTTAGCTTATTAATATCAGTTTGGTATTTTTAAAACCCTAAATTTTTTATTTTATTGCTGCTGCTGCTGCTATTTTAAAAGCAGGGAAGATGAAATGTTTCAACGCCGTAGCAAAATTACAAGTTAGGCTCGAAAAAAGAGAACACTTCCGTTTCCAATAATTTTATCTAGGGCTTGATTTGATCAGGCTGTGGCTGTTCATTTGGAAAAGAACACTCCTTTTCCGATACTGTCTTTAGCATTTTGATTGATTTGTGTGGATCATTGGTATGGAGAAGAGAATTAGGGAAAGCACTTGAGTGACGCTGGACTTGCATTGGTATGTCATGAAGAGCATGCCTCTCTAAAGAGCTTATAATTAAATTTTCACCATATAGTATATCTTCAAACACTTTAGTTACACCGGACTTGCATTGGTATGTCATGAAGAGCACGCCTCTCTAAAGAGCTTATAATTAAATTTTCACCATATAGTATCTTCAAACACTCTTTGTTTGTTTCCTTGTTACTTAATATTTAAAGCATCCTCGTTTTGTATTAGCTTGCTGTATCTGTATTTCAATGTGGTTAACAGCTTGGAAATATAATAAGTATGTTTGACATGTTCTGGTTACTAATAAGATTTCACTGTTGATGAGTGAGTTGTTTTATCCCAACAACTGAATTAGTTGTGCTTTGGATGTCTTCTACGCAATCATGCTACTGAATTTTGCATATCCTACTATTAACAGGATGGGATGTCTAATTTTTGGTTTGCGAGTCAGTTTTTATGTGAATTATGATATTTATTGTTTGATGACATCAGTTCTTTTCTTTTATAATGCGCAATATCAGCTACCTAGTTGTGGCCGCTAGCTTGCAGTGCCTGTGGAGCCTTTGCTTGGCTATTGTTGATGTTTATGCCCTTTTGGTGATGCGCTCATTGCAGAATTACAGGATTGTCATAACTTTTGCTGTTGGTGATGGGGTAAGATGACAATGTCTTTAATGTAAAACTGAATCTTAACAGTGGACATCTGGGCCATCATTGTTCTCTCGTGTTATATATTTGCAGCCCTTATCTTTACACTCCTAAAGATAGATGCATTTTGCTTGTGGCTTGTAGCCAGTCTTCTTCTTTCATAAGATTGTGAAGTGATTTGGACTGCTTGGTTTTTCCCTTAAAAACTAGTTTTCCCCCCTATTTATGCACTCAATTTCCTGTGCTCTATGGTTACTTCACTACCATCCTTTTTTACCCCTTCTTTTTGTTTTGATTTTCAGCTTTTAAGAGCTAAAGCTACAATTACCATCACTTGCCTTTTTATTTCAACTCTTAACATTTTCATTATCACTAGTCTAATGTTTTAGCATTAAGGAGTGGAGTCTACATTGAGTCATAATTAGAGGAAAAATTCAGCTAACTACATTTTACTAGAATGCGGACTGGAATCATATTTAAATCTACTTAGGGAGTGTCTAGGAATGCTTTTGCTTTCAGGTGCTTTTGGCTTGAAAAAGCATCAAATTGATGTTTTTTTTTATGTTTTATGATGGTTTTGATGTACTGATGTAAAAAAATATAAAACAAATGAAAAAACATTATTTTGATGCATTTTGAAGTGAAAAGTTACTTTGAAAAGTGTTCTGCACCACAATCCCAAATACACATTTAGACTGAATATTTATGACTTATCTCTTTGTGAAACGGCAAGAAGATAGCGTTCACTATAATATTTCACAAGCTCAAGTGCTATAACTATGCTCATCATGGTTTCTGCATAAGCTTTTGGGTGCATGCTATTCTAGGATTTTTGAATATTCTTCCTCCATGTCAAAGAGATTGTCTGCCTTTCTATTTTTTATCTGTCCCAAAATGTTCGTCTGGTCAATGCTTTAAGTAGTCTACTTTCCTAAAATACCTCTATATAAAGTCCATTTTGCAAAAGATTGTCAAATACTTTTGTGGAGCTAGCAAGATATCATTGAATTTGTTACTAAGATCTGCTTTAAATTGATAAAGAAAATCAATTCTGTCAATTGGAAAAATAAGAAACTAAATGGTTAGTACACGATAGAGTTGCTGTGTGATTCAAAAACAAAATATTCTTTCATTTTTCCATTTCCTATTCTTCACTAACATGCACCCAATTAGCAACAAAAATAAGAGATCAAAATAGACATATATATCAAGATTAAACAAAATCAATGTTCTTTCTCCACTTTTTCCTTGTACATACAAATATCTTTAACACAAGAAGATTTTTTGCAGCCTGAAAAATATTAATTCTTAAAGAAAATTCATGGAAGCTTGCAAAATGTATAGAGAGCATAAACACTACATATTTTATGACCCTTGACATTTAGTTTTGTGGAGTTAGGTCTTATAAGTTTGATCAGGCATTTTCATAAGGTTCCCTTTTGGGAAATTTTTTCATGGTGCTCATTCCAAAAATGTACATTGAACTGCAGAATGAAAAGGTTGCGATAATACTCCCTCAGTTACATGGATGTTTACTCTACATCTGAGTGTGCATTTTCTATCTTTCTTCACTTCACATCAATTAACTCTGTTGTATTATCTCGTGAGTTAATTTATTTGCATTTAGATTTTATTCTCCTCAATTTTGTGTCATTTTCATGCAGATAGCTTCCACTCTCACATTTGCTGCTGCCTGTGCTTCTGCTGGCATCACAGTCCTTATCAACAATGATCTTGACAGCTGTGCCAATAACCATTGTTTACAGTTCGAAACTGCTACAGCCATGGCATTCATCAGCTGGTTCTCTGCATTGCCATCTTTTCTCCTGAACTTTTGGTCACTGGCATCACGATGAAGAACAAAAAAATTGCTGAATTAAAAAGAAATTGACAACACTGGCCATTTTGTGGTACCAACTGAAATACAAGACAGTCTTGTTTAATCTTTGTTGCATGTGTGCATTGATAGAAGGATGAGTTCATTACTCTTGGCATGCGATTTTGTTGTAAATCAGAATGCAACGTAAATATTTGGGGTGCTTTGTATTTTGCTTGTTTAGGCACAATGGATTTGATTGGATAACTTTGGTGTGGACATTCGCAAGGAGTATGTGTAATGACTTCTGAAGAGTGGACCCTCACATTCTATCTCCTGTCTATTTGGCTAGGAGTTATCTAACATGCAGCACCAAAGGTTTACTTTACGCAGGCATCGAGGCAATGGAAAGTACGTATCATTGAGATTTGCACTCGCTCCCAAATTTCATGTAAAACTGAAAGCACCAGGTGGGTGCTATGCTCTGACAATCTTTCACCTGTAGTAGTTTGGGGTTTGAAAGAACTTGATCACCGCAAGTAATTTTGTGCTGGATGTTTAAACAACGATAGCAGGGCTTGATTTGGAACGGTCGGAAGACGTTTGGTCGGAGATGGCAAGAGAGATAGATCCCAACACGGGATTAGTCCTTGAAATGGGCAAAACCAAGAAATGGCTACTTTCCTTCTAAATATCATTTCTACGACCTGCTGACTTGACTACTTTCGCTCACATTCTCGTAGAAAGGGAAAAGGTCACCACGAGAGTAACACTTGGGGGGTAGTAGTAGAGAAGAAAGGAATTGTGGGCAAAATAACGCTTTCTTTTTTGCCTTTTTTTTTTTTTTTTAATGTAATATATATATCGGAATCCGAAAGCTCAGGAAGAAATCGTTACTACACTGAAAGCAAAGCATCCTTTGATTCAGGTGTCAAAAGTAGTAGTATAAATGAAGCTGCATTCCCAAGCTAAACGTCGATATTTCTTCAAGGATTTTACTAGATCATATATTCATAAAAAAAAATATAGAGAGAGATTAATGCCGAGGGAAGATGATGATGCAAGATTATGTAGCTGTTTCAAGAAGTATGAAGAGATTGAGAAACGGGTATGTATGTATTAACATATACTGATAACCTTGCATACCTTCATCTATCTATTGAAACAAGATTATTATAACGCATGTATTTTGTGATCAAATGATTTATATGTGATGCATCCGAACCTGATAAAAAAAAATAATAAACACAGAGAAAGATCATTTTTGTAGTCTCGCAATTAGAAACTTAATTCATATTTTATTAATGAATATTTTTTTCTGGTGTAGTTTATCTCTTTAAAAAATCTACAACTCCTTATATAATTTTAAATCAAATAGAAAAAATATTATAAAATACAAAGGAAAACAATGAATTGGCCCAAATAATATCTTATAAATCTAATTTAAAGGCCTTTTAGACCTCCATTGGTTATAGCAAGCTGATTTTTTTACATAACTATACTTGTAAAATCTCTGGTTAAATTGAGAGCCAAATTTAAAAGCGATACGATAATTAGATAAAAAATTATAATTTTTTTTTATCAAGCTACTTGATTAGCTTGGACATCTCTTTTATTGAGTTTAGCTCACCATTATTGATCCTTAAACAACTTTGTTAGGTTTTCTATGTTTTCTACTTATAACAAATCAACAAGTAATTCTTCATAATTATGGAAATCTCCAGTCCCACCTATCAATATGCTTATATGTGAGTACAAAATGTTTATTAACATAAAATAATAATAATAATAATAATAATAATAATAATAATATTAGTCTAAGATCATTTTCACCATTTTTCATATATGATAGTGAAAAATACCCAAGAAAAATAATTGTTAAAGAATCCTTGTTGAACAAAAGCCTGATGCTTTCTAAAATAAGAATTGATTTTTGACCAATTAATTCTTCTTGTTTGATATGAAATCCTTGTAAAATAAGTAAGTCAAAGGATTCCATATAAGTTTTAAATAGCATTAAGAACTCATTATAGTAAATGGAACCTATAACTCTTATGGAAACAATGTTTTTTTTTTTTTTTTGTTATCACACTTTGATAATATTTTCTAGGCTCAACTTCAAACATATCGTTTTCTCTTTTCTAGATAAATTAGTTGGCCTACCATATATAGTTAGAAAAATACAGATGTCTAGTTTCCAACCCAATTGGAATCGTATCCAAACTTCTCTTGTAACCCCATATATGACCTTAAAAGTAAATAAAGATCCATACTGACTGATTTAAATCTTTTTAACCCAAGCCTCTCGAATTAACCCATGGAACTCCTCTTGGATCATTTCGTTTTGGGTCTTAGAGTAGACCCAATAGACACTACTAATAGATCCTTTGATGTCGTAGTTAGGATCACATTACCTAACATGTGCACCCAGGAGTATTAATTTTGTTTGGTAATTAGCCTTAAGCAATGCAATCTCTTCAATCCTTGGTGGGAGCTACAAGTAATTAATTTTATCTAGCTTATATCAAAAGGCTTTAAAAGCTAAGCTAGCTAGCTAATAATCTCTATCATTGTAAAAACTACTTGATTTATATATTTATATCTAATTAACTATGAAACTAAAAGATCTAAAGTTCTTTATAGAGCTTCACTATTTATATGAATAGTGAAACACCTCTTTGGATTTTTAAACCAAGTCATCCAAACCGATCATTGAAAAAAGACAAAACAAAGTCATATAACCTTCAAAATTTAGCCTCTTATATATTAAAACCTAATTTTTCACTTTTAATAGACAACACCAGAAAAGATCCCTATTCAATTTCATTTTCTCTTCAAAACACATTAAATTACAAGCCTATAACCTAATTTTCTAGCCCTAATAAACAACACCAAACAATCAACACATTAAGAAAAACTTTAAAAAGTGTGGAGTAAACCCTGTAACAGACTTCATGGAATACTTTATTTTCACTATTCATTGCTACAATGCAATGACTATTTTTTCCATCAGAGAAAAAGTGATAAGGTTATAGGTAAGGGTATTTTGATCTTTTCAGGTGACCATTAGTCATTAATTATTTGCAAGGGGGGTATATGTGTCTTTCCAACTGTTCTAAAAGAGTTAAATGACTTCTGTGTCATTCAAATAAGTTTTTTTCTAAGCTATAGACGAGGGTATTTAAGCATTTTTAATTGTTTAAATAAAAAATGACATTTTCCCTTATAACCTAAAAAAATAAAACATGGGTCCAGTGACCCTTTGACCCTTTTAGTATGGGTTTTTTTTGGTTAATTTCATGTCATTAGGGGTAGATTGGTCATTTCAAGTTAATTAATTGATCTTAAAATTGAAAAATCCCTATACGTGCCAGCACTTAGGAGGCGTCCACCTTCTTTAGACGGTACGTGTGACACCTCTCAATAGTCAAACTCGTGCTTTCATTATGTCGTTGGAAGCACCATCACGTTCTCTTTCTTTTGGTGAGGCACGTGTCCGTGTAGGTGTGGTTGTTTGTGCCAGCACTTAGGAGGCGTCCACCTTCTTTAGACGGTACGTGTGACACCTCTCAATAGTCAAACTCGTGCTTTCATTATGTCGTTGGAAGCACCATCACGTCCTCTTTCTTTTGGTGAGGCACGTGTCCGTGTAGGTGTGGTTGTTTGTCCCCAACAAGTGTTTTTTTTTCTCTCTTTCTCTCTCTCTTTATTTTCTTTCTCCCCAAACAAATATAGTTTTGTTCTTTTTATTTTTGGTATTTCAATTTCAATCATTATTCTTTTGATTTTTAGATTTTATTTCTTGATCTTTTATACAAGTTTTATTTATTTATGATTTAGTCATTCACATTCAATTTGTCATGTTTTATTTCTTTTAATTAAATACTTATTCTTTTGCTTTGTATTTTGTTTCTTGGTTGTTTTGTAAAAGTTTTATTGGTTTTCAATTTCATTTTTTAATCCAATTTTATGGGGCATTGTTTTTTCCAATTTGATCCTCATTCTTTATATTTTTTTTCCTTTTGTTAAAGTTATTTTTCTTTTTGATTTAACCCTCCAATCAAAATTCTAGTCTACCCTCTAATTTATTTGTTTTTTATTTTCACCTTCATTCTTTTAATTAACATTTTTTTTATCCTAGATCCTTTTATTAATTGATTTTCCTCTGATTTTATCATTCAATGTTTGATTTGTTGGGGATATGGTTTTACATTTTCTTCAGGTATGGTGCTTCTGATCTAATGACTTGAATCACAGGTTTGAAAAATTAACACGGGTCGACATTCTTTTTTTTACTTACTTTCTTTTTTGATTTCATCATCTGACACTGTTTTTTTTTTTTACAAAAAAAATATTAGCTTTGTGTTTTTCTTTAATTTCTTTTCTATTGTGTTATCTCGATCTCATTACCTAGGTCATAGGTTTCGCGGGCTAACTTGGGTTGCTTGCCCTTTATTGTCCAAATCACATGTTTATCACGCTACTCTAAGTTGACCTGTCCTGTTTTTTTTTTTCCTTTTTTTTATCCAATTTCGTGCTTCTAAAGATTTTTTCCTCATGTTATCGTGATGGCTTTTTCACATTTATTTACATACATGGTTCTCGATTTATTTAATTAAATGCTTGTATAAGCCTTTTGATTCACACTAAGAATCTTTTATGTTAAAAAACACGTTGGAAAAGCTTACATATCCAATTTTTATATGGAAAAATAATATACAACCCGTGACGGAGCATAGGTCAAATAATTAGTACAAAAGAAATTCCTAATTTCAACTTCAACTCCTTTTGAAAACCCTAAATTCCTTATACGCTTACCATTTTCACTCAATAACCACAAAATAACACTAACCCACTTTAATTTTAATTCAATTCAATTTAGATTCAAATCCAAAATCATAACTTCCCCAACTTCAAAACATTATCAAATACAAAAATAAAAATAAAAATAGAAACACTAAAAACTCACATTAATCGCAACAACGATATTGAACCAAAGCAATCTACAATAAATAATACAAAACATCCATGGCCAATTTGGCTTATAATTCATGTAGAAAACCCTAAAATAAAGTCGAAGAGAAACTAGGGTTAGGGTTTTGAAATGAAACACAAAAACAAAAAATATAATGATTAAATAAGAGAAAAATCAATTAAAAAAACCCAAAAAATAGCCCACAAAAGAGATTTTGAAGAAAAGAAAAAGAGGAAGAAGAGGAAGGGCTTAAAAAAATTGATGGAAGAAATGAAGTTTTTTAAGAAATTATTTGATGAGTCATCCATCTCTCGAAACCCTAGCATTCCTCTATCAAAACCATCAACAATGCCTCTCAATAGTAAATAATTACCAAATTGTCATCTCAAACCTCCATTTCAGGAAGTTTTTATAGAGAAAATTAGATTCTAAGATTTTTTAATTTTGTTTATGTATTTTAAGTGATATATTTTAATTTAAATTAATAATGATTCAATAACTATTATAGAGAAAACTAGACTCTACCATCTCATCTGTACATGTTTTTTTATGTTAAATATGTAATTTTTCTTTATAGGGTTGAGATATACATGTTTTTATGGGTTTTGAATTAATGGTAGCACATGGTGGTTGTGGAGGCATTTACGATCAATGTAAGTTGTTTTTATTTAGTCTATGCTAGCCTATTTACTCTTGCTACATTGTAGAAGAGATCAAAAGTTAGTTTTTTAATATAAAAATATGTATGTATTGTCAAGGTGCTTTTTAGATTGAAGATTTTTTATTATCATTATGAACAGACTCGTTGATGCATGTTTAATTAAATAAATCAATCAAATTGATAAATAAAATTTATATGGTAGATTACATCACTCTATTTTGATTTACAGAGAAAATTATTTTTGGCCTTTTTATCTAAAAGAAAAAAAAAACAACACGTCGTTTGCTTGCCTAATTCTCAAATACTAGATGGTGGTTGAAAATTAGGGCGGGTTTTTTTTTATCTAGGAATTCATTTCTCAACTTATTTTCACCTAAAAACACCTAATAAATATATATTTTTTATCATGTCAATAAACCTATCTTTCAATTCAACACACCCTAAATTGGTCTAAAAATACAAAATCAAATCAAGATGAAAGTCTAAAAACACCTTAATGGACTCTCTCTCGTCGAGTAAAACTTGTTGACACCAAGATCGACTTTTTTTGTTACTAAAATACGACCAACCAACAATTCTCTCCCTCAATGTTTTCTAGCTAGTTTCTCTCTCCTCTCCTAAAACCAGGGACTGAAAAAAGAACAAAATAAACTTTTATATCAATTAAAATTTCAAAAGCAAAAGAGACTAAATCGAAGAAGAAAGGAAAATAGGTGGGTCAAAAAGCATTTCTTTACCGACTTTGACTCTGGCCATGTGTTTTCCTCGTGGTTTACATCGTGGTCCTCTCTCATTTTATTTTATACTTCAACAATAATTTAAAAAATCGGTAACAAAATGATTAAATTAAAACAAGAAGTTTAAATATGAAAAATAAAAGAAGTTGCTTCACTATGACATATACAACCATCAAAGAGGTCATTGTAAAATTGGATTGAGGTTTTTTTAACCTAAGAATTCATTTTCAACATATTTTTGCTTAGAAACACCCAATTAACATCATTTTTATGTCAATAAACCATTCTCTCAACTCAAAACACTCATAAATTTGTTCAAAAATACAAAATAAAACGGAAAAAATTCTTTCTCAACATTGATCTATTTTTTCTAGTGAGATGAAGGCCTAAAAAACCTAAATGGACATTCTCTCATCGAATAAATCTTGTTGACACGAAGATCGATTTTTTTTATTGTTGGATAATGACTAACCAACAACTTTCTATCTCTCCTCTCTCTCCCCCTTACTGTTTTTTGATGAGTTTCTCTCTCATCTCCAAAAACCTAAAGACCGGAAAAGGAACAAAATGAGCTTTTGAACAAAAACTAAAATTCTAAAGGTGAAAGCCACATAATCAGAGAAGAAAAGAAATTAGGTGGGTCAAAAAACACTTTTTTATCGACTTCGAGAATGGCCGCATGTTTTTCTATTATGGTCCTCTCTTTTTTAATTTTATCTTTCACAATTTAAAACTTAATCTCATAGAATTAGATAACAAAAGGTTTAAATTAAAAAAAAAAGTTTGAGGATTTATTGATTTTATCTTTTACAATTTAAAACTCAATCTCATAGAATTAGATAACAGAATGATTAAATTAAAAAAATAAAGATTAAATTGAGAAAAAAAGTTTAAAGAACTAAATTGAAAAAAACATAAAGAATAAGAGAAAAAAAAAAAAAGAATTGAGTTGGTTCATTATTTACATGAATAATGATTCCAGCCCAATTCTTTTGAGTATAGGAGTTAATAACATCAAAATCAAGTCGAGCAAGCCCTAGATTAGAATTTTTTGAAAAAGGGAAGCAAGCCCTAGAAAGAGAGAAAGGGAGAGAAGCCTTGGTTTAAAGCGCAAATAAGCTGAGAGAGATGACAATAGCATATGAGAGGTGGAGCTTTGTGATAGGTGAGTTTTAAACCGTTGATTGAGGATATAACTGTTCTTTGGTTTGTAAAAGCGTACAAATAAGCTTTTTAATTCAAGATACACCTGACCTGTTTTTTTTTTTTTAATTTTAATTTATTTTTTAAAAAAATAATTAAATTAATTAAAAATATATTTTAGAAATTTTTTAATTAAATACCATTCAATTTTTATAATATTTTATATAACAATCCCTTGTAATATTAGCAAATTTTTTTATAACCCATCATTATTTTGCTTTTTTAATAATATATATTTTTATTATCATATAATTAAATGAAAATTATTTTAAAAAAACAACGTTTTCAAACCCCACTGAGAAGATGTCATCATATTAGTATTTTTTTAAAAAAAAATACTTCATCATAATCAAGATTTTGCTGACAAATAAAAAAAATACATAAACAATATCTACATAATTTTTACATTTAAAAATAAGCGAATTAATTACCTAGTAAATCATTGATGCCCGCAAATGATGATTATTAGGTAGGAAGAGTTACTGCCGCGAGCTGCGTAGGGCCTCTGGATATTTTTGTTCAACAAGCCCTTCTATTTAACTTGAGGCCGTGATGGCAATAATTAAAAAAAGATGTCAGCGCACGAATTCTCGAGCACCTACGTTTAATGAGCTAGCGGATAAAACAGACACGAATCTCGGATAGAATCCCACGTACGGGAGCTAGGAAGAAAGATGAGCATGAACAAATTTTTAAAAGCACCAAGATTCTGTAGCAGAAGCTGCAGAACTAGCATTCAAAGCCTCCCTCGTAAATCCAAGGGAAAGGAAAACTCCACTCGAATACTAGCAGCGCGCAATGTGGAGCTAGTTAATAGCAAAAAATCTTCAAAGACAAAATGCAGCAGCACAGATGCAAGGCTCAAAATGAAGCTGGAGCTGGGTATACACACTACAGTAGAGTGCAAGAAAAGCTCCGCTGATATTGGAGGAAAAGTATATTTACATGGACAAAGCGAAAAACTGGGTGCACTAAAAGAAAAATAATTAAATTAATATGATGCAAACCTGCAGCTGGGTATAAATATTACAAAACTTATCTTTTCATTTTCAAAAATCTCCACCATGCCTTTGTTGTCTTCATATTCAACTGGGAGGGAAGATGGGCAGAGAGAGTTGGGTGAATGAACTGTGGTCTTCACAAAAAAGACCAGTTTACAAAAGAGAAAGCAATGCAGTGGACAGTGTTCTCTTCAGCAGCAAGCACTTTCCATGAAACAGCTTGTTCATATGATACATTACGCCCCATTGTTGACATGCAGATTCCAGCAGGCAAGCATGCAAATCCCTGATCACAGAAGGACAAGTTTCACCAATTAGGGTTGAAAGTAATACAGTTTATGTTCTATTTTTCCCTAATGAAGGCAACCCGGAGACTAGCTGGGCCCAGTAATAACAGAAGACAATGCACAGAAAACATATTTACTATAGCCAGGATCTCATTAATCAAACCAGCTACAACCATCCTCAACTAACCTTTTTGCTTAGAAAAATTTGGGGAATACACAGAACAGAAACACACATTGTCTTAGAATGATCCAATCATAAGAAAGAGAACAATAATGTCACGGATCTTTACAGTGCCTTATAATGATGAGGGAATTTTTCATAAAGAACCTAACTTGAAGGCAAACATCCAACGTTTCTCAACACATAAGTAAGCAAACGATCAGAAGGAAAAAAACATATTTCCATGTAAAACTTGCCTGTTGCATTAACTTTGCGAAGTCTGTAAACAATGCCTTGCGTCCAGATTCATCAAATATCTTATCCAGTGTGATGTCTTGCAGAGCCACTAGAGTTGTCTCCAGCATGTCAAGTCCTGCCTGGTTAGCAAAGATGAACACTGGTAGTGCCTGCAACACCAAAAAAACATAGATACATTAAACAATCTCTGATGTTATCTCAGATACTGAAGAATGGATGTTGTCCTCAATAGTGGCATCGCTGGTCTGGTGTACCATATGCAATTTTTAAGAGGCGCTTCAACTAAATATTTGACAGATAGATAATGTTATCTAATTGGATGTAGACATACCTCCAATGAACAACATAAAATTGCATCCGGATGATGCCATAGATGTTTCAGGACAGAATCTCCACCCACAGAATCAGATCTCAGTAATTCTGCTCCTAAATGGTAACTGAGTAAAAAAAAGAAAGATCAGAAAGTTCTATCAAGCTCAAAATATCATAGAAGCTGCATAACAAGATGCTTTGGCAAATTAATGAACAGATATTCTACTCTAAAACACATAATAACAGTACATGGGACAACTTGATTATTATAGCTTCATTACTATTAATATTATTAATATAGTCACTAAACCATGATGAAACTTGAGGCAGGACTTGCCAATAACTTTGGCAGATCCAGTGAGCCAGTGTTAGAGCTTCAGGGGAGCCTGCAGATAGCTTTGGTCCCAAAGCTGGATTCAATCCTGATGGAGATATGGCCGTGGCAACCCTCTGGACAGATGAAATCACACTGCGGACATACTGACGGGCCATGGTGGCAACATTATCCTGTAGATTGCTCTCAAACGGGAACTGGAAAGCAATAGTCAACACTGATCGCAAATGACATGATGAACCATCCACTGAAGCATGGTTTGTTACCGGGCCCACTTCAAGACTTGATGTTAGATCCAGAGTGCGATTTGTGGTCAATGCCTCCTGCGCATCCTTCTGTATAACAACATCAACATATTGAAAAAAAAATGGGATGCAACTTCCGGTAAGGCCTCAAGCCAACACAGGGTAAAATGCAACTGAGATATGTTTACTTTATAAGCAACATACGTAACAAATGAAACTCTGGTCCAATGGAAAGGAAAAAAATCCACTCATACTCAACTGTTTTTGATTCCAGTGGAATGACGCGGAAACCAGAGGGTAGCAGTGGAGCATCATCCGGGAACATTTCATCAATTGGAGCAAAAACTAGTTCAGAACAGGCTCCAACAGCATTCTCATCAATTCCACTACATATCTGCCCAAAAGAAAGGAAACACCATTAAAGCATATGCAGTTGGTTCTTGTCAGTATATGCACGCCTGATTAAAGAACATGATCAGGCCTTTCAGGCAGCCAAAAGTACAGCATAAAAAAAAGTGCTAAAGAAATTTTCTGAATTCTGTAAAATAGTAAATAGGAGTGAAACAAGAAACTGATCTCAACCTTGGTATAAACTAACACAGTAAAATTGTGAACCTAAAAGGCTCATCAACCTGGTTACCATGCCCAAGTTGAACTGGTTGAGGTTAGCCGTGTCAAAAGAGGGGTGCAGATTGCAACTGTAGCAGCCCCAAAACTCTTTAACACTCAATTAAACCAAAAAAAAAACTGACTCCTACATGCTATAGAAAAGGAAAAGGTAAATAAATAGAAATGCTAAAAAATAGCACCTGTAGGAGATGGATGTCCCGTGAAACAAAAGCATCTTCTTGTGCAAAAGAATGGCCTTCAAGTCGAATAACTTCAAGCAACTGGACACAAGTTTCAGTTAGGAACAAAAGTACTTGAAGATACATGTTCGCAACACATGATTGCACTCATGGCAGTATATGGCCAAGTTAAGCAGGGCACAACATTTTTGTTTGGACAGAAGACTCGCCCACTAAAGCATGATAATGTTCTGAAATCCCTTGAGAGGACTAGGGTGCGAGGTCATGAAAAAAGAAGCAACCATGGACACAAAGCAAATGCTCAGTAATCATCGTGACAATCTGAATACTGAATGCGGGGAAGCTCATGAAAAGGGAAACCCATAGAGCACCAAAATAAAATATGGATTGGGATATCACATCATCTCATTTTTAAGAAATTACATAATCCTTTTGGTTCCATTTATCAGCAATGTTGCGATAAT